>Ga0208764_10001472_pt1 | contig 15059 bp, 15 predicted proteins | sample ETNtaG_18_FD_185762 | JGI IMG/M metagenome (GOLD analysis project Ga0208764, IMG submission 185762) | Marine microbial and viral communities from oxygen minimum zone, Eastern Pacific Ocean - ETNP201302SV91 (SPAdes) (version 2) | ecosystem: Environmental > Aquatic > Marine > Oceanic ... | reverse complement strand
AAAAGCCATTTGACTTTAATACCACTTGGGAAACATATCAAGAATTACCTAAAGAGCTTGGGTTGCACCCAGATTTAAACGAAACAATCTATGCAGACATGACAATAAATGGTCCATGTGTCTGGAGTATGAAAGAAGAAAAGAAGATTTTTGGGACTCCTGATGAAGATGAATTTATTCTAGACATAGGACTGAATAGAGCCATAGAACTTATTGAACGAAGCAATGCAGAGAACGTCCTCTTCACTGAAATAAACTCTGGTTTACCAATAATTCTAAAGAACGGCAGGTTCGGAGAATATACAGAATATGACGGCTTTAATAAGGCAACAAAACTCAAACCTGAAGATAAAGATCCTAGTCCAAAAGTTTCTTACTATGAGCCTAATACGATTGACTATGAAAGTGAGTCTGGAAGAAGGTATGTTTTAAACTCATTAAGAATAATCGGTTTTGTAAATTATAAAGATGGGGCGGTGCAACCAGTTGGGATAAAGATTAGAAAGCCCGGCAAAGCTTTCAAGTTTGTTAAGAATTTGAAAATAGGAGATCAAGAGACTGAAGTACCATCAGATTGGTACAAATTAGAAAAAGACCAACAGTCTTTTATTATCAACGAAACCTTAAAACTCAAAGAAGGGGATAAATTCCAATACCTAGAAGATTGTGAGTTAATTTAGGACAGGTTTCTTAACAAACCAACGCAAGTACCTTCAAAATTTAATTCATCAACAGATGGGTTAACTTTAATATCGGAGTAATTCTCATTTTCAGCTTTTAAAATAACCTCTTCGGAAGAGAATTTCTTAAGCGTTTTAACAGTTACCTCGTCGTTAATTCTCGCAACGACGACTGAACCAACTTTTATATCGTTTGTTTTTTTAACTCCAATTAGGTCTTCCTCAAAAATACCAACATCTACCATGCTGTCTCCCTTAACCCTAAGGTAATAATCAACACTTTCCGATAAAAGACTTTGAGAATGAGGTATTCTTTTTTCTATATTTTCTTGAGCTAGTATTGGTCCTCCGGCAGCTACCAAGCCAATAACAGGTATACCTTTCTCTTCTTCTTCACTTAAGACGATTCCTCTTGAAGCACCAGAAAGTATTTTTATAAATCCTTTTTTTTCTATTGCCCTAAGATGCTGTTCTGCAGCATTAGCAGACTTGAAACCCAGTTCTTTTGAGATGTCTGCTCTAGTAGGAGGGAAACCGTAATCACCAATATAAGATTTTATTAGATTTAATATTTCTTTTTGCCTGTCAGTTAAATTTTTCATAGTCATTAAGCGACAATTATTGTCGTATCATCAAGTTAAACTAATAATATAAATTACTGTAATTATATACAGTATGTTATCATTTGTAAATATGTTGGTAATTGGAATAACATCACGAGCCCTTTTTGATTTAGATGAGAGTCATGGGATATATGAAGATAAAGGTCTAGAGGCATACAAGGATTTTCAAGTTGCCAATGAAAATATTCCACTCAATCCCGGCCAGGCGTTTCCTTTAGTAAATAAGCTTTTATCTTTAAATCACAAAATAAACAAAGATAGGAAGGTAGAAGTTATTCTATTAAGTAGAAATTCTGCTGATACAGGATTAAGAATCTTTAATTCAATTCAACATCACGGTTTGGATATTAAAAGAGCAGCATTTTGTGGGGGAGGCAGTCCACACACTTATGCTAAATCTTTTGGAGCGCAATTATTTCTTTCTACAGAGTTTTCTGATTGTAAATCTTCGATTGAAAATGGCGTTGCTGCAGCTAGGATAATTCCATCTGGTAAAACAGATATGAATGATGAAGTTTTGAAGGTAGCTTTTGATGGAGACTCAGTGATCTTTTCAGAAGAATCACAATCAATTTTTGATAGTAAAGGGTTAAAGGCTTTTGATGAGAATGAAAGAAATTTAGCAAAAAAACCTCTCTCTGGAGGTCCCTTCAAACCTTTTCTCTCTCAACTTTATAATATTCAACAAGAGTTTCCTTACAAGGACTGTCCAATCAGAATAGCTCTTGTTACAGCCAGATCAGCACCTTCGCATGAGAGAGTGATTAGAACTCTTAGAGATTGGGATATAAGAATAGATGAATCACTCTTTTTAGGCGGCCTTGATAAAGCTAAGTTTTTGCAAGATTTCGGAGCAGATATTTTCTTTGATGATCAAATTGAGAACTGCGCATCTACCAGTCAGAAGATCCCGACTGGTCATGTTATAAGTATCAATCAAAAAAATTAATATTAAAAACAAGGTATAATTACTTCTCAATATTCTTTTTGTATAACAACTGTTATTAATACATGGAACATATTTGCCTTGATTTAGAAGGGGTCTTAGTTCCGGAGATTTGGGCTGAAGTCGCTAAACATACTGGCGAAGATAAGTTTAAATTGACTACTCAGGACCTAAAAGATTATTCAGAACTCATGGACATGAGGATGGAGCTTGTTCGATCTTTAAATATAAATATAAAAGATATCAATGCTATTGTTGATTCCATGGAGCCATTTGAAGGGGCTAGAGAGTTTCTTGATTGGGTTAGGGACAACTTCCAGTTAACAATTGTTTCGGATTCTTTTTATGAGTTGGCTTGGCCACTCATAAGAAAGCTAGGAACTCCTTCTATTAATTGTCATTATCTAGATATTCAAGGTGACGAGTTAATGGGCTATAAACTTAGACAGAGCAATAACAAGCAGAAAGTTGTAAAAGCCTTAAAAGAAATGAAGTTTACTGTTTTCGCGTCTGGAGACTCTTATAATGATATTCAGATGCTTAACGAGGCGGATTATGGAGTATTTTTTCAAGCTCCTGAACATATTAAAGATGAATTTCCAGATATAGATGTAGTAAATAGTCATACAGAATTAAAAGAATTATTTATATCTAAATCTCAGTTTGCAGAAAGAAGGTAATAAATGTCAGATGTAATTTCACAAGGTAAGAAGTTAAGAAAAGCTATTGAGGCAGGTAAGCCTTTACAAATAGTAGGAACTATAAATGCCTATACAGCTTTATTAGCCGAACAAGCAGGTCATGAAGCAATTTATTTATCTGGAGGTGGTGTAGCAGCTTCAAGCTTGGGTGTGCCTGATCTAGGAATCACCACTCTCCAGGACGTATTAATTGATGTTGAAAGGATAACCAATGCATCTTCTCTTCCCCTCTTGGTGGATGCGGATACTGGTTGGGGAGGAGCATTCAATATCTCTAGAACTGTAAAATCTTTAATTAGTTATGGAGCTGCAGGATTGCATATAGAAGATCAAGTTGCACAAAAAAGGTGTGGCCATAGACCAAATAAAGAGATAGTTTCTTCTGAAGAAATGGTAGACAGAATTAAAGCAGCTGTTGACGCAAAAACAGATCAAGATTTCGTAATCATGGCCAGAACCGATGCTCTTGCTAATGAAGGTTTAGAAAGTGCCATCGAAAGAGCGAAGGCTTATGAAGAATCAGGAGCGGATGCTCTTTTCCCTGAAGCACTAATAGAACTTGAGCAGTACGAGGAATTTAAAAAACATGTAAAGATTCCTATACTGGCTAATATAACTGAATTTGGCCAAACCCCTCTATTTAGTTGCGAGCAGTTAAATAAAGCTGGCGTAGATATGGTTTTGTATCCTTTATCGGCTTTTAGAGCTATGAGTAAAGCAGCCGAAGCAGTTTATTTAGATATAAACAAGAACGGAACTCAAGAAGGCCAGATAAAAAATATGCAATCTAGAGATGAACTTTATGACGTACTAGATTATCATTCGTTTGAAAAAAAATTAGACGAGTTATTTAAAGAGTAAAGAGAATAAAATGGGTGAAAAAAAATTAGAGGGAGCAGGCTTAAGAGGGCAAGTTGCTGGAAACACTGCTTTATCAACAGTAGGGAAAACTGGTAAGGGGTTAACTTACCGAGGTTATGCTATAGAAGAATTGGCTGAGAAAGCTACATTTGAAGAAGTTGCCTATATGTTGCTTTACGGAAAATTACCAACTCAATCTGAATACGATGAATATTCCTCTAAATTGAAGTCTTACAGGTCTTTACCAACTGAACTTAAGGAAGTTCTAGAAAGAATACCGCAAGATGCTCATCCTATGGATGTAATGAGGACAGGATGTTCTATGTTAGGAAACTTAGATCCCGAAGGTGATTTTTCTAATCAAAGTGAGACAGCAGACAGAATATTAGCTTCTATGGCTTCAATTATTACTTACTGGTATAGATATTCACATGAAGGCGTTAAGGTAGACACTGCGACAGATCATCCAACTATTGGCGGCCAATTTCTTTCTTTACTGACAGGCAACGAACCATCTGAAGAACATTCCAGAGCTTTAGATGTATCTCTTATTTTGTATGCTGAACACGGATTTAATGCTTCAACTTTTACGGCTAGAACTTGCGCATCGACCTTATCAGATATGCATTCCTGTATTACAGGAGCTATAGGCACTTTAAGAGGCCCTCTACATGGTGGTGCAAATGAAGCAGCAATGGAAATGATAGAAAAATTTAGTAACAGGGAGGAAGCAAAATCTGGAGTTTTAGATTTACTTGCAAATAAAGAAAAGATCATGGGTTTTGGTCATGCTGTTTATACTAACGAGGACCCTAGAAACGCTATTATCAAAGAATGGTCTAAGAAGTTATCTGAAATAGATGGCGATGCAACTTTATATGAAGTTTCTGATGAGATAGAAAGAGTTATGGACGAAGAAAAAGGTATGTTTGCTAATACAGATTTCTTTATGGCTTCTGCTTATCATTATTTAGGCATCCCGACACAGATATTTACTCCACTTTTTGTAATTGGAAGAACTTCGGGATGGGCAGCTAATATAATGGAACAAAGAGCTGATAATAGAATCATACGCCCTAGTGAAGAATACATTGGCCCAGATAACTCTGTTTGGGTTGATATGGCAGATCGTTAATATTTAAAGGAATAAAATAATGTCCGGAAACGTTGAAACTAACGTACGTCCAAATCCAGATGACGTATTGGTAAAGATTGCTGATTATGTGCTCGATAAGCAGATAGAAAGCGAAGAAGCATATAAAACAGCAAGGTATTGTTTAATGGATACATTGGGCTGTGGCCTTTTAGCACTTACTTTTCCAGATTGCGTTAAACTTTTAGGCCCTTATGTTGAGGGCACGGAAGTCCCGGGAGGTGTAAGGGTTCCAGGAACCAAACACGTTTTAGATCCTGTTAAAGGTGCTTGGGATATTGGAGCAATAATAAGGTGGTTAGATTTTAATGATACTTGGCTCGCTGCAGAGTGGGGACATCCATCTGATAATTTAGGTGGAATTTTAGCTACAGCTGATTACTTGTCTCAAAAGAATATATCTGAAGGAAAGGATCCTTTGTCGATGAAAGATGTACTGACTTATATGATTAAAGCTCATGAAATACAGGGAATTCTTGCTTTAGAGAATAGCTTTAATAGGGTAGGTTTAGATCACGTTGTTCTAGTTAAGGTTGCATCTACTGCAGTTATTTCTGCGATGTTAGGTCTGAATAAAGAGCAAACTATAGATGCCTTATCTCAAGCTTGGGTTGATGGACAAAGTTTAAGAACCTATAGGCATGCGCCTAATGCTGGTCCTAGAAAATCGTGGGCTGCTGGCGATGCAACCAGCAGAGCACTTCAATTAGTTTTGCTCACTCAAAAAGGGCAAATAGGATACCCAAGTGTTTTATCTGCACCTACATGGGGTTTTTATGATGTCCAATTCAAAGGAGAACAGTTTAGTTTGCCTAGAGAATTCTCCTCTTATGTAATGGAGAACGTTTTATTTAAGATTTCTTTCCCGGCGGAATTTCATGCACAAACTTCAGTAGAAGCTGCTGTGATTTTGCATGAAGAAATAAAAGACAGAATAGATGAAATTGAAACTGTTGAAATTACTACTCATGAATCAGCAATAAGAATTATAAGCAAGGAAGGAACCTTAAATAATCCTGCTGATAGAGACCATTGCATTCAATACATGACAGCTATTGGTCTCTTAAAAGGAGATCTTGTTGCTGAAGATTACGAAGACGATGTAGCTTCTGATCCCAGAATAGATGAATTGAGAGGCAAGATGGTAATACAAGAGGATGAAAGATACACCAAAGAATATTTAGAAGAAGATAAAAGGTCTATAGCCAATGCAATTGTGATTCATTTTAAAGACGGGTCTTCAACTGAAAAGGTAGAGGTAGAGTATCCTATTGGTCATAGAAGAAGAAGAGAACAAGGGATACCTCTTTTAATTGAAAAATTTAAAGCAAATTTAAGTACTCAATTCTCCGAAAATAGAACTAAAGAAATACTTTCTCTGTGTGAGGATCAGTCTACTTTGGAAAACTCTTCAGTTATAGATTTTATGAATCTGATGATAGCTGAATAATTTTAAAGAATTTTTATTGGTACCAGTTTCTGCAATTCATTCAAAGCGTCTATAGAATTAATCACTTTTATAGTTTCCATTCCCAGAATTCTTGCTGGTTTTAGATTTATACCTAAGTCGTCCAGAAATACTGCTTCAGATGGTTCTATTTTTGCTTTTTCGCAAGCCATTTTATAAAAAGCAGGATCTGGCTTTCTAAGATTTACTTTGCTGGATTCAATTACAAAGTCAAACAATCCCATGATTTCATCATGTTTTCCTGCTACCGAAACATTTCCTTTATCAAAAGCTTCTTCTTTTAACGATTGAATATTGTTCGTTAAACACGCCTGAATCAAATTCCCTTTAATTGTTCGGAGAGCTTTAACCATTTCTGGTCTTACTTGACCTTGTAACAAGGCTATTACTTCTTTACCTTTTATCGCATAACCCAGATTTTTACTTTCCTTCTCAAACAAAAGATCAAACTCATCTAAGTTAACTTCGCTCCTTTCTAATTTAGCCCATGCATTATCATCTGGATTGGTTGAATTTACTTTTCTGAGGAAGTCAGAAGGTAAATTATTGTCTTTTTCGTACTTATTGAAGGCTTCAAAGGGACTGCTAGTTATTACTCCTCCAAAATCCCAAAATACTGCTTTAATCATGTGTTTTCTCATTAAATTAAGGGTCTCAGTATATTGAAAATATTAAATAAATATTAAATTTAATACCTAAAAAGCTGAAAAATCCTATAATCGCACCCCCAAAACAAGATTTAGATAAGAAAATGTCAGGAAATTCGTATGGAAAATCTTTTGTTGTGACCACTTTTGGTGAGAGTCACGGCGTAGCCCTTGGCTGTATTGTTGATGGATGTCCTCCAGGATTAGAGCTAAACGCTGAAGATATACAAAAGGATTTGGATAGAAGAAAGCCTGGAAGCTCTAAATACACTACTCAAAGGAAAGAAGATGACTTGGTAGAAATACTTTCTGGTGTTTTTGAAGGGAAGACAACTGGGACTCCTATAGGTTTATTAATTAGGAATAAAGACCAAAAATCTAAAGATTATGATGATTTAAAGGATGTATTTAGGCCTTCTCATGCTGATTATACCTATACAAAGAAGTATGGTTTTAGAGATCATAGAGGAGGAGGGAGATCTTCTGCCAGAGAAACTACTATGAGAGTGGCCGCTGGTTCAATAGCAAAAAAATATTTAAAAGATTCATTAGGAGTGGACATTAAAGGTTATTTATCTCAGATAGGTAACATTAAAATTAAACAGATTGATCTATCGGAAGTAGATCAGAACCCATTCTTTTGTCCAGATCCTCAAATGGTTGAAAGCATAGAAACTCTAATTGACGATTTAAGATCTGAAGGGGATTCTGTGGGAGCAAGGATAGAGATAATGGCTTCCAATTTACCTGTTGGGCTCGGTGAACCTGTCTTCGACAAACTAGATGCAGATATAGCAAAAGGACTTATGAGTATTAATGCAGTAAAAGGTGTTGAAATTGGAAATGGATTTGATTTGGTTAGTGCTAAAGGGTCAGATAGCAGAGATGAAATTACGCCTGAAGGCTTTAAAACTAATTCCTCTGGCGGCATAGCCGGCGGAATAAGTACAGGTCAAGAAATAATAGCTGGAATAGCTCTAAAACCTACTTCCAGTATTGTAAAAGAAGGCGACACTGTAGATACTTCAGGTAAGGCTACTAAAGTTAAAGTTAAAGGTCGTCATGATCCGTGTGTGGGCATTAGAGCTACTCCTATTGCTGAGGCGATGATGGCTCTTGTATTAATGGATCATTTTTTAAGGAATAGAGCTCAAAATGCTGACGTAGAATCTGATACTCCTGATATCCCTTCAAAGAAGTAAGTACAATGCCTAAGACTCTTTACGATAAATTGTGGGATTCGCATGAAGTTTCAGAAAGAGGAGATGGAACTTTTCTGCTTTATATTGATAGACACTTAATACATGAAGTAACTTCGCCACAAGCTTTTGAAGGTTTAAAGATAGCTGGTAGAGAGCCATGGCGAATATCTTCGAATATTGCTACCCCTGATCATAATGTTCCTACAACAGATCGGGAAAAAGGCATTGAAGGGATACAAGATGAAGTAGCGAAACTTCAAGTAACAACTCTTGATAAGAACTGTTCTGAATTGGGCATTCTTCAATTTGATATTTTAGATAAAAGGCAAGGCATTGTTCACGTAGTTGGGCCAGAACAAGGAGTTACTTTACCTGGCATGACTTTAGTTTGTGGAGATTCTCATACATCAACTCATGGAGCTTTAGCTACTCTTGCTATGGGTATAGGAACTTCAGAAGTTGAACATGTATTAGCTACTCAATGCCTAAAAGCTTCCAAATTAAAAAATATGAAAGTTGAAATAAATGGGGAATTGTCTCCTGGTGTTACCCCTAAGGATGTCACTTTGGCTGTGATAGGAAAAATAGGTACAGCTGGCGGTACAGGCTTTGCAATTGAATATTCTGGATCTGTGATAGAGGCAATGAGTGTTGAAGGCAGGATGACTGTATGCAATATGTCTATTGAAGCTGGAGCAAGAGTGGGTTTAGTTGCTTTCGACAATATTACTGAAGAATATGTAAAAAATAGACCCTTTACCCCTAAAGGAGATGAATGGGAATTAGCTATATCTCAATGGAAAGAATTAAGAAGTGATGATGATGCGCATTTTGAAGAAATTATTTACATAGACGGATCTGCTCTTAAACCTCAGGTTACTTGGGGCACTTCTCCAGAGATGGTTATAGATGTTGATGGAGAAATTCCTGAAGCTAATTCGGAGTCTATACTACATGCGCTTGAGTATATGAACTTAGAAGCAGGAATGAAGATTTCTGATATCAAATTGGATCAAGTTTTTATAGGCTCATGCACGAATTCTAGAATTGAAGATCTACGATTGGCTGCAAAAGTTGTTGAAGGAAAGAAAATTTCTTCTGATATTAAAAGAGCTATTGTCGTACCAGGATCTGGTCTAGTGGCTGAGCAAGCAGTTGAAGAGGGCCTAGATAAAATTTTTGAAGAGTCTGGCTTTGAATGGAGGGCGCCTGGATGTTCGATGTGCCTAGCAATGAACCCTGATCAGCTTGGAGATGGAGAACATTGTGCCTCTACTTCAAATCGAAATTTTGAAGGAAGACAAGGGTATGGAGGAAGAACGCATTTGGTTAGTCCTGCTACTGCAGCAGCTTCAGCTATAGAAGGAAGGTTTGTTGATGTAAGGGAGTTGTTCTAATGAAGAACCAATACATTTTCCATTCTGGAAAGATTCTTCCTTTATCAAGGGATAATGTAGATACAGATCAGATTATTCCTAAGCAATTCTTAAAATCTATTAAGAAAAGTGGTTTTGGACCTAATCTATTTGATGCTTGGAGATATGAGGATGAAGGGTATCCAGGTCAAGATAATGACAATAGGCCTAAAAATGATAGTTTCGTTCTTAATCAAGATAAGTATAAAGGAGCTGATATATTAATTAGTAAAAAGAATTTCGGATGCGGTTCGAGTAGAGAGCATGCAGTATGGTCTCTAATGGACTATGGTTTTAAGGTTGTGATTGCAGAGAGTTTCGCAGATATTTTTTATAACAACTGCTTTAATAATGGCTTATTACCAGTCCAACTTCCTGAAGAAGTAATTTCACAATTATTCGTTCTTTCAGAGGAGAGTAAAGAGATTGAAATTGATTTAATTGAGCAAATAATTTCTTGTGAAGGTAATAAGTTGACGAGTTTCGATATTGATCCATTTAGAAAGCAATGTATTTTAGAAGGTTTAGATGAGATTGGACTTAGTTTAAAACATGCTGATGCAATTAAAGAATATGAACTAAATAGAGCTATAGAGACTCCTTGGATCTTTAATACTTATGAATAAGAAAAAAACAATACTCTTTCTCCCTGGAGACGGAATAGGTCCAGAAGTTTCCAATTCTGCAAAAAGCATTCTTGAGTCCATCAATGAAATTTATAATTTAGATTTCGTTATAGAAGAAGCTCTAGTAGGAGGTTCGGCTTATGATCAGACTGGAGTTCCTTTACCAGAAGAAACTTTAAATGCAGCACGTAAATCTGATGCAATCTTGCTGGGAGCAGTTGGCGGCCCTAAATGGGATGACTTAGATTATCAATATAGGCCTGAAAGAGCTCTATTAGGATTGAGATCTGAGTTAGATTTATTTGCAAATTTTAGACCCGCCATCCTTTCAGAGTATTTAACTGCGTCTTCCAGTCTTAAAGCTGAGAAAGTTGAAAATCTTGATTTATTGATAATCAGAGAGTTAACCGGAGGTATTTATTTCGGAGAGCCAAGAGGAAGGAAAGAAGATAAGAAAGAAGCATTTAATACCATGATATATAGTCATGAAGAAATAGAGAGAATTGGAAGGGTTGCTTTTGAGGCTGCTCAAAAAAGAAATAAGAAACTTTGTTCAGTAGATAAAGCAAACGTATTGGAGGTAAGTGTTTTATGGAGAGAAGTGATAACTGATCTTTCTAAAGATTATCCAGATGTAAATCTTTCACATATGTTGGTTGATAATGCCGCTATGCAATTAGTAAGAGAGCCCAAACAGTTCGATGTGGTAGTCACTGGTAATTTGTTTGGAGATATACTTTCAGATATAGCAGCCATGATGACTGGATCAATAGGTATGCTTCCTTCAGCTTCTATTAATTCAGAAAATAAAGGCATGTTTGAACCTGTACATGGTTCTGCACCTGATATTGCTGGGCAAGGATTAGCTAATCCGTTAGCTGCAATTCTGTCTGTAGCGATGATGCTTAGATATAGTTTTGGTCTAGAAGAGCCTGCGAGTAAAATTGAAGAAGCGATAGAGAAGGTTCTTAAAGAAGGTTATAGAACTAATGACCTCGAAGGTCCTGAAGATATGAAATTAAATACAGATCAAATGAGTCAAAAGATATTAGAGAATTTGAGAGGTTTCAATGAATAAGGCTAGGAAGATAGCTATAGCTGGAGCTACTGGAATGGTTGGTCAGAGTTTTTTAAAGCTTCTGGAAAAGGATTATTTTCAAGATTCTGAAATATCTTTATTAGCGAGCAGTAATTCGGCCGGTAAGGAAATAAATTTTAGGGGAAAGAATCATAAGGTCGAAGATTTATCGAAATTTAATTTTTCTGAATTTGACTTAGCACTTTTTTCTGCTGGATCCTCAGTAGCATCTACTTACGCTCCGATCGCAGTTTCTCAAGGATGTGTAGTTGTAGATAATTCTTCCTGTTTCCGTTACGAAGACGATATACCTCTTATTGTTCCAGAAGTTAACAGTAAGGTGCTGGATGATTATGAACTCCCTGGAATTATTGCCAATCCTAATTGCTCCACTATCCAAATGCTTGTTGCTTTGAAGCCACTGCATGATGAATTTGTTATTGAGAGAATAGATGTAACTACTTTTCAAGCCGTATCAGGGACTGGAAAAAAGGCCACTGAAGAATTAATGGATCAAATAGATGCTTATCAGGGAAACACAGAAATTAAAAGTTCTATTTATTCCAAGCCTATTGCTAATAACGCTCTTCCTCATTGTGATGTATTTGAAGAGAATAGATACACGAAAGAAGAAAATAAGTTGGTAAAAGAAACTCATAAGATTCTTGATCCAAACATACAAGTTGCTGCAACCTGTGTAAGAGTTCCGGTACTAAATGGACATTCTGAATCAGTCCACATTAAAACTAAAAGACCTATATCCGAAGATTTAGCAGTTAAGCTTTTAAAAGAATCACCCGGTCTATCTGTTAAATATGGAAAATCTGAAGAAGATTACCCCACTGCATTTACTGACGGGGACGGAAGTCACTTAGTTCATGTAGGGAGAGTTAGAAAAGATCTTTGGGATGAAAATAGACTTAATTTGTGGGTCGTTGCTGATAACTTATTAAAAGGAGCTGCTTTAAATAGCATCCAAATAGCTTCATTATTATTTGATTAAATAATGGAGAGCTTCTTATTAAATATAGAAACTGAGTTTTTTTTCTTTACGGGAACCTATTTGGAAGGTTTTCTGGGTTTATTATTAGGTTTAACTCTATTCTGTTTTATTATTCAAACTTTAAGGTTTGAGAAAAAAAAGAATAATCCAAAAATAGAATCTTCAAATCTTTCCGAAGTAGGAGATGAGAATCTTGCAAAAATTAATCTTTCTAGAAGTTTAATAGAGATGGACCAAAAGCCCGAAGCTAAAAAATTATTAACTGAAGTTATCAAATCTAACGGGTTATCTGAAGAAAATACAGTCATCGCTAATTCTCTCTTAGAGCAGATTTCCAATGCCAAATAATAAATACCTGGTAGCTCTTGGTCTAGAGTATGAGGGCACTAATTACTTTGGCTTTCAGAAACAAAAAAGCACCAAGCAAACTATCCAAGGACTTCTGGATAAAGGCCTTAAAAGGGTTGCTGACCAACAAATAAAATCCTTTTGTAGCGGTAGGACAGATAGTGGGGTACATGCCCTTATGCAGGTTATTCATTTTGAAACTAATTCTTCTAGAAGGGCTGATGAATGGGTAAGAGGAGTAAATTCTTATTTGCCTCACGATATAAGAGTGATCTGGTCTAGAGAAGTAGAAGATACTTTTCATGCAAGATTCTCAGCTTTAGATAGGTCTTATAGATACATTATAAGAAACAATGATACACCTTCAGCGTTATGGTCTAAGAGATCTCTTTATATTCCTCAGGAGTTAGATTACCAAGCCATGCGCAGAGCTTCTAAATATCTAGTTGGAGAGCATGACTTTAGCTCTTTTCGAGGTTCAGGATGTCAATCAAAAACACCCATCAGGAATATGAAGAGTATTGAGATAAAAAAGAAGAAAGATTTAATCTTGATTGATTTAAAAGCCAATGCCTTTTTGCTACATATGGTAAGAGTGATTGTTGGAACTTTGATAATGGTAGGAAAAAAGGAGATCAGCCCTTTGGAGGTAAAGAAAATATTGAATTTAAGAGATAGAAAGGTTGCTGGTAAAACAGTTGATTCAGCAGGCTTATATTTTGTAGGCCCCAGTTATCCAAAAATTTTTCATATACCAAAACCTAATATGCCTCAGTTCTAGTAGAGTCTTACTTCTAAGGGATACGTTATAATTCACCAATAATATGACTCATTTTATAAAGATTTGTGGAATCACCTCCAAGGAAGACGCTCAGATGGTTGAAGCGGAAGGGGCAGATGCTTTAGGTTTTATTCTTCATGAAGAAAGTGCAAGGTTTATAGAGATAGACAAGGTAGTAAGTATTGTAGAGTCAATTAAGAATGATTTAGATATATTTCTAGTGTTTGTAAATAGAGACCAAGAATTTGTTGAAGAATGCTTAGAGAAAATTCCTCATGCCATACCTCAATTTCATGGCGAAGAAGACACAGAATTTTGTTCTAAATTTACTAAAGGTTTTGTTAAAGCTATAAGGGTTAACGAAGAGACAGACTTTGAAGAGATAAATAAAAATTTTATAGATGCGAAGATGTTGCTTTTGGACTCATATGAAGATGGGTCTTATGGAGGAACTGGTCAATCTTTCAATTGGGATCTAATTGACACCCAACTAAAAATTCCTTTCTTGTTAGCTGGAGGTGTAGATACAATGAACGTTGAAAGAGCTATTTCTTCAGTACCTTGTAAAGGCATTGATGTAAGCACTGGGGTAGAGTCTGCTCCAGGTATTAAGGATCCAGTAAAGGTTAGAAATTTAATAGAAAAAGTTAGGAGATTTAATGTCTGAAAAAACCTTACCAGATAATAAAGGTCGTTTTGGAGTATACGGAGGAAGGTATGTAGCTGAAACTCTAGTACCTGCTTTGGATGAGCTCTACGAACAATACAAAATCATTAAAAAGGATAAAAAGTTTTTAAGTGAATTTCACAAAGACCTCAAGGAGTACGTTGGGAGGCCTTCTCCTCTTTATTTTGCAAAAAGATGGACGGAGATCTTAGGAGGAGCCCAAGTTTATCTTAAGAGAGAAGATCTAAATCATACCGGAGCACATAAGATTAATAATACTGTAGGTCAAATTCTCCTTGCGAAACATATGGGTAAAAAAAGAATTATTGCTGAAACAGGAGCAGGTCAACATGGAGTAGCAAGCGCAACTGTAGCAGCTCGTCATGGTCTAGATTGTGTTGTCTATATGGGAGAAGAAGATATTAAACGACAATCTCTAAATGTCTTTAGAATGAAGCTCTTGGGAGCTGAAGTAGTTGGGGTCAATTCAGGAACTAGAACATTAAAAGATGCAATGAACGAAGCCATGCGCGATTGGGTTACTAACGTTGATGACACTTATTATATTATTGGGAGTGTGGCAGGGCCTCATCCTTACCCTGAAATTGTTAGAGATTTCAACGCAGTTGTTGGTGAAGAGGTAATAGAGCAGAGCATTAATCAAATAGGAAAAAATCCTGATGCTTTGGTTGCGTGTGTTGGAGGAGGATCTAATGCTTTAGGTTTATTTTATCCTTTTATAAATTCAAAAGAAGTAAGACTAATTGGTGTGGAAGCTGGTGGTTTAGGGTTGAGCACAGGAAAGCATGCAGCCCCATTAAATGATGGCAAAGAAGGTGTTCTACATGGCATGAGAACTT
>Ga0208764_10001470_pt1 | contig 15073 bp, 16 predicted proteins | sample ETNtaG_18_FD_185762 | JGI IMG/M metagenome (GOLD analysis project Ga0208764, IMG submission 185762) | Marine microbial and viral communities from oxygen minimum zone, Eastern Pacific Ocean - ETNP201302SV91 (SPAdes) (version 2) | ecosystem: Environmental > Aquatic > Marine > Oceanic ... | reverse complement strand
AGGGCGAGCCAGCGTGGCTTGCAGAGTTTGGCTAATCGGAGAGACAAGTGGAGTTGGCGCGCTGGCTTCGATGGTTTCCTCGGTCGGGACGAATGCTAGCAATTCGTCGATAGTCTGACCGGTCAGAAGTCGTGTCTCGCTGGAGGCCGCAGCCTCGATGAGTGGAGATAGACTAGGAAGAGACTCGATCTTGTTCTTCGCCTCTTGACCCATGACGATGAGACCTGCGGCAGCGAGAGTACGACTCCTTTCTGCCCAAGTCTCACTGGTCATCCGATGCAGGTCATATCGGACCGCTCATGATGATATCGCCCGTTCCGGCTCATAGAGCCGAGTCGAGAGAGGATTACTCATCCCAATCTGTCAATGAGGCAAGATCGACTCTCTTAATCTCTGCAGCGACTGTCTTAGTCTCATCATCAGCCCAAGACAGACTTCCAACCCATTGCTCGGATTTCGGGTCCATGCTCGATGTGTCGACCTGCTGGTCATTCTCCTCTCGGCTTTCCAATTCCGCTAGACGCGCATCATCGGCATCGACTCTATCGAGGAGTTCGAGAGTCAAGCGTAGGGCAAAGGAAACGAATGATTTCTTGTTGTCCAATCGATCGTTCTCACCAAAATCACGGCGGCGAACGAGGAATTGATCACCCGCGGTAACAGCAACGTGAACTAATCCGACCTCCTTTTTCGGAGTTGCACCACCCGGGCCGGCTATGCCAGTGATAGCGACAGACACCTCGGCATCGGAGCGATGACGGGCGCCACGCGCCATCTGTAGAGCAACCTGGTGCGAGACAGCGCCCGCCTCGCCCTTGTCAAAAGCGTTCTTTTCAACGCCCAATTCGCGCATTTTTGCTTCGTTATTGTAGACGACCCAACCTTGGTCAAACCAATTGGTTGCGCCGGAGATATCAGTGAAGGTGGAAGCGAGCAGTCCACCGGTACAAGACTCAGCAGTAGCAACGCTCCAGCCCCGCTTCCGGAGTCTCCGGCTCAGCCGTGAGGCGAGCGCGGCAGTCTCTTCGACCACATTTGCTCGCTCGCCTTGTCCTTCTTGATTCTTTCACAGGCCCAAAGCCGAGTTTTTCACCCGATTCTAGGACTGAAATTGAATCGGTCCACAAAATCAAAGATTAGCATCAATTGTGTCCTATTTGGTGGGCCCGACCGGAATTGAACCGGTGATCTTCGCTTTGTAAGAGCGACGTCATAACCCCTAGACCACGGGCCCTGAGACAGAACGCGGGCGCGACGTGTTCAAATGATTGGTGGTGGAAAAGTCTGCTCGTGGTGAGTCGTTGAACCCCTTGCAAGACCTGTTGGAGCGGCTGCGAAAGAGCGGTGTTCCATTAGACTCTGAGGTCGAAGAAGCGATGCAGCAAGTGTATGTTGGATCGTTTACCGATTTCGATCTAGATTCGTTTTGGCGTGATCGACCTGTGCCCTTTTTGATTACAGAATTTGATGCTGCAAAGATGATTTCTGCCCCTCACATGATTGCTACGCTGCTTCACCACCTAGAACTACGACTTGGACAACACGTCCTTCTTATCGGGGCAAAGGGAGGTTATCTTGCCGCTCTCATCGATTATTTGGTTGGCGAGAGCGGGATGGTTACTGTTGTCGAGCCGCATGCGGCGGTGCTTGAGCACACGTCCGAGCGGCTCGAATTTCATGACTCAAAGGGTTTAGTTCGAGCGCTGCCAGTGGAAGCACTCGACGACGCGGACGAACTCGCTCGCCGAGTCGACCGCGTGCTGATTACTGGAGCTGTGAAAGAGATTCCACTGACTGTTGCTGGGATGGTCGAAGAAGGTGGATTCGTACTCGGGCCGTTCGGTGGGCCAATCCAGCAGATTCTTCTCAAGAGAGAGAGGCAGGGAGATGACTGGTTAGACACTGAGTTGGGAAGTGTGGTGTTCGGGCCGATGGACCTCTCTGAGGACGAGCGCGGACCACTCAATCCACACTCTCTCGCTGACCATATCGAAGACGCAATCAACATCATCGTTGAACTCGTGGAGATCGACGATGAAACAGTTTCGAGGATTGAGGAATTGGTGGAATCTCTGCGCGGGATGCCTGCAGACATCCCGCCTCTCGACGAGGATGCGACGGAGGATGACCTCGTCGAACATCCGGTGTTTGAATTGTTGATGGCAGAGATGGAATGGTTACAGCCGATGTGGCCTCTTTTCGGGCAACTACTCTCCATCGACCTCGAGTCTCCTGGTGATTGGGATGATGATGAACCGCCGATGGTTGGCGGGCATGAAGACCTCATTCCTTGAGCCAACGGGTTGGAATCCGAATCGATTTGCAGGGTTTGCACGGGCGGAGTGTTCATCTCAACCTCGTTGGTGCCGAGGACGATGAGTGTCAGACCTGCGCTGGCGAAGTTGAATCACGCCGATGTGCGCCAGCGCCGTCGAGCGGTTCGGCTTTTGTTCGAGCTGGATGATTCTGAGGCACTCGGTGGATTCATCAAGTTGCTAGATGATCAGGATCCATGGTTCCGAGAGAAGGCAATGGAGGCAATCGATCTTTGGGCAGCGAGTAAGGATCTCGCACTTATTGAGAGACTAGCCGCTTCACCTCAGGACTCGCGACGCTTGCTAGCCGCTCGCATCGCCAATCGTGCCAATAAGGCTGGATTAGCAGTCCTAACTGGACTTTGCTCGGATGATGACCCAAGCATTCGATTGGCGGCTTGGCAGTCACGAATGGATCTAGACGAGGGCGCGGTGAATGCTGGGCTTGAGTCGACAGACAGAGCGATTCGTAAGTCCGCAGTACTTCGATTATCGAAGCAAGAAGAAATCAGTGAAGATTTACTTCTGAGACTTCTGAACGATGATTCCGAAACTGTTCGAAACGCAACTCTAGGAATCATCGAGGAGAGTGATACGCCACTTTCAGAAAATCAGAGTACTCGCCTCGCCGAACTCGGCGGCACCTCAACCGGCGAGACAAAGGCGCGAATCGCCGCATTACTCATCGCCGACTCCCCTGAATCACTGAACGATTGGATTGGTGATTCCGATACCGCATTCGTCAGCCGCTTCGCCAAAACCCTGCGCCGAGCGGATTGGGCATCCGTCGATGGATTACCATCCCAACTCCAAGCCGAGGCCTCGGAATCATTGCTTGAGAGAATTCTCAGGGGTGAGCGGCACGCAGAAGCAGCCGCTCTGCGTGATTCCTTACTCTCCGATGAGTCAAGAAGTCCCGAACTTCGCTCGCGGCTCATAGAGGACATGATTGGGCGCCCTGTCCCTGATTCGACTCTTGAGATTGTAAAATCGCTCACAGAATACGAAGATGTGCTAATCGCTTCCTCGGCGAATAACTTACTCAGCGAACTATCCGCTTGAACAGAAAATGTTCAGTTTTCGAAAGCTGGTCGCCTCAACCGAGACAAAGGTATGGCAATCGGCGGCAAGTGGTCAGAGAGACGATGCCGACTCGTCTTAGGGGGCATTAATTCCCCTGACAAAGCGGCATCGACAACATCCTGCTTAGAGATAGAGTCGCGCCCCGAATTCGGCCAAAGATCAAGATCGATTGATTCATCCTCAAGATAGTTGATCAAAACACACGGAACGCATTGCAAATCGATACGCTGCGCGACATGATAGCGGTGGTGTCCGTCGAGGATAGTTCCGGTTGTCCTGTCGAGGAGGAGGGGTTTGGTGTAAGCATTCCAGCGATGTGTCATTCGCTCTAATTGGTCGACCTTGCGTTCGATGACTTGCTCGTGCGGGCGGAGCACTTCCAACGGCACCAACTCTACCTCCATGCCCATCGCAAAAGGACTTCACGAATATGTCTGATGCTTGCCGAAAGCATCTAGGTTGGGCATCAAACCTGAATTACGTCCCGACGGATTGATGGACAGACGGCGTGAAGACGGCCCATGGCCGACCTGCTGAGCCGACTGAGTGCCGCCGACCGGTGGGTGCTTGATCGCTTGTGTTCAGAGGGGGATGCATGGGTGGTCGGCGGCTGGGTTCGAGATTCTCTATCCGGCCTCAATCCGGGCGAGATGGATATTGCTACTACGCTTCGGCCGGCACAAATTGCTGAGTTATTTGCTCGGACGGTGCCTGTTGGTGCTGCTTTCGGCACCGTCCTAGTACTTCCTGACGATGGGGTTTGGCAGGCTGATTCTGCTGCGCAGGTTGAGCCTTCATGGGAGGTGACGACCCTGCGCAGCGATGGCACCTATGGAGATGGTCGCCGACCCGACGAAGTCGAGTTCGGTGACGATATTATCGAAGATCTGTCGCGCCGAGATTTCACAATCAATGCGATGGCGATGGATCCGAGGACTGGCGAGGTTATCGACCCGTTCGGCGGACGTGATGACCTCGATGCTTCGATCGTCAGAGCGGTTGGCGATGCTAATGAGCGGATTGGAGAGGATGGCTTGCGGATTATGCGAGCCTTCCGCTTCCTCGATGCAGGTGAGGCTGGAGAAAGGAGACTGGATAGCGACCTTGAGTCTGCGATTCGTGAGAGGCTCTCGATGCTTGAGAAGGTCTCATCCGAGCGAAAGTGGGCTGAATTGGCGCGCGTCATGCAAGGGCGGATGCGTGCCGAGGTTCTGGCTCGTATGGCCGATGCCGAGTTGCTCTCGGCTGTTTTGGGCGGGACTTCGCTTCAGCTAGATGGGCCCTTCTCTGGAGTTCCAGGCGTCGACTTGGCAATTCTATGCAGAGAGGATACACGCTCGGGCGCAGACCTCTCTGCTCACTTGAAGAGCCTCTTGCGTCTTTCGAATGACGAGACGCGGACAATCTTATTCTTACATGACCTGAAGAACGACGACCTCGTCGCTGAAAACACCGTGCTGCGCCGCTACAATGCGGCGCTCTCAGATCAGATGAAGGACGAGGCTGTAGCCTATTTCGGATCCGCAGGGGTGGCTTATGCCGAGGCTGCTGCTTCTGTTCCACCACCGCGTGCGGGGAATCGCCCAATCGTCGGTGGGGAGGCCTTGATGCAGGCAACCGGACTAGAAGCGGGACCCAGACTCGGTCGCCTCAAGGGTTGGCTTCACCGACGTCAAATCGAGGATGACTTGGCGACTGCCGAAGATGTGCTATCCCTGCTTGAATCGATTGATTGGCAGGAAGGTGAGCCTGAATCATGGCAGGCTCTTGCCTGGCCCTGATTCGACATCATAACTCGTTCAGGTACTCGATGTACTCGCCGGCATCGAGGAATTGGTCCTCATCGAATTCGTGAGGCTTTACGATGAGGAACCATCCATCAGCGTATGCGTCATCATTAGCGAGGTCGGCATTATCTTCGACCTCTCCATTGAGTTCCAGCACCTTGCAAGGGAATGGTGTATTGATTAGAATTCTATCAGAGACGGTACGGATGGTGACTAGTAGCTCGCCGGATCCGATTTCGTCGCCGCCGGAAGGGGGCGGAGGAGGGGTCTCGCCATCGTCTCCGTCACTGGCCACTCCCTCGTCGTCAAGAATGAATTCACTAGCATCCTGTGGATGGGGCAAAATGACACGAACAACGTCACCTGAGTCGGCACGGATGAATTCAGACATACCTATTTTCACCGTTCCTTCCTTCTCATCCAGAAGCTGAAGCCAAAGGTGTTCCAGCGTGTAGCGGCGGTCGTGAGCGACTCCGAACTCGAAATAATCTGACTCTGACATCGTTATCTCCGATGGCCCCGCTTTTGGACTCAGATTTGAATTATTCGTTCATTAGTTGAGAAATTAGGGTCTGTCTGCGATGTATTAACAACGGAGTCGCACTCGGTAGAACGAGGAATTGAGATGGACTTCGAGGAAACCGAGGAACAAGGGATGATCCGTGAGATGGTGAGGGACTTCGCCGAGGAAGTTTTGGCTCCGACGTGCCTCGAACGCGACCGTGCTCAGAAGCCCCCGATAGAAGAGTGGGCGGCGTTTTGTGAGTATGGACTGCAAGGCATTACTATTCCGGAAGAATTCGGAGGAAATCCCGTAGATGACATAACTGAAGCGATAATCGTCGAAGAATTGGCACGCGTTGACCCCTCGTTCTCTGTAATGTTCTGCGTACACGTCGGACTCTGCTCCAAGACTATCGCACTACACGGCAATGATGACCAGAAGCAGCGCTACTTGACCCGCTTGGCAGCGGGTGAAATCGGCGCCTACTCATTGTCTGAGGCTGGCGCCGGAACCGACGCCGCAGCTCTTGGCTGCCGCGCTAAGTTGAGCGAGGATGGCTCGCACTGGATTCTCAACGGAGAAAAGATGTGGGTGACCAACGGTGAGAGTGCGGATATCTATGTGCTATTTGCGAAGGATGTTGATCACCCTGATTATGGCGTCAAGAAGCACGGTGGGACAACTGCTTTCATCGTTGATTCGAGCATGGAAGGATTCAGTGTTGGAAAGAAGGAAGACAAGCTTGGAATTCGTTCGTCAGATACCTGTGTGCTGCTTCTTGATGATTGCAAAGTGCCGGCTGAGAATGTGTTGAAGGAGTCCGGGAAAGGATTCCCTATCGCGATGAACGCGCTGGACAACTCTCGAATCGGGATTGCAGCTCAGGCACTTGGCATCGCACAGGGCGCTTTCGAATCAGCGCTGAATTACGCGCATGAGCGTCAAGCATTTGGTAAGCCAATAGCTCATCACCAAAGTATTGGGAATTATCTAGCAGATATGGCAACGCAGACCGAGGCGGCCAGACTCTTGGTGTACAAGGCCGCCTGGGCCAAGCAGCGACACTACGAAGAGGGTGCTGCACGGCACACGAAGGAGGCCAGTATGGCCAAGTTATTCGCAGGAGATACGGCAATGTGGGTTTCCGAGCGCGCGGTGCAGATTCTCGGCGGTTACGGTTACACGACAGATTTCCCAGTCGAGCGCTTCTTCCGCGATGCTAAGATTACTCAAATCTACGAAGGAACTCAAGAAGTTCAGAGAATCGTCATCAATAGATCCATATCGCCCTGAACTTCTCCTGTGCTTACGGCACTGTGAGGACAATCTCTCAGGTCTAAGACGCGAAATATGCGTACTTTCGCTGTCCTTCAAGGACACCTTCGCCGCCAACAGCGACCAGTGCGAACTCGTCAGCCGGCTCAACAACAGATTCCTTCTGCGAGCCACGGTGAAGTCGTTCGTAGATATCCTTGTCCAGCGGCGTGCGAGCGGATAGACGCTCAAAGAGTGAGAAGCGGCTCGAGATTTCCTTCCAGCCTGGCTGAACGATGCCTTCGAACACCTTGGCCTTAGCACCCGAGCCATAGCCACAAAGTCCGACGCGCTTGCCTTCCATATCGATCCCGTCGAGATAGTCACTCTCCATTGTAGACATCAAAGCGAGGAATATCGAGCCTGTGTACTGGTTTCCAATCAGGCTCGAAGCGCGCTGAGTTTTCTCGATTCTGCGCTCGGAAAACTCGCGAAAAGCCTCCGTCTTCGAGATTAGCCGACGATACTTGTCGTTAGCCCTCTCGAATTCCTCAATCCCCTCAGGCGTGTCTTCGTAGTCCTCTGGGAAGGGTTCAGTGCCAATCTCGGTGACAATCTCATCCCACATTGGTAGATGGCGCCTATCGTGGCGGAAAACGTCAGGGAACATGCGCTTGCCTTGGAAGGCATATGGCAAGTGGACGATGATGCGGTTCCACTGTTCGGTGAGAATCTCATCATTTTCGGGGTCATAGCGACCAGAGTTGATTGCTGTCTGACGGAAATTGATGAAGGCGGTCTTCACCGATTCGGAGTAGCAGCGATTAGAGAACTGTCCATCGAAGATTGGCGTATCCTTGTGAATCTTCAATGTATGAGATTCGAACATGATGTTGTCCTTCTTTGAAGACTTGGGGAGAATAGCAAGAATTCGCTCGACAAGTCCTTCCTTCTTCGGCTCACCGGCTTCTTCGGCAAGGTCGAGGACATTCTCGACGACAGTCTTCAACTCAACCTCGCGACGAGGCTTGAAGAAGTCGTGAACTGGCATTGTCGAGACTCCCCAATTGTCTGGGATCTCAAGGAGGCGCGGGTTGTGACGGATCAGTACCGCGCCGCCGCCCGCTCCCTGGGTGTATTCACCAGATGAACCAAGATCGTACTTCGCATTGTCAGCGAAGACGACGATTCCAATTCGATCCTGTTCCTCGCCCCCGCGAGCGACCCAATCGAGGGTGTTGTGCATCGCATCGACGGCGCCGATACAGGCGAAGGTCAGATCGACGACGTCGCAATTGCGGAAGCAATCTTTGCCGTAAGTATCGTCGTAGCGCTGCTCGAGCATATCCATGATGTAGGTAGCTGTTGGCTTTGCACCATCGAGAGCAGATTCAGTTCCCAAGTAGATGCGACCAATCTTGTTTGGGTCGAGATTGTTACGGTTGATGAGGCGCGCACATGCGTTCGCGCCCATTGTGGCTGTATCCTCGTGAGCATCTGGGATTGCCATTGCAGTTAGCCCGAGTCCCTTGTTCAGTTTGCCGAAATCCGCTCCACGGAATTCTGCAAAATCCTTCATGTCGAAGTAAAGCTTCGGAAAGTGAATCGCGATATCATCGATTCCGACGCCTGCCATGGTACAGTCTCCTGTGTTCCGCCGCCGTGAGGGGAGGGTTATGATACCTGTGGCTGCTTTTCAGCACTAGATACCGAACTGTAATCGCATTACTGCGAGCCGGTCAATCGATTTACTTCATCAAGAAGTGCGCTGTTCTGCTCAAAATGCTCAACAACGGGAGAAAGGATCTCTGCGAGACCTCTCGCGACAGCCATCTTTGCATCGAATGGGTGGATATCTCCGCTACCAACAGCGGCAATGAACGAGCCAAGATCAGTCCAGTTACTCGGTTCTCCGAACTCCGGCTTCGGCTCGACTCTCAACTCTCCCTTGTAAGGCAGAACAATGTGTTCGGCGATTTCGTAGACGGGGGAATCAGAATTTCCAACCTCGAGGAATGCCTTGCGGAACTTTTTCTCGATTTTCTTGGGAGTGTCGTGAACGAAAATCGCATTGTTTGGATCGGACTTCGACATCTTGTGATCGAAAGAATCCATCCTACCTCCGCCCTTTCCTTTCAGCCCCGAAAGCATCGGTGTGTGAATGCAGGTCGCCTTGGTCCAACCATTGCGATCGGCGACCTCTCGCATGTACATGTGCGCCTTGCGTTGATCCATGCCGCCAAAGGCGATGTCAATATCCAATTCGAATATGTCCGCCGCCTGCATTGGCGGATAGAAGAAGGCGGCGAGATCGTCGTCTGAGGAATCCTCACTACGCCCCATGATGCTGAATGTGCGACGTGCGCGATTCAGGCTCATTCCCTTCGAACAACGCAATACTCGTTCCCAGTAAACGCCTGAATCCATCACTTCGCTAGCGCTGATGAATCGGAGTTGTCCGCGCCCATCGCCCTCTTCAGGGAAATCGAGGAGAACTCGGAAGACTTCGGACATATATTCACCCGCGATACCGATTTTTTCCATATCTCGGTCGAACTTGTCATTGACCCAGGCGTGCCAATCTGCCAGTAAAATGAGGACATTTACTCCCTCCGCGAGCATATTGCGGATTGTCTCGGCAAGAATAACCCATCCAAGATGTGCCTTGCCGCTTGGCTCAAGGCCGATGTAAGCTCGAATGACATCGTCGCCGCCGTGGCTTTCTCCTCCCGCGAGGATTCCTGCCACATGCTTGACGCCGACGATTTCCTCGACATTTGCGAACATTCTCTCCACGGTCGTGCGGGCCTCTGCATCGAGGCCATCGAGCACGTCGGCGGGACTCATTCAGACCACTCAGGCGTTCAGCAGTTTGTTGAGTTTCTCTCCGCGACCAGCAGCGCGAGTATTGTCTTCGTCTGCCAGCGCAGCCTCGATCTCAGCGATTAGAGACTCAGCCTGAGCGATGACATCATCGCCCAGATTATCTGTCATATTCATGAAATGACGTGCGGCAGAAATCGCAGACTTAGCCTTAGAGGCCTTTTTTGCCCATTCCTTCGCCTTATCCCCTCGCTTCTTGGAATTGTATCCAGTCGCTTCGTCGAGGAAAGTGGTCCAACGCTTACGTGTGTCGCGCGCTCGAACCATTGCGTCAGGGTCATCGAAATTAGGTGGAACATTCGTCACATCGACGATGAGAGCTCCCTTCTCAGAAAAATGACCCTTTATCGAAGTCATGATGTCGTGAGAGGCATTGAACGCGTTGTCGCCATCGGCTTCAACATTCTCAAAATGTCTCCCCGCTAGTGCGGATAGCCCTCCATCTGCCGTTATCTGCTTGACAAGTCCGCGCTTGACCTCGAATCTCTCCATAAGGCATCGCGAGGTGGAACCCGTCTTGAATCCTGCCGCAGGAGACTACTGGGTCGTTCCCTATCCCACACGCCTAAACCGAGTCCCACAGTGCGCCCCTCATGCGCGCAAGTTCGAGGAGTCTCGTCGCTGTGCTCCTCGTCGTCTTGCTGGCTGCACCCAGCATATTCGCAGCATCGGCTGTAGAACTGGGTGCGGGCATCTCTCTGTCAGACGAGGACCTCGGTCTCAACGGAGTTGTAATCGACGGAGATGGTGAGACCGCTCTAGTTTTCGGAGCGGATGGATATGTTCGAGCCCTCGATGCGCAAGACCCGACACAACAGATAGATCTGGTCTGGCCGGGCAACGAGGAACTCCTCTATGCTGATTTCCACCCTGGAGATCAGACCGCCCTCATCGTCGGTACGGACGGTCTGGTGCTTCGCTATGCTAAGCAGGACCAATCGCTTGAACGCGCAGCAGCGGCGGTGAACTTAGAGTATGCAGACATGACCACAGTAGCGTGGAATACCGGAGGTTCATGGGCCTATGTTGGCACCGCTGAGGGTCAACTCTTGAGGCTTAGAGCCGACGCTGACGGCGGTGCGGAAATCCACTCCATAGCAGGTGGAGGTTCGAGCCCAATTATGGCAATGGATTGCCATGAAACCATCATGATGTGCGTGGTTGCGGCAGCCATGGAAGGAATCGGAGTCATCGAGCGAGACCATACTTTCACTTGGGTTGGAGGTACGGGCTATCCTTGGACTGGAATCGATTGTCCGACCGGCGACTCTGCATACTGTGTCGCAATCGCTGACAATCAAGTAATAGCACTCATCGAACTGAATCCTTCGGACCTCAGCCGATCTATTCCAAGCGTCAGCCGGCTGCCCGACATTGATTCTTACTTTGTCGGAATCGAAGCCCAGCATGGGGACCGGACTCTCATCGCAACTACGCCGGCGGGCCTAATCGAACACGACATCAGTCTGAACTCATCATATCCTTGGCTCGAGCACGATGACATCAACGATCTGAATCTATCCAGCGACCGAATCGTTGGGACTTGGTCAACGGGCGAAGATTCTGGCTGGATCGTCAGTCGACGCGGATATCTAACGCCATTTTCAGCTCCCAATACTGACTCGGCAGGATTGCTACACATTTGGATCGCGATAGCAATCCCTCTGGCGACCGGCTTGGTGGTTCTGAGTCTGGTGTTCTCGTCTTCAAAGAAAATGCAAGATTGGACCATTGAGAAGATTGGTAGTGAAGATGAGAAACATCACCTCGCCAAGCGTAAAGCTAGGCAACGCCGCAAGCGGAAGTAATCCATTCAACAAGGTGTTCATCGTAATCGCGATGTTAAACCGCGCCTACGGCGCGCTAAGAGTCTCTAACCACCAGATACCGAGATATCGGCAACCTCATGTGGGGTTGGCTGCGCGACGAGCCTGAAAACCATGCCATACGAAGCCCTTGACTTCTACGATGTGGATTCGCTACTGACCGAAGAAGAGCGCATGGTTCGCGACATGGTTCGCGACTTTGTCGACGAGGAAGTTCTTCCAAAGATCGAGGAAGCCTGCCGCGACGGTGTATTCCCTGATGAATGGCGAGTGACGCTGGGCGAGATGGGAGTTCTCGGAGCGCCACTCGAAGGCTATGGCTGTCCTGGACTATCGTACACAGCCTACGGAGTAATCTGCCGTGAGTTGGAACGTGGCGACAGTGGTCTGAGGTCCTTTGCAAGTGTGCAGGGGAGTTTGGCAATGTATCCAATTTGGGACTTCGGAAGCGAGGAGCAGAAGCAGCACTACCTTCCGAAAATGGCAAGTGGCGAGTGGATCGGTTGCTTCGGACTAACCGAACCTGATTACGGCTCAAACCCCGGCGATATGATCACCAAGGCCGAGGATATGGGAGACCACTACCTCTTGAACGGCGCGAAAATGTGGATTACCAACGGGACAATTGCACAAATTGCGGTCGTCTGGGCAAAACTCGACGGCGTAATTCGTGGATTCATCGTCGAGAAGGACGACGAGGGATTCAGCGCACCTGAGATGAAGGGAAAGCACTCATTGAAGGCGAGTGTGACGAGCGAGCTCGTATTCCAAGATTGCAAGATTCCAAAGGATCGACTTCTGCCTGGAGTCAAAGGACTTCGTGGGCCGTTTTCGTGCCTCAATAACGCCCGCTTTGGAATCTCTTGGGGTGCGGTCGGCGCGGCTCAGGCCTGCTTCGATTCAGCAAGAGAATATTCCTTGAGTCGAATCCAATTCACCCATCCAATCGCTAGTTACCAATTGGTTCAGAACAAACTCGCTTGGATGCTACGCGAAATCACCAAGGCGCAATTACTCGCCTTCCATTTGGGTCAGAAGAAGGATGCTGGGACGTGGATTCCTGAACATATCTCTCTGGCGAAGATGAACAATGTCGACATCGCACTAGAGATTGCTCGCGAGGCTCGAGATATACACGGCGCGAATGGAATTCTCGATGAGTATTGCATCATGCGACACATGGCCAACCTCGAATCGGTCAAGACCTACGAAGGCACACACGATATTCACAACCTGATTCTCGGGCGGCATATCACGGGCATCCAAGCCTTCACTCGTGAACTCTGAATATTCCGTGCCTATTGTGAAGGTGTTTTGTCATCATACTCAGGTGGGAAAGCAATCCATCTAATCAATAGAAAATTGATGTACCCAAAAACACAGGTATTAACAAACCATGCAAATGTATGATGTAAGAGAAAAACTTCAACCATCAAATAATGAAATGATGTTGTGACCACCAGTTGGCCCGAATATGTCCAAAAGGCACGATTCATACTTCTAAAATAGGAAAATGTAGAATTGAATGTGAATCTGTAATGCATAAAGTGGGCTTCTACATTGCCTATTGCGCTTGAAACCGCCCAAGCGGCTACTGCTGCGTGGGCGGGCCAAAGATCGACCCAATAAAGGGCCTCATAAAGAACCAAAGCGAAGGCAGAATTGAAAATTCCAACAATGTTGAATTTTAGAAATTCATTGAGCATGACTCTGAAAGTCCAACCCACATCTTCGATCCTCTCTCGCATCCACCACATTGCCTTCTCACCGGCCTGAATGATGCCTGCGTAAAGTAGTGTGTACCTGTGTTATGCTTGCATCGAAACGCTACCAATCACTCGAGTCTGGAGTCTATGCTTTTCAGAAGGTCCCTGATTTCGACTAGAACTTTGTTGGAGTCATCTGAAGGTGCAGATGCAGACTGTTGAGGGGTGGAAACCAATGAGTCTCTTTGCTGGAGAACGAGGTCACGGAACTGATCGGAGTTTTTCACCCCGGTGAGGATGAATGGCGCAGCACCAGCGGTCTCAAACTGCATCTTGACTACACCGAATGCTTTCAGAACCGGACCCTCGGAAATTGATACGTCAGTAAGTTTGTCTAGAGCGATGTTCTGCTGTTTCTTGAAAATCCAACCCATCCGCATGTTGAGTGAACGGTCGGTTAGACCCCCGCTCATATGTTCAAACTGTTTCATATGAGCAAGCCATCCAAATGGGAGCCATATCAGCATCAACGGGATTCCAATAAATGATACCAAAAGGCCAAAATTAGCCATTAACCACCAGTAAACGATAATCTTCCTATCGAATTCTACGGCCATGATATGGCCTTTGTCCGCGTATCCGTGCTCGACCATGCAATTACGAATGCACATTATTTCAAGAACTTGATGCTACTAAGAATACTCAGAGAGTTCCGAGTCATTGGATGATGAATCGGTCTAAGGCGTGGCAATACCGAAGAATTCCAATGGTCCTAGAACGAGCTTAACAAAACTCCACAATCCATCCGGATCAACAATTCCCCACAGCGCAAATAGTGCACATAAATATGGGAGCAAGACACTTATCCAGAATGTTATTGGCCATTCTTCCTTTGTTTTCCAGCCTCTTTGTTTAACAAAAACTCCACCGTGATAGAGGTTGTATGATGATATGCCAAAAAAGAATAAGGCCACAGGTATGAGCATCAAAAGCGCAATCTGCATGTTTTTCGATTAGGAACTCGGTATATGATTCATACAGAATATCCGCTACCCTATGTGATGCGATTACTCTTCTTCGGGTGCGGGAGTACCTTTCCTGGTTACTCTAGACCAAATGCTAAGCGCAATAGCTAATGCAGTCATTGCAAATACACTAGCAAGCACATAGGACCACCAGAAATTTCCAAGTTTTTCAACTACTGAAATGCATACTATTACAGGTATTGCGACAAAGTGGAATAGAATAAATCCAGATGGGCCATCATATAACCTCCCCCAAGCCTCTAAAATTGACTTTGAGCGAGGTTTATTTCTCCAATTTTCCAATTTGGCATCTATCTTCTCGGCCCAATTCATACCTAATCCTCTGAATGCCCCTTAATGACGCATACGTCATGAAGGGTAGGGAACATTCCATGGACATCAGCATGGGGCTTTAGTGATCCCATCATTACAACCTAGGGGTCTACCTTGTACCCCAAGATGATGGATGGATAGCCATCATCCGTCGCTTTCATCGATAGAAAATATCCTACGGATTACTGTGAATCTGTCATCCCTCAACAGATTGAGGAATGGTTACGTATCTCTCGGACAAGAGCCTCAATCTCTCCTCCAAATCCTCAAGGCTCACATCAGCATCAGCATTGATTAGGTCGGTATTGCGCCTAATCAGGTAGTACCCAAGAAGGATCAACCACAAGAAACCAATG
>Ga0208764_10001468_pt1 | contig 15089 bp, 17 predicted proteins | sample ETNtaG_18_FD_185762 | JGI IMG/M metagenome (GOLD analysis project Ga0208764, IMG submission 185762) | Marine microbial and viral communities from oxygen minimum zone, Eastern Pacific Ocean - ETNP201302SV91 (SPAdes) (version 2) | ecosystem: Environmental > Aquatic > Marine > Oceanic ... | reverse complement strand
AAAAGGATCTATACACACTAATAAATAATGAATTAAGGAAACGAAATGAAGGTCTAAAAAGCTTAACTAAACTCATTAGACACCCTGGAGATAAATTAAGAGAAATCTCACAAAGTATTGACGGGGTTGAGACTCATTTAGCCAATCTATTAGAAAGAGTCTTACTAATTTCTAAAGGTGAAATTAATTCTATTTCCTCCTCATTGAAAGAATTTTCTCCATTTATGATGGTTGAGAATAGCAAAAATAGAGTAGAAAATTCTATTAAAGATGTTAGAAGGTCAATGCAAGCAGTCTTGGAAGAAAAAAGAAACCAGTTCTTAACAAGTTCCCATACTCTAGAAGCAGTTAGCCCTCTTTCAGTTCTTTCAAGAGGTTACTCAATCTTAACTAAAGGAAAGGAAGAAAAAGTTATTAACTCCTACTCTCAAGTGAAAGTAGGAGATGAAATAACAGGTAAGCTTAAAGAGGGTCAAATTCTTACAAAAGTTATTGATGTCTCTGATGAAAATTAAAATATCAACAATAATATTCACTTTATTTTTGGGCTCTTGTGCTTTTAACCAAAAATTATCCCTTTATGATAACTGCCAATTTCCGATTAACAGTCCTTACCCTGGGGGTGTTCTTAGCATTGATATTAAAAATAAAGATTTTGATAATAATGCAAAATTAAATACAGAGGGCCTTGCATCTTCTATCTGTAAGCATTCTCTTTATCAATCTAAGATATTTATACCAATTCCTTTGGATTTTAAAAGTGAAAAAGTTGACGTTAAACAAGAAGGTATCTTATTGAGCTCAAATAAGATATTTAATAAAAATTATAGAGAATCAAGAATCACTATCTCAAATAGTGACTTCGTAAGTCCTGGTGAAGAGCTTCAACCTAGGATCAGAAGAGAATACGGATTAAGTCAGGAAGCAAAAAATACTTATACCCCAATAAAATTAAAAGATTGGGAAATGATCGAACCTGCAAAAGGTCAAATCAGTAGTGAGTTTGGTGTGAGAAGGTTTATTAACAATCAGCCTAGAAACAGACATAGCGGTATGGACATTGCTGCTCCAGAAGGGTCTGAAGTATCAGCTCCTTTAAGCGGAGAGATAATCATTGCTTCAAACTTCTTCTATAAAGGCAATGTGATCTATATAAATCACGGAGGGGGTTTGGTGAGTAGCTATTCTCATCTCAGTCAAATAAAAATTAAGAATGGAGATGAAGTAAAAAAGGGAGATTTAATTGGTTTAATTGGACAAACTGGGAGAGTAACTGGCCCGCACCTGCATTGGGAAGTTTACCTAATGGGCGTAGCAATTAATCCAGAAATATTTCTGAATAGTTCAATCTGATTTCTCGTATTTTAAGATAATTCCTTCAAGACTATCCTTGGTTTGAGGACCTATGAGTGTCTCTACTAAATTGCCATCAGGAGTTATTATATAGGTTGCCGGTAAGCTGGGAGGAGCTTTCCATCCGAACAACAAACCTGGATCTGTCACAATGCTTGGCACATTAACTTTAAACCTTTCAATCTGACCTCTAAGCTCTTCGCCTTCTAGTCGATCAAAATTATATGCTAGAACAAGAGCTTTACTTTTATTTTGTTTATAAAAGCTTTCTAATTCTGGCATTTCTTTAATACAGGGTGGGCACCAATCTGCCCAGTAATTTATAACTAACCATTTTCCAAGAAAATCACTTTTATTCCCATGAGAGCCTCCAAATAGTTCATAATCAGGCTTAGAACAGGCGCAGAGGCATATTAATATAGAGATAGTTAAAAATTTTTTAGTTTTTAGGTTCATAAAGAAATTTAATTAGACAATTATGAGTGATTTTATCATTTACCATAACCCAAGGTGTAGCAAATCTAGACAAACTCTAGAAATTCTTAATGAGCACAATGTCAACATAGAAATTATCCTATATCTTGAAAACCCTCCTTCTACGCAGGAAATAGAGACTATTCTAAATAAGTTAGGTCTTAATGCTAGAGATGCCATCAGGAAGAGTGAAGATGAATATAAGCTTTTAGAATTACAAGATCAAAGCTTAACGGAAAACGAGCTAATCGCATTTATGTCAGAAAATCCTAAATTAATTGAAAGGCCAATAGTAGTAAAGCAAGACAAAGCTGTTATAGGAAGGCCTCCTGAGAATGTATTGTCTATTATTTAAACAGATTAAAGAGGAATTATTATGGAAGAAAAGAGTTTTTTTCAAAGATTAAAGGAAAACCCTTTTTCTTGGCTTTTTACAGGAGAATTATTTTTCTTAACCTTAAATAGCTTATTTTTAATAGTCGTATTGGTTGCATTAATTTCTTTTATAGCTTCTTTCTTTACTAAAGATTTTGAAGACCCTTCTGGAAAGGCTTTAGTATTAAATCCACCTGGTCCTATTGTGGAGCAAATAGCGGGGTCAAATGATCCTCTGGCAATTATTAGGGGTCAGTTACCTTCAGAGTTATATGTTGGCGATTTACTAGAAGTATTAGAATCAGCTTCTAAAGATGAAAGAGTGACCGATGTTGTCCTAAGATTAGATAACATTGAAGGAACGGGACAAACTGTTCTTTACGATGTAGGTAAAGCTCTCCAAAGACTTAAAGAAGCAGATAAAAACATCATTGCAGTAGGTGATTACTACACTAGGAGCGGTTACTATTTAGCGTCCTTTGCAGATGAAATAATTATGAATACTGACGGAGCCATTGAAATTGATGGGTTCGGTCGAAGTAGATTATTCTTCAAGTCTTTTCTAGATAAAATAAAAGTTGATTTTAATGTTTTTAGAGTAGGAACCTTCAAATCTGCCGTAGAGCCTTATTTAGGAAATGAAATGTCTGACCCAGCAAAAGAAGCGAATCTAGCCTATCTCAATGTTCTTTGGGATTCGTATAAAGATGTTGTTTCAAAAAATAGAGGCATGACTCCAGAAGAAGTTCAATACTTAGTAGATAATGCAGATAAAATTCTTACTGAAGCTGGTATCTCTAGTGCCGAGGCTATTTTGAATTATGGACTCGTAGATAAGCTTTTACCCAGAACTAAAACTAGAAACTATTTAAAAGAGCTATTTGGAGAATCAGAAGATAAAACTAGCTTCGCTAAGATTTCTGGGTATGAATATTCTCAACTTATTCAATCTGAAAAAAGTTCTGAATCTGCTGAAGATAAGATTGCAGTTATAGTTGCAAGAGGAACTATAGTCGATGGAGTGCAACCTCCTGGAATGATTGGTGGCGACTCTACTTCTAGATTAATTCGTGAAGCACATGAAGATGATGAAGTAAAAGCAATAGTTTTAAGAGTGGACTCTGGTGGAGGTGGTGTATTTGCTTCAGAACAAATAAGACAAGAACTATTAGAGGCAAAAGAAAAAGGGTTAACAATAATAGCTTCAATGGGTAATGTAGCTGCGTCAGGAGGGTATTGGATTTCTGCGAATGCTCATGAAATTTGGGCATCTCACAATACTATAACGGGATCTATTGGGATCTTTGGTATGTTGCCAACTTTTGACAGAGCACTTAATGAAATTGGAATTAATAGTGATGGTGTAAAAACTTCTAAGTTAGATCTATCTGGAGATGTCACCCAACCATTGAATGAAGGCTTATCTAAAATTATTCAAAGTGAAATTGAATATGGCTATAAGAGATTTATTGGATTAGTAAGCGAAGCAAGAGAAATTCCTATTGAGGAGGTAGACAAAATAGCCCAAGGTAGAGTTTGGGCTGGAAGTACAGCACTAGAATTGGGTTTAGTAGACAATCTAGGAAATCTTAATGACGCAATTGAAAGAGCTGCTCAGATTGCTGAGCTTGATGACTTTATTACTTTTTACCCTTCGCAAGTAGTTGATTGGAAACAGCAATTATTAGAAAGTTTTTCTTCTACTCTTAAAATACTGATTCCCGAATTTATACTAGAAAATATTATGTTTAAAGAATCTATTAGATCTTTAAAAGAAATAGATAAATTTAATGACCCTAAAGGCTTATACATTAGATGTGAGAACTGCCTTATTTAGTATTTACCATTTCCCTTACTAAAGAGGGAGAAATCTTTTTTTTCTTCTTTAGGGAGAAGCTATCTAATTCATTAAGTAGCCTTAGTAAATCTGACAAGCTTCTCGAAGTGTAACTAATAATATATTGAATAGTTTTATTATCTAGAAGGAGCCCTTTTCTTTTAGATGACTGCAGTAGGGCTTGTATTTTTTCTTCCTCTGTAATTTCAGGAACCTCTATTGCCGTAAAAGAAGATAAGCGAGAAGCGAGGTCTTTAAGTCTAATTGGTAAATCTTTAGAAACTATATTTGAAGATAGATAAATCTTAGTTCCGCTAACATAACATCCATTAATTAAGTTAAACATTGCCCTTTCCCAATCTTCGGAGATTTCCATCGATTCAAGATCTTCGATAAACAATGCTTCTAAAGAGTCTAAATTCATTAGAATTTCTGGTGAAGTTACTTTCTTATCTTTAAAAGAAAAACAGAAAGTTTGTTTAGCGTCTTCTATATGTTTCCTATGCAACCCTTGCATAACATAAGACTTCCCTCTCCCCTCGTCTCCCCAAATGAAGTAAAAGTTAGAAATAGAGTTATCTTCTGTTGTGTTATTCAAGATATTCAAGAAGTCTTTAGTTGAATCACAGTTAATAAACTTATCCAGACTTATTGAGTCATCTAATTGTACGTTTAAATGAAGTTGTTCAGTAAGCTCGTTCATATAATTTGTTTAAGTATAGCCCTGCCTTCTTTATTTAAATAAGAGGCTAAACTAAGCACTATGAAAATTAAGACTCCTAACATTGCAATCCACTCAATGAAACGAGGTAGAAATTCAAAGGAAGAGCCAATCAAGACTATTATAAAGAGCGCTATGGTCCAACCAGTGTAATGCTTACCCCATCTGTTAGGTAAAGCTTGATGGCTATCAAAAAGAAGCATATACAACATGGAGCCTATTAAGATGAGCCCATCCCTAGTTAACATGGTATAGACAAACCACAAAGGTAATCTTTCAGAAAAAGCCAAAGCTAAAAGAGTTGCTAAAATTAGACATTTATCGGCTAAAGGGTCGGCGAATTGTCCAAATTCACTGGTCCAATTGAATCGTCTGGCAAGATATCCATCTAAACCATCTGAAAGACCAGCCACTATAAAAAGAACTAAAGCCATAAAATAGTTACCTTGGTAGATATATACACTTATTGGAATTACTAAAATAAACCGTAATGCCGTTATTAAATTAGGTATAGCTGATAACATCTTTATATCTCTACATATTTGTATATTAGTTTATTCTCAGAAGAATTTTCTAACTGAATAAAATTAGAATTGATATTCAGCAAATTCTTTAAGTCTTCTATGCTTCCGTACGTAGATAGTTCAAACTCTATCGAGGCTTTACTGACACTATCCAGGTTTAATTCTGTAACTATAATCTGAGATCTTAATTCTTCTGTTACCCTCTCAAGCGTAAAGTAATCAAAGACCCCTTCTATAGTGACTTTATTTTTTGTACTTTCTTTTTTATTCACTATTAAACTGTTTCTTGAGTTGATGCTATTAATTAAACTATCGAATACTTGATCTAAGTTGGCTGCTCTGTTTGAAACAGAAGAGATGCAGCCTGCTTTTTCCAAAATAACTCCAAAATCATCTCTTATGAAGCAGACTATCCAGTTTTCTAAGCTATATCTCTTGATGGTCTTATTCATAAACGCTGAGTAAGATATTGAACTTAAAGAATCTAAATAATTAAGATCTTTAAAATCCAAGATAGGGTAAGCCAATTCAACAACTCTCTTTTCTGAGAGGCTTGATAAATCTCCTTTGAGAGCATTACATTTTTCTCTACCATAAGATTCTAAAAGATTAATAGAAGACTCTAGCTCACAAGGAATATAAACCATGACAATTGATTCTTTTAATAGCCAAAGAGGCAATTGATTATCTGAAAGAAAATTTCTGATTTTATTGCCTTCAAAAAAGAAATTAGCATTTATAACTTCATCTAAAACCTTAAGCTTATATTGATTGATATATTTTTCTGGGTTCCGATATAACTTATTTAATTTACTGCTTAAAGCAACATCGGTACTGCCGGTTATTTTGATCATGAGGTTTTGTAATGCTTCTCGCATGCCTTCTTCAATAGATGTTTTGTCTGAACCACTGAGTTCAATCTTAACTTCGTAAATATTCTTTAGACCATACACCTCTTCACTCTCCATTAAAGAATAAGAAAATATAAGAAAATAAATAAGTGTAATTTTTTTAATCATTTATCAATTATTAAAGAAGTATTGTTCTAAGATTGTTAAAATAAGCTAAATTCAATTACAAGTCGATGACTTCAGATAAAGATTCTCAATTAGACTATAAAAAATCAGGCGTTGACGTAGATGCCGGTTACGAACTAGTAAAAAGAATAAAACCTTTTGTTAAAAAAACTAAAAGACCTGAAATATTATCTGGGTTAGGCTCTTTCTCCGCAATTAGCAGAATTCCTTCACATATTAAGAATCCCCTTCTTGTGACTTGCACAGATGGCGTAGGTACGAAGATTGAAATAGCTAAGGCGGAAAATAGATTTGAGAACTTAGGAATAGACCTAGTAGCGATGTGCGTTAATGACTTGATCGTTTGTGGAGCAGAGCCATTACTATTCTTAGATTATTATGTAACGGATAAATTGAAAGTTGAAACGGCCAGTAAAGTTATAGAAGGAATAGCCCAAGGTTGCACTATAGCTAATTGCTCTTTGGTAGGTGGTGAAACAGCCGAGCACCCTGGCAGTTTTCCAGATAATAGTTTTGATTTAGCTGGTTTTTCGTTAGGTGTTGTTAATGAAGAAGAAATGATTGGAATGGATGGCCCTAAAAATGGAGATGTTCTTATCGGAGTCTCTTCTTCAGGTTTTCATTCAAATGGATTCTCTCTAATTAGAAAAGTCCTCGAAGATTACAACGTCTCATTGGATGAAGATATTGAAGGAGAAAGTTTAGGGACAATCCTACTTAAACCAACAAATATTTACGTTCAAGAGGTATTAAATTTAAGCAAATTAATGAAGATTAGTTCTATTGCCCACATAACTGGAGGCGGTTTCTTTGAAAATATTCCTAGAATGTTAAACGAAAACCAGAAAGTTGATATAGCCTTTAACTTTGAAGACTGGCCAGCTTATAAACATTTCAGATGGATTCAAGATGTAGCCAAGATATCTGAAGAAAATATGTTGAAGACCTTTAATTGCGGAATAGGACTAGTGATTGCTGTCTCTCCTGAGAATGAAGAAATGGCACTAGGCACTCTAAATCAGAGCTCTTTTTACGCAAAAACTATTGGTTCCATTAATGAGATTGAAGGGAACGAACCCAACCTAAACTTTGTCTAAAATATAAATGAAAACTTTTAAGGTTGCTGTCCTTATTTCTGGTAATGGCTCTAATCTACAAGCCTTGATTGATAACTTTAAGGAAGAAGAAAGTATTGTTGATATAAATTGCGTTATCAGTAATAAGAGAGATGCATTTGGTCTTGAGAGAGCTGCGAGAGCCGCAATTGATAATTATTTTGTAGACCACACCAAATTTAAAAATAGAGAAGCATTTGATCAAGAGCTTATTCAGATATTAGACACTTATAACCCTGATTTAATTGTTTTAGCAGGTTTTATGAGGATATTAAGTGAAGTTTTTGTAGAAAAATATTTGGGTAAATTAATCAACATACACCCTTCTCTACTTCCTAAATATCCTGGGCTAGAAACCCACAAGAAAGTAATTGAAAATAAAGAGACCCGTCATGGGGTTACCATACATTATGTAGATAAGACTCTAGACGGAGGGCCAATATGTGCGCAATCAGAAATAGAAGTAACCACAAAGAATGTTAATGATCTTCAGGAACAAATCCATAAAATAGAGCATGAAATCTATCCTGTAGTGGTTCAACAGATCGCAGATGGTAAAATTGCATTTAAAGAAGGTAAGGTAATAAAAAAATGATCAAAATATTCTTAACGCTCGCCTTAGTAATAAATATTGCAAGTTTCAGAGCTTCAGATAATCCTATAAAGCAATCTATTGCTACTTTAGAAAGTAACGTAGGTGAAATGATAGTTGAAATGATTCAATTAGATGATGGTAAATGGAAATTAAGATCTTATTTAGATGGAGGAAGAATAGTAAAGAGAGAAGAAATTGAATATTTCTATCTAGAGGATAACTTTATTAGGCCTATTGAATACGACTTCTCCATGAAAGTTATTTTAACGAGGAAATACAACGCGTCGGCTGTTTTTAACTGGGATGAAAATAAAGTTAGCTATATAGAAAAAAAAGATAAAGGTTCTATTGTCCTTGAAGAAAAAGTTTTAGGGCCTAGTTCGGCCCAACTACAACTACGTCTGGACTTTAGGAAGTTAGATTTAGAGAATATTCCTAAATTTCTGAAATATAAGGTTTTCTGGAGAGGTTTAATTAAAGAAAGGATCTTTGACATACAAGAAAATCCAGAAAGAGTGGAAACTCCTATGGGTAATTATTTAGCTTACAAAGTTTCTCGAAGGTATGAAGAAGATGAAGCTAAATCTCAAGTATTTTGGCTTGCTCCAGAATTAGATTTTTCAGTTATAAAGATATTTAATGATGATGGAAGAAGACCAATAACAGTTGAGATGAAATCCTTGAAAGAAATTGACTAAGCTTTAGGTAATGTAACTCCCTTTTGACCTTGATACTTCCCACCCCTGTCTTTATAACTTACTTCACACTCTTCGTCGGATTCTAAGAAAAGCATTTGGGCTACGCCTTCATTTGCATATATTTTTGCTGGCAAACTAGTGGTATTTGAAAATTCCAAAGTTACATGGCCTTCCCACTCTGGTTCTAAAGGCGTTACATTAACTATAATCCCACATCTCGCGTAGGTTGATTTACCTAGGCAAATTGTTAATACATTTCTCGGAATCTTAAAATATTCTATGGTGCTTGCCAGTGCAAAGGAATTTGGGGGTATGACGCAAACGTCATCAACAACATCTACAAAACTATTTTCATCAAAACTCTTTGGGTCCACAGTTGCTGAATGGATGTTGGTAAAAACCTTAAACTCACTAGAACATCTAACATCGTAACCGTAAGAAGAGGTGCCATATGAAATAAGCCTATTTTCATTTTCGTCTTCCCTGACCTGACCAGCTTCAAAGGGCTCAATCATTTGATGATCTTCAGCCATTTTTCTTATCCACTTATCAGATTTAATGCTCATTATTTATAATTTTTATATTTACTAGTTAATGTATGATACTTTCTGAAACATTTTAAAAAAACATATATTTTTATGGATAAGAAATTATTTAAATTACTTGTAATTGTCCTATTTTCTACCTCTGCTTTTGCTAACAGCAATTCAGAAATTAATCTTTTAGACTTGTATAAAGATTTACATAGCAATCCTGAACTTTCTTATAAAGAATTTGAAACTTCAAAGAAATTATCTCTAATCCTCGAAGAGTTGGGTTATGAAGTAACAAGGGGTGTTGGAGGAAATGGCGTCGTAGCCTTATTAAAAAATGGTGAAGGCAAGACCGTTATGTTAAGAGCCGACATGGATGGACTGCCTGTAGAAGAAAAGACAGGCGCAAGTTACGCAAGCAGAACTAAGACTTTAAATGAAGAAGGCCAAGAAGTCTTTACAATGCATGCTTGCGGACATGATATTCACATGACAGTACTCATAGGAGCTGCTCAATATCTAATACAAAATAGGTCAGACTGGAGTGGTACGTTATTGTTAATCCTTGAGCCAGCAGAAGAAGTAAGTGGAGGCGCCAGGAATATGATTAAAGATGGGCTCTTCACTAGATTCCCTAGACCTGATTTCAATCTTGCATTACATGTTAGTTCAGGCATGGAGGCAGGTAAGGTAGGATATTTACCTGGATGGGCAATGGCAAATGTTGACTCTGTGGACATTATTGTAAAAGGGTTAGGTGGTCATGGAGCCTATCCTCACACAACAAAGGACCCTATTGTTTTATCCGCTCAAATAATCTCTCAGTTACAAACCATAGTTAGTAGGCAAATTGCTCCTACAGACCCGGCAGTTGTAACGGTAGGTTCAATACACGGAGGAACTAAACATAATGTAATTCCTAATGAAGTAAAACTGCAACTAACACTTCGCTCTTATACGGATGAAGTTAGAAATGCGACTATTTCTTCAATTAAAAGAATAGTCAGAGGAGCTGCAATTGCGGCGGGATTTCCAGAAGAACTTTACCCTACAGTTACTCTTAAAGATGAATACACGCCAGCAGTCTTTAATAACCCTCAATTGGTTGAAAAACTTAAAGTAAGTTTTGAAAATTCTTTAGGTAAAGATAACGTAAAGAAAGTTTCTCCAGTTATGGGTGGGGAGGATTTTGGAATGTTTGGAAGAGTAGAGCCTATTATCCCAACTGCCCTATTTTGGCTTGGTGCCGTAAACAAGAATATATATGAGAAAGCCATAAGGGAAGACATAGTCCTTCCTTCTTTGCATTCTGATTTATTTCTACCTGATGCTGAACCTACTTTAGAAACAGGAGTAAAAGCAATGACAGGAGCGGCCTTAGATTTATTTAACGAATCTTAAAGAGCCCCTAAGTGCCTAGGTTTAATAAATTTTGAAAGAACATATGCCGTCATTAACCAGCTAATTGATTCATAAGCTACCACTAGAACACTCCAAGAAAATTCTTCAGCTGATCTAAATAAATCAAGTTCATTATATATAGAAAAAATAGTGCCTAAGAAAAAGATAAACAATATTCTTTTTCTAGGTTTGTCTAAAAGAGGCATAACTCTATTAAGTATCCAAGTTAAAACGAGTATTACAAAGAACTTTATACAAAAACTAAAAATGTAATCGAAAGCTGATAAATCAAGACTTGATGAGCTAATGGGCGCAAGAGTTATAATAAAAGTAGATTTGACAAGATAAAGCCCTAATAATCCCATCACAGAATTAATAGTCGTTGCTAAAAGTATTCCAATAAAAGTTTTCATTAAGGCTGCTCTTTTAACTCTACTCTACCACTAAAAGCGTGCATTATTGTACCTCTATCAACATATTCAAGCTCACCGCCCAGTGGAACGCCTTGGGCTAGCTTAGTGAGCTTTAAGTCATCAAACTCTTTAAGGTAGTCATATATATAATGAGAAGTTGTCTCTCCTTCTAAAGTAGAGTTTGTTGCCAAGATTAATTCTTTAACCTCTTCAGATTTTGCTAGTTTAAATAATTTATCTAAAGCCAATTCTTCTGGTCCTATGTCGTCAATTGGTGATAAATGTCCATGCAAGATAAAGTAATTTCCATTAAATTGATTGCTTTGTTCTATTGCAAAAACATCTGATACGGATTCAACGACACATATATTGCTTTTGTCTCTCTTCTCGTTGGAACATATAGAACAAAATTCGCTTTCAGTGAATATTCTACATTTCTTGCACTGTCCAACACCTTCAATGGCCTTTGCCATTATTTCTGCAAGCACGATCCCGCCCTCTCTATTCCTTTCTAATAAATGCAAAACCATCCTTTGAGCAGACTTAGGTCCTACTCCCGGCAGACATTGCATGGCCTCAATTAAACCATCTACTAGAGGACTAACTTTGCTCATTCTGATTTTCTGGGTTCAACTGTAGATTCAATTACTTTAGCTCCAAATTCTTCTATTATTTTCTTTACCTTAGGATCATCTTTAATAGCCTTCTCTGCATCATCTTGTATTTTCCTTTTCTCTTTTGCTTTTATTTGATTAGGAGATCGATCATTAGGTTCGCCTTCTTCTAAAAAGATATTGCAGTCTTCTTTGAAATGATTTGATAATTTTTCCTGTAATTCTTGCCTATGTTTTCCATTAAATAAATTTAATTTTTCTTCTGGCATGGATAAGTAAATAACTGAGTCGTCCGTTTTTATAAAAGAACAATGAGAAGCTAATTGTTTTGTGCCTGCATCAAGATCTAAGCTATTAAAGACTAAATTCCAATCCTCTATAGAGATGCTTAATTCCTTCTTGGTTTTGATCAGTTGTTTTGGCTCTTCTAATTCTGGATTCTTTTCAAGTGGCTTGGTTTCCAAAGGTGTTGTATCTTCTTCAGAAGAAAATTTTACTTTATCTTCTAAAGTATTGTTTTTAATTATTCTTTTAACTTTTTTTTTAGCTTCTTTTACTTCACCAGGTAAAAAAGAGACCATCCTTAATAAAGCCATCTCAAAACCGCTGGATAAGCTTGGTGCAATTTCCATGTCACGCTTAGCAATTAATCCTATTTGATAAAGAACTTGAAGATCATCTTCAGATAAGATCTCTGAAAGCTCCTTTAGATCGGCCCTTCTAGTTTCCGTTTCTTCTAAAATATCTTCTGATACTTGAGTAAAAGTTATTAGTTGTATAGTTTCTAAAATTAGATCCATCAGTCTTAAATAATCTACACTCATCTGAGAAATTCCTTTTAATGATTCCAAAAGAGAAACAGCATCCTTTTTGGCTATAGAAGACAAAAGTGAATTAACGTGGTCAAAAGGGAGCGTGCCTAACATTTGAGCTATCCCTTCATCTGTTAAGTCTCCATTGCAATAAGCAATAGCCTGGTCTGCTATTGTTAAACAGTCTCTCAAACTGCCTCTTCCTGATCTACAGATTTGCTCTAGAGCTTGAGTCTCAAACTTAATTTTTTCCTCTTTAAGAATGTAACTTAATCTATCGTTAAGTTGGCTAGGAGTTAAATTCTTAAGATTAAATTGCAAGCATCTAGAAAGGACTGTTGCTGGTATTTTTTCAGGTAAGGTAGTAGCTAAAATAAAAATTACATGTTCCGGCGGTTCTTCTAAAGTTTTTAAAAGCATATTAAAACTTTGTGTCGAGAGCATGTGCACTTCATCCAACAAATACACTTTGTACCTAGAGGAGCTAGGCATGTGCATGACAGTCTCCAATAACTGTTTAGTGTCATCCACACCTCTGCTTGAAGCGGCATCAATTTCTTGGAAATCCATAAAACTTCCATCTGTTATAGATTCACAAGTTGAGCATTTATGGCACGGTTTGGAATCTAGACCAGCTTCACAATTTAAACTTTTTGATAGAATCCTTGCGATAGTAGTTTTACCTACCCCTCTAGTACCACTTAATACATAAGCTTGATGTATTTTATTTTGGTCGAGGGCATTAGCAAGAGCTTGAACAACATGTTCTTGCCCAACAACCTCAGAAAAATCTTTAGGTCTCCATTTTCTTGCTAGTACTTGATAACTCATTATTTGTTATAGAAGTATAGTTTATTAGTAATAAAATTTAATGACCTTATTCACTTTTTATAATTTGAAAAGCTTTATCTATGTCTTGGAAATCAAACCCTCTGTAATTTAAAAATCTCTTTAATTTAAGGATGTCTTTAGTTTCAGTTGGCATATTCCCACTTACTTTCTTTTTTAAAGCTTCTAAAGCAAACTCGGACCACTCAATCTCATTTGATAACGAATAAAAGATTTGATCTCCCACTCCTCTTTGTTTTAATTCATTTCTTATTCTTAGTGGGCCGTAACCTCTATTTTTTCTACTTTGAAAGTAACTCTCCGCAAATCTTTCATCACTTAACAGACCGTCAGCTTTTAATTTTTCTATCTCTTCTTCAAGAAGTTCTTTAGATTCAACTCTAGGAGACAGTTTTTTAAAAATCTCTTTTGAAGAATGTTCTCTTCTGGAAAGGAAATCCATTATCTTCAAACGAATGGATTTTGAATCTTCAAGGATTTTCATTATTAAGAAGTATATTCTTTCTTAAATTTTTTGTAAGTATCAAAAGATAGATATAATGACTTAAATCTATGACTCAATTAGCTTACAGCAATAGACCTTATTTTGACCATGGTGCCATAAGAGAGATCTCGGTCGTTTTAGAGAATCTAGGCATAAAGAAACCTTTAATTTGTACCGACCCTGGTCTTGCAGAAATAGGAATGATTGACCAGTTAAGAAATCAGCTATCCAATGAAATAACTCCGTCGTTCTACGATCAAACTCCTGCAAATCCTACAGAAGAGGCTGTAGAAAATGCATTAGAGATATACAAGACCCATGGTTGTGATGGTGTTATTGGTTTCGGGGGCGGGTCTAGTTTAGATTTAGGAAAATCTGTAGCTTTAATGGCCAATCATGAAGGTAAAGTTGTTGATTATTCTATTAACGAAGGTGGCTTGGGGAAAATACAAAAAACAATACCTATGATTGCTATACCTACTACTTCGGGTACAGGAAGCGAAGTTTCATCTGGTGCAGTAATCATCATGAATGATGGAAGGAAATTAATCTTAGCTAGCGAGCACTTAAGACCCGCAGCGGCTATATGTGATCCTGAATTAACAATTGGATTACCTCCAATACTTACAGCTGGATCAGGAATGGATGCTTTAACTCATTGCATAGAAGCAATAATGTCTCCTGTTATTGATCCTCCTGCTGAGGCTGTTGGTTTAGATGGCGTAGAAAGAGTCATAAGGGAAGAAAATCTTAAAAAAGCTGTTAAAGATGGAAATGATAAAGATGCTAGATGGAATATGATGATGGCTTCAACTGAAGGAGCCATGGCCTTTTCTAAAGGTCTTGGGGCGGTGCATTCCATGAGCCATGCTTTAGGTGCAGATCAAGAATTGAGATTACATCATGGAACTCTTAATGGGGTTATTCTTCCTGCCATACTTCGATTCAATAAAGACCATGTAGGAGATAAATACTCGAAGATTGCAAGAGCAATGGGAAAACCTGAGTCTACTGATTTACCTGTAGAGATTGAAAAGTTAAATCAAGAGATAGGTCTACCTTCTGGGTTAAAAGACATGGGTGTAACTGAAGCAATGATTCCAGATCTTGTTGAGCACTCTATGACTGATCCAAGCAATGCTACTACGCCTAGGCTGCCCTCTAAAGAAGAATGGGAAAAGCTTTTTTTAGATGCTATGTAATTTAGTTATAGCCTAAATAACTAAGAAAAAAGAATATTAAAAAGATACCCAA
>Ga0208764_10001466_pt1 | contig 15094 bp, 7 predicted proteins | sample ETNtaG_18_FD_185762 | JGI IMG/M metagenome (GOLD analysis project Ga0208764, IMG submission 185762) | Marine microbial and viral communities from oxygen minimum zone, Eastern Pacific Ocean - ETNP201302SV91 (SPAdes) (version 2) | ecosystem: Environmental > Aquatic > Marine > Oceanic ... | reverse complement strand
AGAAACATTTTCCCCTGGAGCAGCTTCTTCTTCCGATACTTCTATATGTGCAACTTCTTCATCAGGTATACACAACTCACATTGATCAAATGTATCCATGACATAATCACCATCTTCATTTAGATCCCATTGTCTATTTGCATAACCTGAATAGTCCGTAACAGGTGCGCAATGTGCGCCATCTTGCATGTCATCAATCAAGTTCTCCTGATAAGACCAATTATCCACCATATATTTATATTCTACAGATGAATTATTGGTTTCGAACTGCATCGTAAAAATACCATCTCCGTCCGGATCTGATAGATCATTCCATCCTTCACTACCACACCAATTACAAAAAGGACCAGTGACAGTTACAGTAGAGAAACCTACTGGACTGCAACGCATATCCACATTCATTTCTATGGTAGTTTGAGCAGAAAGAAACACCACCGCGCTCATTGTAAACGCAATAAGTTTCTTAGCGTATCGTACCGGATTAATTAAAAAGCTAAATTTCATTTTCTTAAACATAATATTCTCCATTGAAGTTTGTGTATCCAATTCAAGCATCCTCAGATTACTTCAATAACAACATTTTTTTAGTTTGATGAAAATCACCAGCTTTAATACTGTACAGGTACATACCGGCACTTACTGGAGCCCCTCGTTCATTGGTTGCATTCCATAAAATAGCCTTAAAGCCAGGTTCTTGATATCCTGAGACCAATGTTTTAACCTGATTACCAAGCAAGTTATAGATTGTAATAGTCACATTACTTGCTTCTGGAATATCATATAATATCCTTGTAACCGGGTTAAATGGGTTTGGATAATTTTGCTTCAAAGCAAATTCATTTGGTATTCCCACACGATCATCCGTACTCAGGGATCTGGAAAGAGTTGCTTTAGAAGCCAACTTAATTACTGGCAATTCATTTACGCGCAGATCCATTAAACTAATTTCTGTTTCATCCATTGTGACTTCATCATTGGAAGCAAATTGAAGCTTGGCTACTAATCCATTTTCTGCAATAGCTGAAGCTCCCGCTAATGCAAATTTGATTACTCCACTACTTTCTATTACTAACTCTTTCATAAAATTATTAAATGGTTGTTCCCAAACCACATCCTGATAGGATATGTGTGCAGGATCATATTCAACCACACCTTCGATAGAGTACACATTGGAAGCTTGATTAAAGTGAATTGGCACTTCAATGATATGTCCCGGTGCAAACATTTGATCATGAATACCAAAATCTCCCGTTGCAAGTAAATGCCCTCCATCGGAAGTGTCATGAGGTAATTCATCAATCAAATGCACAACGTATTGCAGAATCACAGATGCATCAAGGGCCGTAAGTTCTCCATCACCAGACACATTACCAGAATGCTCTTGCAAGGCATCAAGTTCGATAAAACCAACAGAATTCTGTAAAATTAATCCTGCATCGTATGCCTGAACGGATGCATTGAAGTCTACATCACCAAATAACGTATCAACGGATACAACATTTGATTTTACTTCGCTTGTACTCGATCCATATACATCCACACAGGATAACGAAACTGAATAATTACCTGGTTTCAAAAATGTATGAACAGGATTGGCATCATGACTCATCATTCCATCGCCGAAATTCCAAGTATATTCAGCTATATTTTCACCTGTAACCGTATTAGTAAATAATACTTCTAAAGGATATGCTCCGGAATCAGCCGATAATGTAAAATCTACAACCAGTGGCTGAATAACGGTAACGCTACCATTATCTACATTATAACCAAAACCACCATCATCAAATACCGCGCTAGAGAGATTGACTAGAGCAAGCGCTCCTGAAGCAGTATCTGGAGAAGCTAACTTTAACCATAATAACGTTCCTCTTCCGCTCACTGGATTCGCACCAGCTGCTGCAATATATAAAGAGGTATCTGTCGCATTCGTTGCAAGAGACCACCCCGCAGCACCGGCCAGACCTTGACCTGTTTCAACACTAACAACATTCAAATGATCTTGAAATCCTGTTAGCGTTAATTCTGCTGAAATAACACTTGTATCCAAAGGAACTATTACATCTATGGCTACCATTACCGTATCACCGATGGCTACATATGTATCTTCCACATGAACTTTAACAGGGCGAATCATAGGACTAGAAAGCCAGTTTGCATAATTGACTTCTGATCTATTACTCGAATCCCAATTATCATAAATCTTGGATATATTTGCACGAGTTCCCAACGAATCCATCTCCGCAGTAACTAGTTGTCCCCAATAGTTACTGGTCATATCGATCTGATCACTACTACCTCCATTTGCTTCCGCCCTGACGTAGTAAAAATTACTATGATTATGGTGATCGGGATTACTATCCATGAAGTTGTTATTATTAAATATCACACTACCATTATTATAATCGTAATCACCTATATATACTATACCATCATAATAATATCGTTGATTATTATTCACAAAATTAGATAATTCTACCTTTACTTGCGATCCAGATTGATTAGAACGAATTCTCACGGCTTCTTCTTCATTATCTTTAATATCTAAATTTTTGAAATGCATTATAGAAGAATTATTATACTCAACACGCATCGCATCGTATGAAGAGTTATGTATCTGCACATCACTAACATCAAGATTCATATAATTGTTATAATTGAATTCCATTCCAGTATACTGAGGTCCAGGAGCTTTAAAATGATGAACATGTACATTAACGGAATCATTTGATTGTCCTCTCATATAACCAACTCGTAATGCATTTCGAGCTGATCCAGTAACTAATACGTGATTAATAGAAACATCTCCGTAGCGATCGCGTACTTCCAAAGCAGCGTTACCAAAAATCGAATTTCCTGCATTCTCTATATGAACATAGGAAATAGTTGAGGAAGTATTTATCCCTTGGTTATACGCACTGTTATCATATTCAAGATTAATACCTGTCCAGTAACCAGGTCTATCATTCAAGCCACGCATTACGATTGAATCTTGTTCTGTCCCTACGGCATGTAATTTTCCACGAACGTTAAATCTCGTTCTAGCAGACATGAAAAGCTCGACACCTGGATGAATATGTAAACTATCGTAGTCATTTACCCATAGGTCTCCTGTAACAACATACGGAGAATTTTCAGCAGTAAGAGCACCATTCTGGTTACCATACAATCCTTGATAGCCAATAGAAAGGCCCACAGACTCGGAGGAACCCCAATCATTTACTGGATCCACATAGGTCATGGTAACAACATCATTACTAGTAAGATTTAGAGCACCATCTGTTCTCATTAATGGGGTATTCTCAACTTCCTCTTCATATCGAATAAGAGCTGCATCAAAATGTGCTTTGTTAATATCGGCTTTAGCGCGATCCAAAACTTGTTCTTCATCCCATAAAGGATTTTCAAACCGAATTTGTTCCGCTCTATTTTGTACCTGATCCATAAACTCTTCCTGCGTGCCCTCAAACACGCGGAATGTTCCATGACTTAAAGCAATAGACCCAAAGAACACACCAGAATTTCCTTCTTCATGCAAGGTAATCATACTACCCACGCTATCAGTGATACTTGTAACCAACACCTGCATGGTATCTCCTCCAGCTACACCGCCGTCTGCATCCATTACGCGCAAGTGAAGCGTGTCCCCGTTTACTCCTATGTGTTCTAATAAATTTCCATCAGCATCAAGAAAACTTAATTCTGCAGTATTTCCAGTGGTAACCGTAGCACCCACAAAATCAGCATAATTAACTAGCGGATAATCGTTGTTATCGTGCCAATCATAGAAAAAATTGTGATTTCTAGGATTTGATCCTGCATTTAAGGAGTCTGTAGCTTCGGCACCCCAATAATTTCCTCGAAAATCAACAGGCCATCCACTATCCTCATCATTCATACCCGACCCATATACATGTACTAGACGATAATTATTGAACTCGTTAACCGTATCACGAATCGTATTATGATTGAAGTGTATTTGAATATTCGGATCCACATAATTATTCCAATCCAAATGAATTTCATCTCTTTCATTATTTTCAACAGTGGAGTTTGTAAAGTTGAATTCCGTTGGATAATATTGAGAACTCATACGAAACCCGTACTCATTTGAATGAATATGAAGACTGTCAAGATCATAATGTATGAAATGACTATAATATGTTTCCATTGCCCATCCATTTTCATTATGATGAATATTTAAATTGCTTACTTTTATTGAGCCCCATTCCTGCAGACTATTATCATTATCACTGTTTTCATAATGGTAATTATATCCTATCCATAACCCGACTTGAGCAGCTCCTGATATATCGCCATGAGAAACATGAACTGCATCCCCATTGTGTCTATCGCGGATGACTAGTGCGGCATCACTCCATGAGCCACTTCCACCATTTTTTATTGAAAAGTAACTCAATGTAATACTTTTTGCATCATTGGCATTGGTGATATGCAATCCGCGCCATTGCTCATTGGCATTAAAAGGAACAAAGTGAATACTATCTCGTGCCGCACCTACTGCATGCAAATATCCTTTAACCTGCATTTCATACATTCCAAAAAATTGAAATGTGACACCCGCCTCTATGGTTAAACTATCCTCTTCCGAAACAAAAACATCACCCGTTATTACATACGGAGAGTTTGCAGCTGTCAATACACCAGAAATTGCACCAGAAACACCTCCATAAACAGCCGATGCTATGCTTGTGTCTGCAAGGCCCCAATCACCAGTCGCATCGGTATAAGTAGCAGTAATCAGTGCAGCACCTGATACATCTAACGAACCATCATCTCGACTATTATTTGATTGCGGATTATTATATCGTTCAATCGCCGCTTGAGAATACACTTCATGAACGGTGGCTCTTGCCCGCGACTCCACCTCATCAGCCGTCCAGTAAGGATACTCTTGGGAAACATTTTCCATTTCCACAGCAACATCTAAAAGAAACTGTTCTTCATCTTCAATGATGCGAAAAGTGGTTTCGCTCAAATTAAGTGTCCCTGAAAAATGTCCATTACTATTTGCTAATTCTGTTAATGAAACCACTTCATCATCTGCGTCCACACTAGATGTAACCGTAACAGATGCAGAACCAGTACCTGCAAGATCTGGATCAAATAGATGCAAGTTAAGCTGTGTGCTTCCTATAGGAACACTGGAGCCAAAATCAACTCCTGATGAATTACGCATAGATATTTCACCGGAAAATCCAGCGTTGGAAGCATTCGCACCTATAAAGGAAGCATAATTAACTAGTGGGTAGTTATTACTCTCATAATAGTCGCGTATTTCATCTAAGTCTTGTGGGTTCGTGCCAGAATTCATTAAAGCAGTAACAGTAGATCCCCAATTATTTAATCTAAAATCATAAGTATTACTTAGATCATCATTATTTTCACAACAATCATAAACATATACTGCGTAATAGCCATCATTAGCAGTATCATCTTCTATTTTACTATTTCGAAGGCTGAAATAATTAGATGATTGCCCTAAATACCGAGTCTCAACTTGGTTCTGTTGATTAGAATGAAAATCTCCATTTTCTACTTTCAGTTTTGTGCCACTTTCCAATCTATATACATATAAGCCTTTATGATTATTATCTACGGAACGAAGCGAATCAATGGAAATCATCGTATTATTATAATTATACGATATCTCAACACCATCATTATTATTACCATGAACATTCAATGAATCAATTTTTATTTCTGTTTCATAGTTATTATTAATTCGGAGCCCCTCCTGCTGATGGCTGTGAATATGGAGATTACTTAAATGGACATAAGGTTTAGTACCTTCTAGTCCTGAATTAGTATCCCTTTGATTATAATAAATAGACACACCTTTATCTGATGAATTGTGAATTAACCCATGTCTAATTATTGTACTATCAACGCCAGACGCATCAGAACCTTTATTATACACAACCACAGCACCTTGTGGCCAATTGCCATTTCCACCATAGGAAGTACGGAAATAAGACAATTCAGATTTGCTAGTGTGCTGACTTGAATAATGATAAAACTTAATTCCACCCCACCGACCATTACTGGTTGAGTTCGCATCATACGGTTCAAAAATAATTGAATCCGTTTCTGTCCCATTTGCAAAGAAAGAACCCTCCACACGAATCATATAGTTCCCTTGGAACTTAACTATTGCTCCTGCGCCAATGTTTAAAGTTTCTCCATGATTTACTAGAACATCACCTGTGACTATATAAGTAGTATCCCCAGCCCAGGTTCCACTATAGTATCCACTTGGTACAGTAATTTGTCCAAACAATAGGCTGGAAAATAATAGATTCGTGATTAATAAGACTTGACTCGTAGCATTACGCATAAAATACTCCTTAGCATTATGTTAAATAAAATCTTTTAGAAGAATTCGATTGAGTTATCTAGTAAAGAATCCCCGGCAACTAAAAAACCCAAACTCAAAATTCATCTAGGAACCTAGAAAAGAGACTTAATAAATCAAATATTAAAAAGTTATCTCAATTATTTTGATATAAATCACTAAAATAAAAAAACCCTCATCAATATACTGATAAGGGTTTTATTGTCGGGGTGGAGAGATTCGAACTCCCGACCCCCTGCTCCCAAAGCAGGTGCGCTAACCGGACTGCGCTACACCCCGAAAACAATTTTAAAAGCCGGCGAAATTATGAGAATTAATACCATTATCCAAATCATTCAATTTCTATATCCAAAAAATCTCCTGTACCACTTACTGGATTTTCCCTCGCAATAAAATTTCCTGGTAAGGATACAGAATAGTTGGTCCAGTCTTCACTTGTATCTGCTCGCGCATCCGCTATATAATAATCTGTTGAAATAAATTGGGCTCCGCTTGATAACGCAAGATCTCGAGGGCCCGTATCTCCTGTTCTTGCTTCTCTTGTATCCGCATCTGCTCTGGTACGCACTATGTATCCCTGCGAAACAAAATCTGCTATACTTTCTGTTGGAGTATTTAATTTTAAAAAAGCTGCTTCCGGAGTCCCAGGGTCGGAGGATGTAAATAATACTCTTCCTGCAAGCGCCGGGTGTCCATCAACATACGTATCTCGAGTTTCACCACCATTATCCAGACCAAAATATATTTTTCCTCTTGATTCACCAACCGTGGGCCAGCCGCCATTTAAGATTACCGATTCTAATGATTCATTATCGCCTCGAATATCATCTGGCGTTATTACTTTATCTAAATCATTTCCAAACACAGATCGTATATCAGAATCAATGGCATCCAAAGCTGTATTGTCAAATGGCAATGGCTGAGTAAAACCACTTAAGGATGGATATAAATTGGCAAGACTTTCCTCCTTTGCTTCAATCAGAATAAATATAGGGATATGATTTGGGTGCTCATTGGACCAGTCTTTTACCGCTTGAAGCGCATCAATAAAAGTATAATAATGAGTTCGATAATCAATATCCGGAAAGTGCAATACCTTTAATCCGGGATTTAATAATTCATCAATCCCAGAAGCAACTGGCATCCCAATCCAAAAGTTTCCTCGCTGATAATAAAATAGTTCCCCTTCAGGATCATGGTATATATCAATTTCTATCTGGCGAATTCCATGTTGACTAAATTGGATATCTAATGATGGGTGCCCATAGTCTAAATCTAGAGAGAATTCTGGCTGAAAACTTGCGATCAACCCATGCATCTCAGGGGTTGCATTAATACGATAACTATTATGACTCCCTATAACTTGGATTTGATTTAATTTAAGATCATCTACTGTTATCGCATCTTCAATATTCTCATCACAACCAAAAAATAATAGGGATACGCACAGATATATATATGTATAACTCTTTTGCATTATTCAAAATTTACAAACAATGTGATTATAGATAACTATAACTATTCAATTCGTTTTAGCCATAGTTATTAATTAATTATATTCTAATGATACATAAATGGATCTACGACTAAAAGATAAAAAAGCTCTCATCACTGGTTCTACCGCAGGTATTGGTTATGGAATTGCTCGCCAACTTTTAAAAGAAGGCGCACAGGTCATAATTAATGGACGTACAGAAGAAAGAATCAATAGCGCAATAAACCAACTTCAAAATTCCATTCCAGGTTGCAATGTTTCTGGGTGCGTTGCTGACTTTTCAAATAAACAACAAATTGATCAATTAATTGCTGCACATGACTCCGTAGATATACTAGTAAATAATGTTGGTATTTTTGCTCCAAAGCCATTTGAAGAAATAACAGATGATGAATGGATGCATTTCTTTGAAGTGAACGTGTTAAGTGGGGTTCGCTTATCTCGTCATTACCTTCCTAAGATGATCAATAAAGATTGGGGGAGAATAATTTTTATATCGAGCGAATCAGGGGTTCAAATACCTTCCGAAATGATACATTATGGAACGACAAAAACTGCACAACTTGGAGTGGCAAGAGGACTTGCACAACAAACTTCAGGAACAAATGTTACAGTTAATTCAGTTATACCAGGGTCTACAATGTCAGAAGGAGCAGAAAAGTTTATTACTGATCTAGCAAAAGAAAAGGGCAAAACATCTGAGGAAATCGAAAGAGAATTTTTTGAGACAGTTCGGCCTACATGCTTAATAAAACGATTTGCCACTATAGAAGAAGTGGCAACATTTGTTACATATCTTGTAAGCCCTCTTGCTGCAGCAAATAATGGCGCTGCGCTTCGGGTAGATGGTGGAACCATACCCACAATTTTATGATGTTATTTATATAATGAGTCAAATAAATACAGTTATTTTTGATCTTGGTGGAGTTCTTATTAATTGGAATCCAGAGCACTTATATAAAAAAATATTTACTCATGAAAAAGATATGCGTTTTTTTCTTGATACCGTTTGCACAAAAGAGTGGAATGAAAATCAAGATGCAGGGTATCCGTTAGTACAAGCAACAAATGATTTAATTAATAAATTTCCAAAATATAAAGATGAAATAAATGCCTACTATACTCGTTGGAAAGAAATGTTTGGCGATTACAATGCGCAAACGGTATCTATTCTTGAAAAGATACATCTTCAAAAAAAGCATCGATTACTCGCATTAACAAATTGGTCTGCTGAAACTTTCTATCCTGCAAAAGATTCATATCCATTTCTTAATTATTTTGAGGGAATTGTAGTTTCTGGGGATGAAAAAATAAAAAAACCTGATTACAAGATTTACCAAATATTACTAGATAGATATAATGTACATGCAAAAGAATCAGTTTTTATTGATGATGCATTAGAGAATATAGAAGCAGCTAAAGACTTAGGTTTCCACACAATCTATTTTAAATCAGCATCACAAATGGAAACAGAACTACAAAACATTGAGGTGCTATAAAATCAAACTTTTGGGTGAGCGATGGGACTTGAACCCACGGCCTCCTGGGCCACAACCAGGTGCTCTAACCAGCTGAGCTACGCCCACCATATGGCCTATTTCATAATTGAAAAGGCAAGCAAAATTACCGGCTTTCCTTATGTAACACAACATGTAAAGTCATTTAAAGGACTCATTTTATATTATAGGAATACTAAGTAATTTTTTCCATGATACTAATATCCCGCTATATTATTAAAGAACTCATCCTTCCCTTTATTTATTCTTTAATGATTATCGTCCTAATGTTGTTTATTAATTTTTTTCTTCGTGCCATTGATCGCTTCTTAGGTAAAGGACTTAGTGTCTTAACAATATTTGAATACTTATTTCTTAATCTTGCGTGGATCGTTGCTTTGGCAGTGCCCATGGCGGTATTAATTGCCACATTGATGGCTTTTGGTAGAATGTCTGAAGACAATGAAATTAATGCCATGCGTGCTTCTGGCATTAGCTTTACATCAATACTAAAACCTGCCTTGATTTTTGGAGTTATCATCTGTATAACTCTTACATATTTTAACAACTATATACTGCCAGAAATGAATTTTTATGCCCGATTGCTGCAAGGCGATATTCATAAAAAAAGGCCAGGATTGGAAATTGAACCAGGTCATTTCATTAATACCATACCAGACTATAGTATGATTATTAGAAAAGATAATAATGGAATGATGGAAGACGTGCGAATCTTTAGTAAGGAGAATCAAGAAATACAAACCAGCATCTACTCTTTGACAGGTGAATTAGAAATGCTAGATGATGCAATTGTTTTAATGCTATATGATGGTGAGATACATGAATTAGACTTAAAAGATTATAAAAGTTATCGTAGGATAAATTTTAAACAGCATAAAATTATTATACCAGCTGATGATATGATGCTTGCAAGAAGAGATACATCCAACCGGTCTGATCGGGAAATGACTGTTCCCATGATGCTTAATAAAAAAGAGAACTATAATAAACGATCAGAGCGAGTACAAACACGCATAGGAAGAGCGTTTAATAAAGTAATTGGTGATAGTATTGTTCCAATTTCTATGGAAGCCGCCTTACTTCAAATGGATAACTATCGCACTGAAATGTTGAATAAAGATATGACCCCTGTAGAGCAGAGACGACAAGAAAGAAAACTAAAGAGTCTTGAAAGACAAATGAATAATGAATACCGTTTGATTCAGAACTATCAGAAAAGTCAAAACAAATATGCAGTTGAAATTCATAAGAAGTTTTCTTTGCCAATCGCATGTATTTTATTTGTTCTAGTGGGAGCCCCACTAGGCACATTAACAAAAAAAGGTGGATTTATCGTTGCCATCAGCATGGGATTTGGATTCTTTTTAATCTATTATATTTTTCTTATAGGAGGTGAAGAACTTGCAGACCGGAATAGGGTCTCACCATTTATTGGGATGTGGGCTCCTAATTTTCTATTACTTATAACTGGAATTTATTTAACACTTAACACTGTGCGCGATCGAGCTTCAATTAAATTCAATTGGCCTTGGAAAAAAAAGCCTATGGAAAATAACAATGATTCCAAATGACATTATTCGTATAAAAAAGAATAATCGGGAAATACCTGCTCCAGATTTAAAACAATTTATTTGGGAATATTCTCATCGTCAAATTTCTGATAAGGATATGACAAAGTTATTAAAGGCTATATTTAAAAATGGGATGACAAGAAAAGAAATATTTGCTTTAACTGAAAGCATGATTGACTCTGGAGAAAAAATGGATTTTACATTTTTAAATACTTACGTTGCTGATAAGCATAGTACTGGAGGTGTCGGAGATAAAGTCTCAATTATTCTAGGTCCACTAATGGCTGCAGCTGGATTAGCAATACCCATGATTAGCGGACGAAGCTTAGGACACACGGGTGGCACTTTAGATAAGCTGGAAACGATTCCTGGCTATAGAACAAATATTAGTCTTGATAAATTTAAAAGAAATGTAAATGATATTGGAATTTCAATGATTGGGCAAACGGAGGAAATATGTCCTGCAGATAAAAAAATGTATGCTTTACGTGATATAACAGGAACCGTTGCATCGATCCCATTAATATGCGGATCAATAATGAGCAAAAAGATTGCTGAAGGGATTGAAGGACTGGTGATGGATATAAAAATAGGTAATGGTGCCTTTATGAATACTATAGAAGATGGAAAAGAATTGGCAGCATTAATTCAGGATATTGCAGAGAATTTTAATCTTAAATCTGATATTGTATTTACAAGTATGGATCAACCTTTGGGACAGTATGCAGGACTATGGTGTGAGATAAAAGAAGCAATAGACTGTTTGCGAAATGAAGGAAGCAAAGATACAATGAAGGTAACATTTGCACTAGGAACAAAATTATTATTGCAAGCTCAAATAGTAAGCAATGAGAATGAAGCATTGAATCTTCAACAACGTTTGATTGAATCAGGGAGTGCATTAGAAAAATTATTAGAGATGGTTGTAATGCATGATGGCAGTTTATCAGATATAGCTTCTTTACACACACTTCATTTGCCTGAAGAAGAAACCGTGTTTTTAGCAGAAAAATCTGGCTATATAACACATATGGATACTTTACTAATTGGGCTTGCTCATTGTGAGCTTGGATGTGGAAGAAAGAAATTATCTGATATCTTGGATCCTACAGCTGGAATAGAATTTTATCATAAGATCGGAGATGAAGTATCGGAAGGACAGCCGTTAATGAGATTATTCAATACAAAAAAAGATAAATTAGATACAGCTTTACATATGCTTAAAAATTCAGTAACAATTGATGAAAATAAAATAAAACATCATTTAATTCTAAATGATAGACATGCTAACTAACGTCGATGGATTTTACATAGCCTAGATGGATTTGTGCCTAAAATAAATAATTCTTTTTCTATTGGGCATAATGATGTTGGCTTTTCCTTTGATACTTGACATATAGAAAATGTATTTACTTTAGAAGGTTGTTCAAATTCTTCTTTAGGATAATACAGTGAATCATGAGCTGTTTTCATAAATCGTGCCCAGGAAGGGAGCGCAGCACGCGACCCATCTGCCCCTTTTCCAAGACTAACTTGTGGATCGTCAATTCCGAACCAAGCTCCTGCTGCTATTTGGGATGAAAAGCCAACAAACCATGCATCTGTCCATCCTTGTGTAGTACCGGTCTTTCCTGCTGCAGGATGATAAAAATTATATTTCCATCTTGCACTTCCACCAGTTCCTCGATCAATCACAGTCTGTAACATATTCGTTACCATAAATGCTGTTTCTTCACTAAGTATTTCTTCTTGTTTTGGGTAATATTCAATCAATGTATTTCCATAACGGTCTTCTATCTTTGTAATTCCAAATGGAGTTGAATAGACGCCTTTATTAGCAAATACTGAATAAGCAGCTACCATTTCTAATGGGTACACTTCCGATGTTCCAAGAGCAATAGCATCAACAGCACGAATGTTTGTTGATATCCCTAAATTTTTTGCGGTTTTCGCAACTTCTCTAGCTGGGACAACTTCTTGAACCATACGTACAGAAACAAGATTTAATGATCGCCTAAGTCCTTCTCTAATTGTTGTTAGTCCTCCAGTGCTTTCATCGTAGTTTCTTGGATTCCAATTTTCCCATCCGCCCTCTGGCGTTGGTACTTTAAGGACAACCGGCTGATTTAATAACTGCTTTGATACTGGAACACCATTGTCTATTGCCGTTGTATAAACAAAAGGTTTGAAAACGCTACCTGGTTGTCTTTTTGCTTGAGTAACTCTATTAAATTGATCATTATAATCTGGTCGCCCTCCTACCATTGCAAGTATAGCTCCAGTTTTTGTATCTATAGCTACAAAAGCACATTGCACAAGCAACTTATCTCTGAGGTCTTCATATAGAGGCAGTTCACCTTCCATCATTAACCGAACAGAGTCTTCATTAAATATTCCTAAATAGGCTAAATTTTCAAATTCCTCCTTATCATTAAACAAGCGTTTATTTAGCCTATTTTGATTGGGGATGATTGATTGCATTATTGCATCTTCTGCATATTGCTGGAGCCTTGAATCAAGAGTTGTAAATATTTTTAATCCATCACGATAAATATTAATACCTAGACGCTCATCTTCCGTTTCTAATACTCTGCGAACATACTCCGTAAAATATGGAGCGACTCCTCTAAATTGATATTTCTGTATATTATCTATATCAGTAGAACGAGCTTCGACATAAACAGCATCTGATATATGTTTTTGTTCACGCATTAATCGAAGGACCGTGTTCCTTCGTGCAAAAGCTTTATCGGGGTGCCGAATTGGGGAATATCTTGCAGGGGCAGGTAATAATCCAACGAGCAATGCACATTCATCTATATTAAGCTCACTTACATCTTTAGCATAAAATCTCTTTGCAGCAGCCTGAACACCATAAGTCCCATGACCAAAGTGAACGCTATTCAAATACATCTCAAGGATTTCATCTTTGGTGTATGTTTTTTCAATCTGTATTGCAGTTATCATCTCTTTAATTTTTCGCGTAACTGTCTTTTTAAAGCCTATTGTATCATATAAATTTCTAGCTAATTGTTGTGTTAAAGTGCTAAAACCCTGACGATAACTAAGAGATAAAACATTTGTTACAATTGCCCTAGCAACACTTCTTAATGATATGCCCCAATGATCCCTAAACCTCCTATCTTCTGAAGCCATCACTGCATCATGCATATGTTTTGGGATAACATCTAATTCAACAAAAACTCTTTTTTCTACAAACAATTCATGAATAATCTCCCCATCGGAAGAATAAATCCTAGTAACAAGATCTGGATCAAAATTTTCTAATTGTTGAATGGAAGGCAAATCTTGAGACAAATAAAAAATATAGACAATTAATAGAATTGCCCCTGTTAGTACAATCCAGAATGATCGAATGATAGGGATAGTCCAGAGGTTGTCATTTGACATGTTGGCCATAATGAAATTTACATTTATTTATTATTAATATTTAAATGAGTAATGAGAACAGTTTCCCATTATTATATGTGGAGCAATCTATTTATTCGCCTTTCTTGGACTAATCATATTTTCTGGCTTCACTATTTTATCAAATTCCTCTCCAGACATATATCCCAACTCTTCTATTGCCTCACGCAATGAAAGATTTTCTGAATATGCTTTTTTAGCAACTTTTGCTGCCTTATCATAACCAATATGGGGATTTAAAGCCGTAACCAACATTAATGAATTAAATAAATTTTCACTTATTCTCTTTTCATTTGGTTCAATGCCATCAACTGCATTAATCAAAAAAGATTCACAAGCATCTGATAATAATCTAATTGACTGTAAAATATTATATCCAATAACGGGTCTAAAAACATTTAACTCAAAGTTGCCGCTAGCACCTGCAAAAGAAATTGTTGTGTCATTTCCCATCACTTGAGTACAGACCATCGTCATCGCTTCACATTGTGTTGGGTTTACTTTTCCAGGCATTATAGATGAACCAGGTTCATTAGCTGGTAGAATTAATTCTCCTAAACCAGATCTTGGACCACTACCAAGCCATCGAATATCATTGGATATTTTAAATAATGAAACTGCTATAGTTTTTAAAGCTCCAGATAGTTCAACTATTGAGTCCTGACCGCCTAATGCTTCGAATTTATTTTCAGCTGAACAAAATGGT
>Ga0208764_10001457_pt1 | contig 15141 bp, 16 predicted proteins | sample ETNtaG_18_FD_185762 | JGI IMG/M metagenome (GOLD analysis project Ga0208764, IMG submission 185762) | Marine microbial and viral communities from oxygen minimum zone, Eastern Pacific Ocean - ETNP201302SV91 (SPAdes) (version 2) | ecosystem: Environmental > Aquatic > Marine > Oceanic ... | reverse complement strand
CAATTGGCTTTGGTTTATTTATACCAGGGAAAATAATATTAATCTTTGAAGCGTTGATACCTACTTTTAATGCTAATTTTTTTGTAAAATTAGAATTTGCAATAATAAAATCTGCTTTATTTGTACTTTTTATCAATCTTTTATTAAGCGAAGACCCAATTTCGTGATTTATTTCTTTTGAATGTAAGAGGCAAAAAGTTTTTGTTTTTTTTAAATTCTCAATTTTTAGTAATTCTAAACTTTTCCAATGATCTGTAATTATAGCTCTAATATTTGAGCTATCATTAATAAATTCATTAACTAAATTTGCCTTTCTATACTTTTTAAAAAGTTTAATTCCTTTTACTCTTTGGATATCCATTGTTGATTTTTTATCAAATAAACTGGAATTTTTATGATCATAAGCAAAAACCTTCACAGGACCATGATTTAGCAAAGCTTCAGATAAACCTCCCATTAACATTTGCATTCCACCAATATCAGGAGGAAAATTTCTTGTAACTATTAAAAACATTATTTAAACCATTTTATGTTACATCCCATACTAGGGATTTGTTTCTCAGGGCCTTTTCCAGTAGAAGAAATTAATTTCATGGCAATTTTAAGTTCGCTTTCGTCCACTCGAAGAGGTTTTAATTTTTTTAGTTCTCTAATTCTTCCTCTATATTGCAATTCAAGGTTTTGATTATAACCAAAAAAATCAGGTGTGCAGACAGCATTATAATCTTTGGCTACTTCTTGTGTATTATCATACAAATATGGAAATGAAAAATTATTTGCTTTTGAGAATTTTATCATATTTTCGAAAGAATCTTCTGGATAATTTTTTACATCATTAGACATTATTGCAACAGATCTAATACCTAAAATTTCTAATGACTTAGCGTCCTCAACAATATCTTTTATTATAGCTTTTACATATGGACAGTGATTACAAATGAACATTATTAAAGTTCCATTAGCTCCTTTAATATTATCTAAAGAAACTTTTTTATTTTCTGTAGAAACGAGATTAAATTTTTTAGCTTTTTCTCCAAAATTGCAAACTGGAGTTACTGTTAACGACATAAGACTATATATTACTTAAGGAATTAACCATTTTTTTTCAAGAGAATTATTTTTTATACTAAAATATGCACGTCTATGACCTTTCGCAGCTAAATACAACCATTCTATAGATTTTATGAAAGTTTCGACTACACAAAAGTTTTGGTAACCAATTTCGCTTTCCTCTATAGAGTATTTTAAGTTATCAATATTCTTAGTTAAACCAGATGTAGGTTCAATAACATCAGTTCCAGGAGCTTTATCACCCAAATAACACTGTCTGCTCATATGAGCTGTTTTTTTCCATGATTTTTTAGTCATTTCATTTTTAAAATTAATTTTTACTGAACCAAAGATTCTTAATTGAATTTTTTCACTTTTATCATAGAACAATAAACTTGCTTGAGGATTAGATTTTAAAATTTTTATCTTGTTTGATCTAATATCACTGTGAAACCATATTTTTTTTTCTTTTTTATCTATTCCTCTTAGAACCACTATTCTGCCATCAAATTTGTTTTGTTTACCAGCGATAAACACTGGTATATGGAATGGAGCGTTTCTATTTGCTAAACCATTTTCTAAAAGGTTCCAAATTTTTAAATAAATTTTATCGAGATCGTTATAATAGTTAGGTTTATTTATTTGCACTTATTTTTTTCTAAATCTTTTTATGAGACTAGAAGTATCCCATCTATTACCACCCATTTTTTGAACTTCATTGTAGTATTTATCAACTATTTCTGTAACAGGAAGCAAAGAATTATTTTTTTTAGCTTCTTCTAAAGCAATTTTTAAATCTTTCCTCATCCAATCAACTGCAAATCCAAAATCGAATTTGTCATCAATCATTGTTTTGTATCTATTATCCATTTGCCAGGATTGAGCAGCCCCTTTGGAAATTACTTCAATAACATCTTCCATATTCAGGCCAGCTTTCATTCCAAAATTAATTCCTTCTGATAGCCCTTGGACTAATCCGGCAATGCAAATTTGATTTACCATTTTAGCAAGTTGACCAGATCCTGCTCCACCAAGTAGCTTCATTTTTTTGCTGTAGCAATTAATCTTGTCTTTGGCTTTATCAAAATTTTCCTGATCTCCACCTATCATTACAGTTAATGCCCCATTTTCAGCTCCAGCCTGTCCACCTGATACGGGCGCGTCTAAAAAACCAAAATTATTTTTCTTTGAATAATCATAAATTTCTCTCGCAATTGTGGCCGAAGCTGTTGTGTTATCAATGTATATAGCATTTTTTTTTATGGTTTTAAAAATTCCATTACTTCCAAACGTTACTTCTCTCAAATCATTATCATTACCAACGCATGTAAATATATAATCAGCTCCATCAGCAGCTTTTGCAGGAGAATCAGCTTTTAAACCTTTATGTTCCTTGATCCATTTATCAGCTTTTGTATCGGTTCTATTATAAACAGTTACATTATGACCAGCTTTTGATATATATCCTGCCATGGGGTAACCCATTACACCAAGACCAATAAAGGAAACATTACAACTCATAATTTTAAAATGTTAAATATTAAATTAAGTTTTAAAATAATAATATTTGGTTTTATATTTACATTTTTTTCTAGTTTTGGACAGAGTTTTTTTATTGGATTATTTAATGCAAGCGTAAGATCTGATTTAAATATAAGTCATGGTCAATTTGGCTCAATCTATGCAGTAGCTACTCTATTAAGCAGCCTTACATTAATTTGGTTAGGCAAGAAAATTGATGATATTAAATTAATATATTATTCATATATTGTTATTTCTTTACTTTTTTTTTCATCTATATTTTTTTCTTTTGTAAACAATATTGGATTGTTAGTAGTAGGCATTTTCCTTTTAAGATTATCGGGTCAAGGCTTAATGGTACATACTGCAACAACCAGTATTTCAAGATATTTTTATTTAAATCGAGGCAAAGCTTTAAGCATAACATGGCTGGGACTTTCAGCTGCAGAATTTATAATGCCAATTACTATTGTTTTCTTTCTTTCTTTTTATTCATGGAAAAGCATATGGATATCAATTGGTTTGTTAGTTATTTTATTTTTGCCTATTTTATCTTCTTTGACAATAAAAAACATAAAGTTATCATCAAGAGAAAAACACGTTATTAAATTAAAAAAAAATAATATTAAAAGTTGGACAAGACAAGAAGTTCTAATTGATCCTAAATTTTATTTAATTTCATTAGTAATGCTAGCTTTACCGGCTATAAACACAGGGGTTTTTGTTTATCAATCATTTATATTAGAGTCAAAAAATTGGGGAGAGTTTGTGATTGCAAAATCATTCATGTTTTATGCAGTATTATCAGTTTTAACTTTATTTATCTCAGGTCCTATTATAGATAAATTTAAGAGTAGAAAAATCTTACCTCTTATGAACGTCCCTTCACTAATTGCGATGGTGATTTTATTTTATTTTGATAATCCTTTATCGTCCTATTTCATACTTGGGCTTATGGGAATTTCAAATGGTTTAGCTAATGTGCTAGGATCGTCTACATGGGCGGAAATTTATGGAGTCAAATATATTGGTTCAATTAAGGCATTAACTACAGCAATGATGGTTTTTTCAACTGCTTTTGGAACTGCCGTCTTTGGTCTCATTATTGATTTTGGTTATTCCATTGAAATAATAGCGCTAATTAGTTCAATTTATATAGTTGTAGCAAATATTTTAATTTTAATTTTTAAAAAAGAAATAAAGCCAGTTTTAGTTAAATAAAACTTGCATTATTAACTTTAATTTTATAAAAAACCACCAATGGCAAGAATTACTGTAGAAGATTGTTTAGAAAAAACTGACAGTCAGTATGATTTAGTTTTATTAGCTAAAGAAAGAACGTCACAACTTAATGATGGAGAATTGCCTCAAGTCTCAAAAGATAATGATAAAAATACAGTCATTGCATTAAGAGAAATTGGTGAAGGAAAAGTTTCTATTAAAACTTTAGAAGACTCGGCAATAAATAGATATAGAAAACATCAAACAGGATCAGAAGAATTAGAAGAGATAAAAGAAGAACACGAAGATGATTTTGATAAAATTTATAAAGGTGAAATTTCAAAAAGCGGTACAGCTATATTGCCTTCAAAAAGAGTTAGAAGAATGCCAGAAATAGAACAAAAAGCTAATGAAAAATTATCAGAAAACAGTCAAGACGAAGAAGTAAAAGAAAAAGATGATATCAAAGATACATCTGAAGAAACTAAATCTTAATAATATAATTAGTTATAAATTATATAAAAAAATAAAAAATCCCGTAAATGAAAAATAAAGTATCTGTAGCACCTATGATGGATTGTACAGATAGACATGACCGTTTTTTTTTAAGATTAATAAGTAAAAATGTAATGTTATATTCAGAAATGATTGCTACTAAGTCAGCAATACACGGTGATAGAAAAAAAATTTTATCATTCAGTCCAGAAGAGAAACCTTTAGCATTACAAGTAGGTGGCTCAGACAAGAAGGAACTTTCCAAAGTTGCAAACATAGCTGAAGAGATGAATTATGATGAAATTAATATAAATTTAGGCTGCCCTAGTAAAAAAGTTCAAAAAAATAAGTTCGGAGCATGTTTAATGAAAGAACCAGATTTAGTTGCCGAGTGTATTAATGAAATGGTAAATTCATGCAATATTCCTGTTACAGCGAAAACAAGGATTGGTTTTGATGATACTGAAGATTTTAATTATTTAAATAGCTTTATACTTAAAATGAAAGAAGCAGGATGTAAAAAGTTTATATTGCATGCTCGTAAAGCTATTCTTAGAGGTCTATCTCCTAAACAAAATTTAAATATACCAAAGTTAAATTATGAAATGGTTTATAAAATAAAAGAAGAGAACCCAGAATTAGAAATTATTATTAATGGCGGAATATCTAAAGTTGAAGAAATTAAAAAACATTTAAAATTTACCGATGGAGTAATGATAGGAAGATCTATTTATCAAAACCCCTTTTTTTTAGTTGATATAGAAAAGGAAATATTTAAAGTTAAAACCAATCCATCAAGAGAAGAAGTTGCTGAAAAATTATTAAATTATTTAGAAAAAGAAGTTAAACTAGGAACCAAAGTAAACCATATAATGAGACATACAGTTGGTCTATATCATGGACAAGTCGGTTCTAAAAAATGGAAAAGGTATTTAAGTGATAATATGATGGCTAGAGATTCAGATTTTCAAAAATCAAAACATATAATGACAATTGTTCAGAATAACGAAAAGTTTAACGAAAAAAACCTATGATAGAAACTCTAAGTTTTGCTCACATAATATTTATTATAGTAATAATGGTTTTGTCAGCTATTGTAGTAGGTTTCTTGGCAGGCTTTTTCGGAATTGGTGGTGGACTAATAATGGTTCCTGTCCTTTTTTACATATTCAGTTTTGTTGGTGTAGAAAAAGCAATTGTTATGCATTTGGCAATAGGAACTTCTTTTTTAATTATTATTCCAAATTCAATTATATCTACAATAACTCATATGAAGTTTAAAGCTGTTAATTTTAATCTTGTAAAAACTTTTGGACTTTTTGTGATATTAGGAGTTGTAATTGGAACATTATTTGCAGTTAGTTTAAAAACTTCCAGTTTAGTTTTAATCTTTTCATTAATGACTATGATTTTTGCTATTTATTTTTTGATTGAAAGAGAAAAGATTAATCCAACACCAAGAGATATAAATTTATTTTATAGAGTAATTTTAGGCTTTTTATCAGGATTTTTTTCAGCTCCTATGGGAATAGGAGGAGGTGTTTATAATACTCCAATATTTAAAATGTTTGGCTATCCAATTAATGTTGCAATTGGAACTTCAGCTGCTATTGGTTTTTTAATCTCACTTACTGGATCATTAGGTTTTGCTGCATCTGGCAATTATTTTAATGTTAATGCTCCTTTAAGTTTAGGATTTTTAAACATTCCAGCATTTTTAATTTTTATACCTATAACAACATTTATGGCCAAAATTGGAGCTGAATCAGTTCATAAATTTGACAAAAAAATTGTCGGCAAGATGTTTGGAATTTATCTTTTATTAGTATCTTGCAGATTATTTTATGAATACTTTGCTTTTTAAATCTTTTGATCGTAATCGCCGATTTTTCCAGTTTCCAGTAACAAATTGTCAATAAAATCAAATATTTTTTTCTTTCTACTATCAGAAGTAGGGCTCTCTGTAACCACTACTAGCGAAGGTTTATTTGATGAAGCTCTAATTAATCCCCAAGATCCATCTTTAAATGAAAACCTTATGCCATTAACAGTTAATATTTCTGTAATTATTTGACCGTCAATTTTAATATTATTATTTTTTATTTCTTCAACTTGTTTAGTTAATTCTCTAACTACTTCATATTTTTCTTCGTCTTTGCAAAATGGTGCCATTGTAGGAGTTTGGTATGTAATTGGGAGCTCACTAATTATTTCACTTATTTTTCTATTTTGATTATTTAATAAATGGCAAACATGAATTGCTGAATTTATTCCATCATCGTATCCATAACCCAAAGGTTTATTAAAAAAAAAGTGACCACTTTTTTCGAATCCTGCTAAGGCTTTTGTAGTATTAACTTTTCTTTTTATATGAGAATGACCTGTTTTCCAATAAAGTGTTTCACAGTCATTTTCTAAAAGAATTTTATCTTTTGAATACAAACCAGTAGATTTTACATCTACTATAAATTTTGCTTTTTTATACTTGGTAGATAAGTCTTGTGCAATCAATAGTCCAATTTTATCTGAAAATATTTCTTTACCATTATTATCAATTACACCTATACGATCCCCATCACCATCGAAACCAAAACCAATGTCGGCTTTATTTTCAATTACTGCTTTGCTTATAGAGTTTAACATTTTAAGATCTTCAGGATTTGGATTATATTTTGGGAACGTCCAGTCTAATTTACAATCTAATTCCACAACCTCACACCCAATTTTTCTTAAAACTTCTGGAGCAAATATACTAGCAGTGCCATTCCCACAAGCGACAACAGCTTTAATCTTTTTATTTATTTTATTTTTTTTAATTAAATCGTCTTTATAGATTTTTTGAAAATTTTCTATTTTCTTTTCATTTCCTTTACCTTCAGTAAAATTTTCATTTAATGTTATTTTTTTTAATTCTTCCATTTCTTCGGGAGTATGAGTTAACCCTTTTTTTATTCCCATTTTAACTCCAGTCCATCCATTTTCATTATGACTTGCTGTAACCATTGCTAGAGCGTCAGTATTTAAATAGAATTGAGCAAAATAAACAGTAGGTGATAAAGACAAACCAATATCTTCAATAAAACACCCAGTAGAAATTAAGCCTTTCTTTAAAGCTATCTTTATTTCTTCGCTATATGATCTATAGTCATGACCCACTACCACTCTTGGATTTTTCTTTTTTGTATTTATTATAATTTGAGTACCCAAGCCTTTACCCAAATTCTCTATTCCCAATTGATTAATATCTTTTTGGTATATCCACCTTGCGTCGTATTCTCTAAATCCTAGTGGATTTATATGAATTTTCTCTGATTTAGGCATTGCCTCTTATCTTATATTTTTATGTTTTTATCAGTATTTAATTTTTATCCTTGCTATTATTGTTATGTTCTTGTAATGTTCTATTGATTTGCCTAAACATCTAGTATATCTAGGTTTTGTGCACACAACATATAGTTGTTTTTACACAAAAATTTAATAAAATAGTTATTATATGAATAAAAACCTATCTTTAGCCATCGAAAAAGCTGTCGAAAAAATAGGCTCAAATGACAAAATCTCAACGAAAATAAATAACTCTGACAAAAAACCAGATCTTTTTTCACTAAACAATCAAACGGAACTTTTCCAAAATGACAAAGGTATAACAATAAAGATTGATAGATCTAAGGACTATAAACTAACTGATTTTGGAAAAGCAACTTTAAGCGATAGATATTTAGGTCAAAACGAATCTTATCAAGATTTATTTGCTAGAGTTGCAAGCACTTATGCAGATAACAATTTACATGCGCAAAGAATTTATAGTTATATAAGTAATTTGTGGTTTATGCCAGCTACTCCCATTTTGTCTAATGGAGGAACTGAAAGAGGTTTACCAATTTCATGCTTTTTAAACGAAGCTGGAGATAGCCTAGATGGAATTTTAGATCTTTGGAGTGAAAATGTTTGGTTGGCAGCCAAAGGAGGAGGAATTGGAAGTTATTGGGGAAATCTCAGATCTATAGGTGAAAAAATTGGTAGAGTGGGAAAAACATCAGGCATTATACCTTTTATTAAAGTAATGGATTCTCTAACTATGGCAATTAGTCAAGGATCTTTAAGAAGAGGGTCCGCTGCTTGTTATTTGCCAATTGACCATCCTGAAATAGAAGAGTTCATTGAAATGAGACGTCCGACAGGCGGAGATCCAAATAGAAAAGCTTTAAACTTACATCATGGTGTTCTTGTTACAGATTCTTTTATGAGAGCTGTAGAAACTGATGCACAGTGGGCTCTTAAGAGTCCCAAAGATGGAATTGTACAATCAACCGTCTCTGCTCGAAATTTATGGATAAGATTGTTAACCGCAAGAGTCGAAACTGGAGAACCCTATATTATTTTTATAGATACAGTTAATAGACTTATCCCACAACACCATAAACTGGCAGGACTAAATGTAAAAACATCTAACCTTTGTAGTGAAATAACTTTACCTACTGGGATAGACAAAGAAGGAAAAGACAGAACAGCAGTTTGTTGTTTATCATCTTTAAATTTAGAAACCTACGATGAGTGGAAAGATCAACCAAATTTTATCCAAGATGTAATGAGATTTTTGGATAATGTATTGACAGATTTTATTAATAGAGCTCCCGACTCATTCAGGGATGCCAAATATTCTGCTATGAGAGAAAGGAGTGTAGGATTAGGAGTTATGGGATTTCATTCTTTCTTACAAAAAAAATCAATACCATTGGAATCTGTTATGAGTAAATCATGGAATAGTAAAATTTTTAAGTATATCCAAGAAGAAGTTGACAAGGCTTCATTGGCCTTATCAGAAGAAAGAGGTCCATGCCTTGATGCAGAAGAATATGGATTTAAAGAGAGATTTTCCAACAAAACAGCAATAGCTCCGACAGCATCTATTTCAATAATTTGTGGAGGTGCATCACCTGGCGTCGAACCTGTTGCTGCTAATAGCTATACACACAAAACTCTTTCTGGATCATATAATGTTAGAAATAGATATCTAAAAGAAATATTAGAAAAATATGGAAAAAATAATGATGAGGTTTGGTCGTCTATTACAACAAATCAAGGTTCAGTAAGTCATTTGGATTTTTTAACAAAAAATGAGAAAGATGTTTTCAAAACTGCTTTTGAATTAGATCAAAGATGGATTGTTGAACTTGGGGCTGACAGAACACCTTATATTTCTCAAGCTCAATCAATAAATATTTTCTTACCAGCGGATGTTCATAAAAAAGATTTACATCAAATACATTTCCAAGCTTGGAAAAAAGGACTCAAAAGCTTGTATTATTGCAGGTCTAAATCAATACAAAGAGCAGAAAATGTTAACAATAACTTATCAACAAATGTGACAAAAAATGAATCGAACGAAAATAAAGATTATGAAGAATGTCTATCATGTCAGTAGCTAAATTAAAAAATAATAAAGTTTCTGGTGAAAAATCTGGTTTATTAATTGGCAATCCTGTTTATAAACCTTTTAGATATCCATGGTGCTATGATGCATGGCTTACCCAACAGAGAATTCATTGGCTACCTGAAGAAGTACCACTAGGAGATGATGTGAGAGATTGGCAAAAGAACCTTACCCTAGCAGAAAAAAATTTATTAACTCAAATCTTTAGATTTTTTACCCAGGCTGATGTTGAGGTTAGCAATTGTTATATAAGACATTATATGAATGTATTTAAACCAACAGAAACATTAATGATGATGTCTTCGTTTGCCGCTATGGAAACCGTCCATATAGCTGCATACTCACATTTATTAGATACAATAGGAATGCCTGAATCAGAATATTCAGCTTTTATGAAATATAAAGAGATGAAAGACAAATATGATTATATGCAAGGTTTTGATGTAAAATCAAATCATAACATAGCAAAAACAATAGCAGTTTTTAGCGCTTTTACAGAAGGACTTCAATTATTTGCAAGTTTTGCAATCTTACTAAATTTTCCAAGACAAAATAAAATGAAAGGAATGGGCCAAATTGTAACTTGGTCGGTTAGAGATGAAACTTTGCATTGCAACTCAATGATAAAACTATTTAGAACATTTGTTGAAGAAAATCCAAGTATATGGACTCCTCAATTAAAAAAAGAAATATATGAAGCTTGTAGAACGATAATTTCACATGAAGATGCTTTTATTAATTTAGCTTTTGAAATGGGACCAATAGAAGGATTAACTGCAAATGAAGTTAAACAATATATCCGTTGGATAGGCAATAGAAGACTAATTCAGCTTGGTCTTGAACCAATTTACAAAGTAGACAAAAATCCTTTAACATGGCTAGACACGATGCTCAATGCCGTCGAACATATGAATTTTTTTGAAGGAAGAGCTACAGAGTACTCAAAAGCTTCGACTAAGGGAAATTGGTCTGAAGCATTTAGTGATTAAGAAAATAAAATATAAAAAATATTGGAGGAAAACTAGCCTCAAGCAAGAAGGTGTAGGTGTATTTTTTTTAAATGAAATATTTAAAAAAAAACCTAAGCATTTCTTAGAAATAGGAGTTTTCCATGGAGTTACTTCAAGAAATGTATGTGATCTTTTACAACAAATGCACGGTAAAGATTTTAGTTTTACCGGCATAGATATATTTACATCTGACAGCGAAGAAACTAAAGATGAGGTTATTCCTCAAACCAAATTTTCTAACCCATTAAAAACAATTTATTATAAATATATAGTTAAACTAGATCCATATAGCAAAGAATCGGTTGAAAAATTACTTTCAAAACACAAAGAGAATGTAAAAATTATAAAAGGAAATTCTAATAAAGTTCTTAAAGAAATTTTATTAGATAGGATTGATTTTGTTTTTTTGGATGGTGGTCACAAATATGAAACTGTCTTAAACGATTTAAAAAGCTTAACAAAAATTGTTATAAATAAAGGAGTAATTTTATGCGATGATTATGACTTAACTTATGCGCCTGGAGTTAAAAAAGCTATTGATGAGTATGTTTTGCTAAATAACTTTAATTTAAGAATTTTAAGTACTAGATTTGCTGAAATAACTAAAAAATTCAACTAAAAATTGATTTAATATAACTTTCTTAAATACATATCTATTAGTAAAATAATTTATTGAAAGGAGGGGTTATGGCAACATTTTATGCATTTGGCAAATATACTGCTCAAGGATTTCAAGGTTTTTGCAAAGATCCAAAATCAGATAGAGCAAAAGCAGCTCGTACCGCAGCAGAAGCTGTTGGAGCTAAGTTAGTTTCATATACTGGTTTAAGAGGACCTTATGACTTTTTAGCAGTATTTGAAGGAACTTTTGCACAAGGCGCTGGCGTTAAAATGGCGACAGAAGCTAGCGGTTCTCTTTGTGATATTGCAGTTTGCGAAGCAATTAATATTAATGAAGTTGCAGCTAACGCAGCAAAAATTGCAGCAGCATACAAAGGTCCAGGAAAATAATTTTTTATCTATGGTTGAGAAGCATGACTTTTCGATGCTTCTCTCCACTGTATTTAGAAAGTGGTCTAATCAATTTGTTAGACGCATGTTGTTCCATAATGTGCGCTGACCAGCCCGTTATTCGTGAAAGAACGAATATTGGAGTGAAAAAATCTGTATCAAATCCCATCAAATGATAGGTAGGACCAGTAGGAAAATCAACATTTGGATAAATATCTTTTCTTTCAATCATTACATTTTTTACTGTATCGTAAATTTTAAGAAATTTTTTATCATTTTTTATTTTAGAAACTTTTTTAAAATACTTTTCCATTGTAGGTACTCTTGAATCTCCTTTTTTATAAACTCTATGACCAAAACCCATTACTACTTCTTTTTTATTAAGAGCATTGTTTATCCATTTTAAAGCATTTTCAGGCTTTTTAATTTTATTCATCATATACATTACAGCTTCGTTAGCCCCACCATGCAAAGGACCCTTTAAACTTCCTATTGCACCAGTAATAGCGCTATGTATATCAGACAAACTACTTGTAATTGTTCTTGCGGTAAAAGTTGAAACGTTAAAGCTGTGCTCAGCATAAAGAATTAAAGAAACATCAAAAGCTGTAATAATCTCTTTGCTTGGCACTTTCCCAAAACACATATAAAAAAAATTTTCAGAAAAACCCAAACCTTTTTTTGGTGTTATTATTTTTTTGCCTTTTCTTGCTCTGAAGAATGCCGCCATAGCTGTCGGAGTTTTTGCAAATATTCTTATAGCTTTTCTCATGTTAGCCGAAGGAGAATTATTACTTGTATCTTTATCTTCAAGACCCATAACACTGACAACTGTTCTTGCAACATCCATTGGATGAGCTCTTTTAGGCATATGCTTTACAATTTCATTAAGATTTATTGTAATTTTTCTATTTTTTTCTAATTCTTTTTTAAATTTTTTTAGCTTAGACTTATTGGGTAGTTCTTTATTCAGTATTAGGTAGGCAACCTCTTCAAAACTGCACTTTTCACAAAGATCTTGCACAGCATATCCTCTATAAGTAAGTGAATTTATATCAGGCATTACTTGTGAAATAGTTGTTTCGTCAACAACTATTCCTAATAAACCTTTTTTTATATCTTTACTCATTAACTACTCATGTCCATCAGTTTTAAAATCAGTAATTTTTTTATCAGATGTATTATATTTTTCATATTCAACTAATTCATATAATCTTTTACGTGTTTGCATTTTATCAATAATATTATTTTGGTGTCCATCACGCATAATTGTCCGCAAACCATCTTCAACATTTTTCATCGCTAATCTTTGAGTGGTAACTGGATAAATAACAATATTATAACCTAAATTTTCTAATTCACTTGAAGGTAGAATTTTTGTTTTACCAAACTCAGTCATGTTAGCAATTAAGTATTTTTTTGAGTATTTTCGTACTTTTTCAAATTCTTTTTCGTTCTTAAGAGCTTCAGGAAATATTATATCAGCCCCGGCATTTTCGTAGGCTTTAATACGATCAATTGTTTTGTCCATGCCTTCTACTGTGTTCGCATCGGTTCTAGCAATAATTAAAAAATTTTTATCTTTTCTAGCTTTTACAGCCGATTCTATTTTCTTAACCATTTCATTTAATGGAATAATTTCTTTATTATCTAAATGTCCACATCTTTTTTCTTCTATTTGATCTTCAATATGACAGCCTGTTAGACCAATTTTTTCGAATTCCTCAACAGTTTTTTTGCAATCTCCAAATCCAGTGTCAGCATCAACTATACTTGGTAAATCAGTAACTCTCGAGATTTGCTGGGCACGATAAATCACTTCTTTTAATTTAGTTAAACCTATATCAGGAATTCCTAAATCATTAGCCATCACAGCACCCGAGATATAGATACCATCAAAATTTATCTCAGTTATAAGTTTAGCAGTTAAAGGATTGTAAGCTCCAGGAAATTTTAATAATTTTTTTGTATTGAGCTTAGTTTTTAAATCTATTCTTTTTTCGAGTGAATTTTTTTTTGTAAAGTACATAACATCATTATTAGTCTAAAACTATTATAACAGCAGTGAATAATAATAATATAGCTAAAAAATATTCAATGACTCTTTTAACTCTTGGCTTTTTTATAATATTTTTAATTGAAGCTCCAAAAGCAGCCCAAATACATATTGAAGGAAAACAAACTAATGGAGCTGTAATAGCGACAAAAGAAGTTGCTACTACAAAACTTTCTCCGGTAGGAAAGAATGCTGTAGCAGCAGTTAATGCAACAACCCAAGCTTTAGGATTTATAAATTGAAAAAGAGCTGCCTCATAAAACATTAGAGGTCTCCCAGAATTTTTTCCATTATTAGTGAGTGATCCTAAAATTTTCCAACCTAAATACAGTAAATAAAAAAAACAAATCCATTTTAAATAAAATTGAATTGATGGGTATTTTTGAAATACTGCGCCCAATCCAAAACAAACTAAAGTTATTTGAATGACATGACCCGATGGTATTCCAAATAAATGCGGTAAAGTTTTTTTAAAACCAAACTTAATACCTGAGGCGGTAAGCATTGCATTATTTGGTCCTGGAGTCGCAAACATAACAAAGTAATATGAAACAAGTGCAAAAAAAAGTTTTAGTTCAATCATTTAAATATTTTTTTATAATTTTTTCAAGCCCAACAAAATTCTCTATTAAATGATCATGTTTAATTTCATTTATTTTTTTATCAGTATATCCGTTGGAGACTAATATAAAAGGTATTGATGCATTTATTGCTGATTGCGCATCAACTTCACTATCTCCAATCATTATAGTTTTTTTTAAATCACCACCCATTATTTCCACAACACTAGTTAAATGTCTTGCATCTGGCTTGCAATAAGTGAATGTATTATGACCCGCAACATACTCAAAAAAAATATTAATTCCTATTTTTTTTAAAAGATCTAACGCATGATGTTCTTGTTTATTAGTACAAACACCTAAAGATATTTTTTCATTTTTACACCAAATTAAAAAGTCTTTAACACCATCTATTAAGCGACTTTCAACCAAGATATTTTTTCCATAAAAATCAATAAATTCTTTTACCATTTCGTCTTTAACTTTTTGCTCCTTAATGGTTTTTAATTCTTTCTTTGCAGATTGCCATAAAGATTTTCCAATCATCGCTCCAGCACCTTTTCCAATTAAGGCTTTAATTTCATTTCCAGATCTTGTCTTATACCCAAATTTTTTCATTACATGGTTGTGTGCGTTCATTAAATCTGGAGCTGTATCAACTAAAGTTCCATCTAAATCAAATAAAATAGTAAGCTTTTGAGTCATTTTTTAAAGTATTATTAAGAAATATTTTGTGAGTTATTACAAAATTCATATTAATGTAAAGATAAATATCTATGACAT
>Ga0208764_10001456_pt1 | contig 15150 bp, 7 predicted proteins | sample ETNtaG_18_FD_185762 | JGI IMG/M metagenome (GOLD analysis project Ga0208764, IMG submission 185762) | Marine microbial and viral communities from oxygen minimum zone, Eastern Pacific Ocean - ETNP201302SV91 (SPAdes) (version 2) | ecosystem: Environmental > Aquatic > Marine > Oceanic ... | reverse complement strand
AAAGGAAGCAAATTGAAATTTAAATCCATTCTTTTCTAATTTTGGGATCTCTTCTTTTAATACTTGAAGGGTAAACTTTTTTGCATGACCTATACCTATCGCACTTCCCTTGGACTCTGCTTTATCAGCTAGCTTGTAAAGTTGATTTCGAATTTTGTTTGCATCATCATCATTATCAAGAAATACGTGTCTTCTTGCTGTAGGAACGCCTCTTGAACGCATAATATCTTCCGCAACTGTTAGAGAAGTAGTTCGACTATCAACAAAATATCGTCCATGACGTTTTAATACATTACTTACAATATTCATTATTCTTTTATCCGCTGTTGCTTTTGACCCCTGGTGATTATTTAACCCTGCCGCTTCTGGGAATTCAGAAATTACATTTTCTACTCTTTGTTCAATCTCGCTACTAGTCATAGACTCAGTTAATATATAATCTAGCTCACCATGAGTGTCAGCAGTGGATTCCATTGGCATATGAATAATAATCTCATAGCCGCTATTATATGCTTTTTCAGAGAATAGTTTGCTGTTTTTGTGCCCTGGTATTACAGCAAAAGTTAAATCTGCATCAAGAGTTAAAAAGCCTTCAGATACTTCATCATTTCTATATCCAAAATCATCAATGATGATGATGATATGGCCACGGGTTATTTCTTCAACAATAGATGTTGATTGAGGAATAGGTACCATAGGAATACTGGGCTCTTCAGATCGTGAATTCAATACAAGAAGTATAAAAACAGATAATAATACAATTATTAAAACAAAAAGGATTTTTAAACGATTAAACAGCATTATGGTAATTTTATTGATATATCAAGCATTTGCGGAAGGCCTAAATGTTGAGACCCAATCTGAATTCCATAATGGAAATTTAACAATCCCAACTGAATCCCAAACCCCCCAGAAACCACTGTTACTTCTTTTGAAGTCTGTGTACCAAAACGAAGATCGAACTTTTCAAATTTTGTTTCACTAGCTGCTCGTATAATTATCCCATCAACAAGGGAAGATTGTTCCGCTGATAGACAAATTTTATGCCCCCATTTCGATCTAGGAAGTTGATAAGAAAGTGCTGATAAAAAGCGAAGAGGAAGAGTTGGGTTATAACTATCTGTATTATTGATAAATCCTGTATTTAATATAGAAAATCCCAAATCAATATTCTTGCCAAACGCACGTGTTATCCCTCCATCAAAAGTCATTCCAGAAACATTTTCTGTATACAATTGAATTAATATATACCGAATGGTTGCTCCAACTGTTATCGCTCCATATGTTTGCGAATAACTAGTAGCTGCTGCAAATGAACTGGAGCTAAAAGTAGCTAGTGGATCATCTGTTGGCCGGTTGCTTCTAAGCTCAAGATCGCTAACCCCCATATGTCTCATATTAAAACCAATATTGCCACGACCTAATTTTGATGATAAAGAAAAGGATGAGTTTGAAATATTATTTAACCAAGATCCATAAGAAACATTCATTGCAACTCCTTGGGTAGGGGAACGAAGCAATGCAGGATTATTTACAGTTAAACTTCCAAAAAGAGGACTGGGGCCGAATGCTAATTCAATTGCGCTTGATGGAACAGATAAAAATTGTGTCCCCAGACTGTAACCAAAATTAACAATAATAAATAAATATAAAATATATCTAGAAATTGAAAGCATAGGTAAACACATGAATTAATCCTTGAGAAACTGAATGCGGTTCCACAACAACAGCATAATCAAAAAATGCATCATTCTTTTTCAAAAAAGTAAAATTCAATCCTGCTCCGAAAGAAAATCTTGAATTACCAAATCCACCGCGAATAAAATATTTCTCTGAAAAGCTATACTCTGCACCCAATCTTAGTTTTGTGCCTAATATTTCTTCCTGATTAGCCACAACTCCAATATCTCCTACAATATAAATTTGTTGAAAAGTAAATGTTGATCCAAACTGATACATCGTTGGAAAAGATTCTTTATATATGCGACCTTCTCCTTCAAGGACCTGCCCAGTATTCCATTGATAATTAGTATTGAAATCCTTAATCACAAAAGCAAAGTTCAATTTTTCTTCCGAAAGCAACATAAACCCAATATCAAACCCAGTCCCTTTTCCAGCTAATTGACTTTCATTCATTGGAAGTTGATGATTTAGTATTTTCACATTAATACCAAGAGAGAGCCAAGGGGTAATTCTTTGCGCAAAGCTAATAAATATTGCATCTTCACTTGTTGAAAGCTGTTGTGTTTTATAACCAGAAGTTGAGCGACCTTGTATGTCATCAACTCCACTACTTATCCATGCCACACCTAATCCTGCGGTAGGGGGCAAATTAGAAGAAATACTTGACATCATTAGCCTTCTATCAAGATTCAATGAATGATAAGAAAATCCAATTTGTCTTTTATCAATGAATGCTAAAGTCGCTGGATTATGATACGCAGCAAATCCTTGATCAATTTCTGCCGTAAAACCACTCCCCATAGATAATGACCTAGCAGAAGTCCCCATTCGCAAAAAAGCACCTGAATAACTTGCATAGTCTGATCCATCAATCGATGAAAATAAAATGATAACTATTATAATATAATTTCTCATCTATTTCACCACAATCAGTTTCACCCAATGAGGTGATGGTTTGCTACTTTGGCCTTCAGGGTATGTTAACTTTACAAAATAAACTCCATTATGAACATAAGATCCTTGTTGATCTCGACCATCCCATTTTAATGTACCCGTGGATGAAACACGTTTATCAAATGATGTAGCAAAAACTTTTTCCATTGCAAAATTATATATATCTATATCAATAACAAATGTACCGGACCATTCATTTGTATGAAAGCGCACATACCCATTATCACTACGTATATTATGCGTATATGGAGAAAAAGGATTTGGGTAGGCATAATCCTCATTAACATCATACTCTGCACGAAAAATTTTCCAATTCAACCCATCAAGATCGTATGAATGAGCGGCACCATCTCCAGTTCCTATCCAAATGGAGCTATTACCATAATATGAACGATTGTCAAATGCCACACTATATACTTCATCTGCCAAAACTTCATCTAGATCATATATAGCTGTATTTAAAACAGGAATTGCCTGATGTGCTGGCTTATAAAGTGCCCAGTTAACTCCATCTTCTGTTTTCCAAAGACCATTTGCTGATGCAGCGAACACTAAAGAATCAAATGAAGCAATATTATAAATTCTTTCACCTAATAATGCTGTATTCCATGATAAACCATCATCTATTGTATAGCTTAATCCACGCTGTTCCGTTGGGTCATCTGCATTGACAGTGGCTGCCCATATAATTCGTTTTCCATTCAATCGCTGAATTTCTAATCCAACAACAAAATTGCCAGATAAATTATCCATAGGGTATGAATAATGCTTCCAATCAATACAATTCCCAGATCCAAGAATACCTCGGTTTATGCCATTTGCTGTGCCAACCCATATGGTGTCACTATAGCTTAGTACCGAGAATGCTTTATGGTTATGATTCCCGCCATCAAGCGGGTCCCTAGGATTTAAATAATAATCTTTTAAAATATATTTTCCTCCTACTCGTATATAGGAAGTATCCTTGCAGGTTGTTAATTCATATTGGCTATCCATTGGCAAGGGAACCCTTTCCCACACTTGGTCACTAAACTTGAAACGACGTAATCCACCTGCCCAACTTGCTGTCCATGCAAATTCTTCTGAAAGATCCATATCATAAGTAACATTGGCTTGTGGCACAGTAACAGGAAGAACTGCTACAAAACCAATATCACCGAATGGTATCGTATCTGATAAAGCATCATCTATTGGTTGATCATAATAGATCCAATTTATTGTACTATCAGTTGCGTCTGTTGTAAATACTATTCCCTTTCCAATTGGAATATCATTTTCACTGCCTGCTGCAGCTGCAAACATAAATTTTTCATAGGGGCCACCCCGATCTCCTGTTGTCATTGCAGAGATTCCTCCTATTGGAATTCTATTGGTAAGCGCTCCACTGGTCAATTCCATAGTATCTTGTAATGTTTCAACAGAAAGTGAATCTCGAATAATACTAATTCCTAAACCAGTTCCTAGCCAAACCAAATTTTCTCCCTGTAGAATTACTTCTGTTACTACATTGCTACGCATTGTATTAGTGCTTGATGATAATGAATCAGTTGAATCAGCGATTACAGAACGAAAAGCGTAGTTAGAAGGAAACAGCTTTTGAGCATATATAAGATCTGCATTAAATAATAGTATTATTAAAAGAATAAATCGCTTCATTCTACAACAATCCTATGTATAACTGTGTCCGAATAAGTATTTGACATATCCATGGCATCAAAAATCCAATTGAAAGTTCCGGTTTTCGTTTGCAATGAAGGATCTACATTGCCTGAGCCAAATATGGGAACACGAAAACTATATATTGCATCATTTGCTATTGAATCGCCGCTAGTGAAATTGGGTTCATAAATAATCACTTCACCACCATCATCATAAAGGTTAATTAAGTTTCCTTTATTAAGAAAAGAATCACCTTCAACATGATATGAAACAAAACCCACTCTTCGTATATCATCTAATCCATTCGCATCATGTGCTTTAGCTTTAACCACTTTAAATATTACACTATTATCCGTTGGTCGCACTATAGTATCAGGAGCAATAATGTATTGTAATTGTGGAATAATATTTCCTAAAAAAAATGAATCTCGTAGCGCAAATGAAGAGCCATTACCATAATTAGCCTGAAATTTCATATGAACTTTTCCCGTATCATCTAAAGAAATTGGATTTGATAAATATAGTGTGTCATTCAACACTTTTAATGAATATAAATCATCCCCTCTTATGATATCTCCACTTTGGCCTTCATCATTTAACGATAAATTATCTGGAAAGACTGTAGTATCTGTTCCATACCAATATAATATTGTGCTTTCTAATGGAGACCTATTAATACTTGATTGAACTTCAACGGCAAAGTAAAGAATGCGATCATCCTGTAAATAAGTAAATTGTAAATTGCCTAACGGGTTATCAATTTCATTATTATCAGAAGAACCTGGGCATCCATAAAAAAAGATGATGGAAATAAAAATAATGGAGAAATGTTTTAATATTTTATAGATAAAACTCATTTCTGGCTTCCATAAATATAATGAACTAAAAGACTGCCTACTTGTCCTAAGCTTTCTGCTGAACAATTTTCCGGGGTATCTTGTGATGTGTGCCAATAATTACTATATCGATTAGGATAATTAAAATCAATTATATCAATAGCTGGTATTTTTGCTTCTTGCCATAGTGGGACATGATCATCAAATATTGTGTGAACAATTCTTGATTCAAAAGCTTCCAAATTTAATTCTTTTGCTAAAGACCATAGTCTTTTTACTAGATCTCTATTTTGTTGATATGAATAGCGCTCAATAGGAATATGTAGATCTTCATCACCTATCATATCTAATATAATTGCTTCATCCGGTGTGTTGATTGGTAGGTTTTTTGCAAAAAACTGCGATCCTCTTGCATAGCTTTTAGGAATTCCAGGTTTACCCATATCTTCCCCATCAAATAATACTAAAGAAACCCTAATTGGTGGAGGATTATCATGAAATATTCTTGCTAATTCCAAAAGAACTGAAACGCCGCTAGCTCCATCATTAGCGCCTATTATTGGTTGATCATGGTTTTGTATATTCAAATCATTATCAGCCCAAGGCCTCGTATCCCAATGTGCACCAATTAACAAATGGGATTTGCTTTTAATATTAAATTGAGCAATAATATTGCTTAAATCATACTGTTTATCATCGATATCATCTATAACAAAGGGTTGAGTAAAAACTGTATCAGAATAACTTCCAAGTGTTTTTAGGAGAAAGGCTTTACAATTATTATATCCTACAGATCCTGGATTACGTGGACCAAAATCACATTGATCTAATAGAAATTGATAGGCGCTATTTTGATCAAATTCTGGCACTGAATCATTACATGAAATAATTACAAGAAACGATAAACAGCACATAAAATTTTTAATTAATAGTCTCATTGTATATTATCCTGTAATAGCAATATTCACATCAAATCCGAAATCGCGATCAATTTTCTTTCCAGTGGTCATGGATTCATTTTCATGGTAACCATAAATCATGCTTCCACTCACTTTGGCAGAAAACGTATACGTAATTCTGATACCAGTTTTCCAGCCTGAATTAAATGCAGTCTGTCCAAATTCCAAACCACCATTTTTACTACCTAGAGTTTCGCTCTCATTCATATCAAAGTTAAACTGAAAATTAACAGTATTTTGTATTTTATAATCTTCCATAAAAGGTAGTGGAATCGTGATTCCTCCTCTGTGACTATAATTAGCGCTGGATGTATAACTTTTATCTCGATGAACGGTTATGCCTGTTGGTACACGATCCAATGATTTTGAAAGGTTATGTCTAAAATTCATCGAGATACCCTTTTGCAAGCTTGCAGTTAAACCGATTAATGGTGAAAAATTTGTATTAACGCGGGATGATCTTTCAAATTCTTGAAAATCAGATATGAATGTTTCTAAATCAAGTAAAGGCATATTTGGACCTGAAAAATTTTCAAATTGCCAAGCCCGAACTTCTTTTCCACTAAAACCATGCTCAAGTGAAAGAGATCTTAAAAACTTTTTAATAATAGGAAGTTTTTCCAACCCGGACCAACGAATGCTCCATCCTGGGAGTGGAAGTCCATTTTCCAATTTCTCACCATATGCAAAATAATCACGTGACATATTTCTCTGTTCCGTACCAGAACCACTCCTTGTTGTTGATACATTTTGTGCATAATTAAAACTTGTACTAATACTTCTAGTAAGATTAAAACCAGATCGTAATGAAAAATCGCGCTTGTGGTCCCATGCTCCAATATCGGAACCTATCTTTTCAGAATGCGGTAAATTATGATCGGGCTCCCAGCCAAATCGATATCCTAATGGAACATCTCCAATAACACCTCTTCCAGTGCGTGTTAAATTCTCAGAATAACTAAAATTTATAGGATTAATCTTCTTTAGAAATCCATGTGCAAAGGTTAGGACAGGAATATCTTTTTGTACCTTCTCCTCCACTTTTTCTTCCTCCTGTTTTGCCCCTCTTCTTCTTCTGGATCTTCCTTTGGGCGCAGTGGAAGCTTTTGTAGGGGGTTTATATACAACTTCAAACATGTTTGCTAAACTTAATGCAATGCTAGAAGAAAAACGTAATTGAGTCCCTATATTAGCTCCACCTATAGTACTTTCTCGATCTTGATTCCATGAGTATGCAGATGAATAATTCATATTTGGCTTAAACCAAGAAAAAATTGTTGGATTTAAAGATGTTGATAAATTTTCAGTAATATTTTCTACAATACCTGGATCCAAATCTTTAATTGCCAACCATGCATATCCTCTATAATCTTGCATATCGCTTTTAACTGCTCGTGTATATTTTGTCTTTATTCCATCTGTTAACATATAGTCCATTGAAAAATTTCTATTTAGGCCAAAATTATATGTATCAGGGGATTTGCCACCAACACGCTTAATTCTTTGGCTCAAACTTTCACTAAAGTTTAATGAAGTATTAAAATTTGATGGGGTATAGTAAAAATGTATTTCACTTAATTTTTGTCCTATAAAAGGAATTGGCTTAAACCATTTAAAAGGGCTTATATAATTATCACGACCAAATGGAAGAGAATAGTTGACTTTTCCTGAATATTTTTCATTCAACACTTCCTTATTTAATTCATTTGATGAGAAAGATTTACTAGCGCTAAAACTTGGCTTTATTTTATCTAATGTATACTTAATAATTTTGTTATCAGATTTACTAGATTTTGTTAAGGATGTACTAAAATTTAATCCGGTGGATTTTGTTAGGATTGAATCTGGAGCCTCTCCCAGATTAACTAAAATATCTGAACCAGGAAAGTATTTAGGCGTGTTAGACGAATTTGTCATTGACAAATTCAACGGGATATTAATTCCCCATGATTTTGGTAATAACTTATGTAGTTGAAAATTTGTATTTAGATTAAAATTTTCTCCTGTTTGATTGGTGCCTAATCGTTGCTGTAATACATGAAAATCTGCATCCTTTTTACTATAAGTAATTGATGTGTTTGCAATATCAGCAAGACTTAATCTTGATGTTAATCTCATTGCAACCCCTTTATCTTTTTTAACACCACTTAATCGTAACTCATCTATCCAAACTTCACCGTTTATCCATTCATCCGAAACATTTTTAACACCAACCATAAAAAATTTAATTCTTGATAATGCTGGTTTACCTTTAATCCTTATTTGTTTACCTGTAGGAAAACCTTCATCATCATAAAATGTATAATATTTGATCCCTGATGAATCAGTTATTGTATCATATTCATTAAGTTTTTTTACATTTGTTGAGTCTTGGAGTTTTAGTTGAGTAAGCCAATTTAAATTAAGACTAATTGTGTTTCTATTTTCTGATTCATCCCACCCTTGGTATACAGGTTGGATTAATTCATAATAATCTTCCCCAAGACCAAATCTCATAAAAAACTTTACTTTCGTTTCCGAAGTTTGTATCCATGGGCTATTTCCATAGACATACATTTTCAATTTATCATATGTTAGATAACTTTTAGCTCTATCACCTGATAAATTGAGTAAAGTTTTTAATGCAGCTCCTTTTTCTTTGGGAGCAAGATTGTCAAATTTTAATACAAGCGACTGCTCTTTTGAGCGAATCTCATTTATACGGTCATATTCACCTTTTACTCCTTGTGGAGGTTGATAGTTTGCATTGTCCTCTGTATTAATAACAGATATCGCAAACACACTATCAGAGTTTGATTTGCTGTATACTTCAGATGAATCAGCTGCAATGCCAAGCTCTTGCCATTCATTTCCTACTAATTCAATCTTTGCAACTTGAATCCATGTTTGTGTTGTATCAGATAATCGTATTCTACAAAATTTAATTTCATTCCATTCTTGATTTCCTGTGCTATCTGCCATTTCAAAGTGGCTTAAGGGTATTCTAAAAAGTTTCCATCCTGTAGGTTGTCCATTTTTTACTGTTTCTCCAGAAAAGTATGTAGTATCATCTAATGTAAATGTCTTCGTAAAGTAATCATTGGTTTTATCTAAGAATCCCGTCCTATCAAGATCCTCAGTGTCGGGATATCGTCCTGCGTCTAAAGCGTTCCCTTCTGTACCATTAATTCTTTTATAATCATTGCTTCCCTCACTATAATTCCAATTATCTCCATTCGGATCGCTAGGATCAATATCACTACTTGTATTTATTAATTCTGATTCTCCTGATGATAAATATTCATTATATGTTCCTCCAAATTCTAAACAGCTCCCCCAACCATCTTCTGTTTCATCAGCGCAACCATCTAAACCAATATCTTCAGAGTCATCTAATAATCCATCACCAATCATTCCAGCTACTGGAATATCTTCTGTGTTAAGAGATCCATCTCCATTCCAATCTTCACTTATTTTCCCAAGATCAATACTCAGTTTTGATCGTACATCATTTTTATTGCGAACCCAAATCTCAAAGAATTTTGTTTGAGTTTGATCATAATCTCCTGAATACAACGTAGTTATGATACCTGCCCATAATGAATCCTGAGGTAAATTTGATTGATGAACAAATGGCTTATAATTCATTACCAAAATGTCTGTTGTTTCATTTTGAGCCCGAATCGATGTCTCTTGATTAGGCCAAATATCTTTTGTTCTCCATTGTACATACGGATTATACCAATACATATTTGCCCTATTTCGATGACTTAAGGTTCTATTGAATGAACCTAATAATGGCGGTGATGACGTTTTCCAAAATCGACGCTGAATAGGAAAAGACGTAGTTCGTTTCGCTCCTTCAAAATCATCTATATAGGCGACTCCGCTAGGGTCGCCAGTTTCAGAGTTATTAATTGAATTAGGGTTTGGCATCACTTGTGCAAGCTCTCCTGCAATAGAGAATGATGAAGTTTTTTCCGTATTTATAATCGGTAATTTATCTAAAAACCTGGTTAATCCTTCCATGGGTTGATCATATCGACCATTAACACCCCAAATAAAATTTCTTGTTGGCTCATATCCTACTTCTATCTTTTCATTCATTACTGATTGATTAAAATATAATGCAGTCGCTCCTATAAATGACCGTTCACCAAAATCCATCTGCGCACGTGTACCAAAAATTGTTTTTTTATCAAACGACACTACTTCATGTTTATCAAACAATATTTTTAGCGCCGCATTAGGATTTAATTCTTCATTCATAATGAGTGTTCCAGAAAAATAATCTATCTGATAATCAACGCCACGTTTTAATTCTAGGCCATCGACAAAAACCTGCTCGCTACCTTCAACAATCATAAATCCAAGATTAATATTTGAACTCTGATTTGTGTATTCTACTTGAATTTCAAAACGACTATCATTATTAATTTCAGTTTGTGTCGTTGTGGTATACATTTTTCCTTCACCAAGGACACTTTGCAGCTCAATATTTTTGTTCCCACCATCTAATGAATCATATGCAAATGGATAGTATGTTGGAAACATTAATTCGCCACTTCCCATATTGACAATACTGCTATTTTCCATATCAATTAACTCATCTGATTGGCGGACTCCAGTCTCATTTAAACTATCTAACCCAAACTGAGTGATATATGGTGTACCTCCAAGATCATATTCTGATGGGGGGTTCTGGCGTTGATTAACGATCCTAACAAGAAAGCCGTCTTTATTAATATTTGAGGCTCCCATATAATAGACATTTTTAAACATTAAATCCCAAGTTGAATGGCTTGGTGTTAATGATATTGGTTTGATCATTTTTAAAATTAAACTTGATGTAGAATCAGCAAGATTAACACCGCTTCCAACTGTTAATAACGTATCACCTGTCAATCTATTTGCTAAAACAAATGTGCATCCAAACGCTTCATTTGATGATCGATTACGTAATCGAATAAATCCTAAATCATTACTGATCGAATAATCCTGTCCTGGTTCTAATCTTTTGAAATTACCTTCCTGACTTTCAGTGTTATCTATATTACTTAAATCTGCATATGCTATTCCTGGATCGGTACTTGCATCATTTGCAGATTCAAGTTTATATAAATCAAAATCTCTAATAATAGTATTACCAACTAAATGAGCCCCTTCATATAATGGGTAAAATGACGGGATGTTAATATATGTGCCAGCTAGAGAGGTATCTATTCCATCACGAAACCATTGATGAATGAAAAAATATTGATTTTTTATATAATCACTATCTTTGATTTTTACTACTGCAGATTCATTGCTACCCTTGTATTCTTGTTGTTCTTTTTTTGTTTTCTCAATAGATGCAATAGTTGTGATATCCACGGGTCCCAGCTTAGAAATTGCTTTTAAGCCAAAAAGACCATTGTTCTGTCCTGAAAAAGTAACATACTGAGTTGCAGGAAGGGATAGAGAAATATTACCCGCCTCAACCTTTTGTACAATATCGTCTTCTTCTCCTTCATAAGAAATGCGAATATTGTTCTCCCAATCAAAATCACGTTCGGAATCTCTATCCATTTTTACTGTTATTCGATCACCAATTTTCCCTTCAATATTGACTGCTTGCTTCTGATCAAATTCTAAATGAGTATTTTGTGTCTCTCTAAGGCTTGATCGTACTAATTCTTGATCTTGTTGAACTAATTTTCCATTAATATTTATGTTACCATTAACACGCAAAGATACTCTACCAAAATCACCCATATCCATCCCAACCATTTCTAAATATCTTCCCCCCTGACGTTCGGTATAGCGTTGGTCTCCCTGATTTGGTTTATTAAATGATTCAATAAAATTCAATACTCGATTTACTTGAATCATATGATTAAAATACCAATCAACTGAACACGTAAAGGGAATCCGGAGTATTTCATCATCTACGTATTCTGTAAAAGAAATAAATTTCCAACTAGTATCTATGGTGATATCAATAAACCGCTCACTATAACTAACATTTAATATGTTAATTGGTGGGCCTAATGTGTCTTTCATTACACTTAATGGTAATGGAACTTCTGGAAATGCAGAAACCACATAAGGAGATTGAATATGGTAACTCGCAGGTAACATCAAGACGGACCCCTCCTGTTGGCCGTAAGCATATTGAGACGAACCTACGGTCATGAAAAATGTAAGAATGACGTAAAGCCCTTTTCTCAAAGGGTTTCTCCTGTATTGTTATTTATGTCGGTTGGCCCCCTCAGGGAACCATCAATCCGATAGCGGTAGGTCTATAGAGAATTCTCCTGTTTTTAGTGTTAATTAGCCTATTTTAGCACATTTATAAGAATTTTACGAAGTTTTTGTAATGCAATCCCACGGTGACTAATTTTATTCTTTTCATCCGATGAAAGTTCCGCAAAGGTTTTTCCTTTATGAGGAACAAAAAACACTGGATCATATCCAAAACCTCTATCGCCTATTATAGTTTCAGAAATAATTCCATCAATATAGCCTTCCGTCCATAATTCTTCATTTTTATCAATATATGTTACTACTGTACGAAACCTTGCTGTTCTTCTTTCATGAGGAACTCCATCCAATTCAATCAATAGTTTATCAACATTATCTTGGTAAGAAACATTATTTCCAGCATAGCGAGCAGAATATACTCCCGGTGCACCATCAAGATAGTCTACTTCCAATCCAGTATCATCAGCAATCGTAGGTATTCCTGTTATATCAAATACAGTTCTAGCTTTTAAAAGACTATTTTCAAGTAATGTTGTACCAGTTTCTTCAATTTCTCCTATGTTAGGAAAATCAAATAAAGAACAAATTTCTACATTTAACCCTTCTAATGATTTCTGTAATTCTTTTTCTTTATCTCGATTATGGGTTGCGAGTATTATCTTCATATTAATGTTCAAAAAAGTGTTGGCAAAAATATATCAATAGAAAAAAAACTAAAAGATTAAAAACAAATAGGTTAATCATTTGGAAAAGGGATATCATCAAACTAATTTTCACGGCATTTTTGGGGGCTCGGTAGCTCAGACGGTAGAGCAGAGGACTGAAAATCCTTGTGTCGGCGGTTCGATTCCGTCCCGAGCCACAAATAAAAAAGCCCCTTTTGGGGCTTTTTTGCAATTCAAATAATTAATAACTCATATCCATTCCACCGCCGCCAAATCCTTCTCTGTCTCCGCTCATGCGTCTTTTTTGCTGCATTTTACCAAAACTATAACTTAAAGATAAAGACACTGACCTTTTGTCTCGACGACGATCAGCATCCATAATTCTTGTATAAGATTCTAAACTAATTTGATCGATTAATTCTTCTTCTGTTGCAATGGAAAAATTACTGTTATCTAATAAATCACGTACTTTTATTGTCATTGTGAGTTTGTTATCTAGAAATTTTCTCTGAAAAGATAAATTCAGTGTAAGAGAAGGTTTTATTTCCCCAGTTGTTATTTTCATAGGCCCTCTGTATCTACCTGATATATCTAATCTGCCTATCATTGGTATTGTTATCATAGAACTACCCCAAGCAAAATATCCTTTTGAATTTCCATTTAGATCAGATTCCCCAGAATCATACGTCCTGGAATTCCATGTATTTAAACTCATCATAAACATTATGAGTGGCATTGGTCTATAATTAATAAAAAATTCGATTCCATTCCTTTCTGATTGTCCTGCATTATCAGAACCCATGACTTCATACGTCGTATCCTGATAAACAATATAATCTCTATCCCACCAGCTAATATTATCTGTTAAATGAGAATAATAGACACCTGTATTCAATGTAAGTTTCCTGGAATTACTAGAAAAATTCAAATCAACTACATCGCTATATTCAGGTTTGAGGTATGGGTTTCCTCTACGAATAAATGAAGTATTATTTGTGCTTTGCGGAAAAGGTGTTAATGTTCTTCTTCTTGGTCGATTAACCCGTTTACTAAAACCAAACTGAACCCGTTGTGTGGGATTCAAATTATATAACATATTTACACTTGGGTAAATTTGGAAATAATCATTTTTAAATGGAGACTGATCTAAAGCTTGCTCCATAATATATAAGAATATATTTGAAGTATCACCATGTTCTCCTTCATCCTCTTCATCTTCATGATGCTCTTGCTCATTAAGAATAGCACTAGTTAACGCCTGTTCCGCACGTGCTCCTAGTTGAACGCCAAGCTTATCAGTAAAATTATATAATAATGTACCATATAATGCATGGACATCTTCATTGTAATCTGAATCGAATATTGATTCTAAATAATATTGATCCGTCTTAAACTGTTTTAATGTGCTTTTAAATCCTGCTTCAAATTTTGAAGACTGACCAAATGGATGTGTATAATCTGATTTAATAATTATGTTATTATTGTTCTCCTTATGGTAAGGATCATCTTCACTATGCACATGATCATCCGTATAGCTATTTGAAGAAGCTAAGTTAGAAAACGCATGCTCATATCCTTCATCTTCATTAATAGAGCTACTTGCTTCAAATACAAGCTTTCTATCTTTTTGAGCAAAGTCTTTGTAATAACCAAATTCAAAATCTAAATCAGTACCCATATCAAATTCCTCTGATTCAAATAAATAATCTGGATTATAATAAAATACTTTTTCTTCATTTTGTTTATCATATTCTTTGTATGTCATTGCAATAGTAAACATAGTATTTTTATCATAATAATAGTCTGTCCCCAATTTTATATTATTTGAGATAGGCTCTCTATATCCTTCCGTTCGCTGCCTTTTTTCATTGGTAGAAGTTGGATAAACATATTGAAATAATCTATTTCCTCCGCCAGAGCTATTCCATAATCGATAACTTCCGTTTGTAAAAATATTAAATTTATCTCGTCGATAATTAAACATACCTGAAAAATTATAGCGACTATATTCGCCTGCAGTAATTGTTGCAGATCCATTCATTCCCTCAAATCGCCCTCTTTTTAAAATAATATTAATAATACCTGCCATTCCATCTGGATCATATTTTGCAGAAGGATTAGTAATAACTTCAATACGATCAATCATATCTGCAGGGAGGTCCTCTACCATGG
>Ga0208764_10001455_pt1 | contig 15151 bp, 13 predicted proteins | sample ETNtaG_18_FD_185762 | JGI IMG/M metagenome (GOLD analysis project Ga0208764, IMG submission 185762) | Marine microbial and viral communities from oxygen minimum zone, Eastern Pacific Ocean - ETNP201302SV91 (SPAdes) (version 2) | ecosystem: Environmental > Aquatic > Marine > Oceanic ... | reverse complement strand
TAATAACCAAAGAACAGTACGACGAATATGGTGTGGAACGCTGTCTTGATATAATTCTCAAACGAGTTGGAGATAAACCACTTTATATTACCTTTGATCTTGACTGTCTGGATGCGACCGTTGCTCCTGGAGTAGCTAATCTCGAACCAGCAATTGAAGGTTTCATGATGCCGGATGTACTGCAACTGCTTCAGGGTATGCGTGGGAGAAACATCATTGGAGGAGATGTCGTCTGTCTGATGCCAACCAAGGATGCGCCAAACCAGATAACAGCTCACGTTGCTAATGCAATACTTTTCGAAATGGTCTGTTTAATTGCTGATACTTTTCGAAGTTCTACTTGAAAAAGATTGAAATGTAATGAGCAACGAAAACTTTCAACTTAATTGATTATCCACCATGAATTCACGCAGCTTGAATATTCACAGCATTGAGACATTTAGTAACAACGATGTGGGACTCGTACGGGTTCGCACTATAGACGGCACAGAAGGCTGGGGGCAGGTTTCGACCTACAATGCAGATATAACCTCACTTGTTGTGCATCGCCAAATCGCGCCTTATGCGTTGGGAAAGGATGCACTGGACATCGAAAGTCTAGTGACTGAAATTCCGGAGTTTGAACACAAATTCCCCGGATCATATTTGCGCCGTGCACTCGCCGGACTTGATACAGCACTCTGGGATTTACGCGGAAAACTGGAAGAAAAAAGTGTCTGCGAATTACTTGGCGGAACCCCAAAACCTTTCAGGGTTTATGCTTCAAGCATGAAACGTGACATAACGCCTCAAGCCGAAGCAGAACGGTTTTTGCGATTGAGAGACGAATTCGGTTATGATGCCTTCAAGTTCCGTGTAGGAAAAGAATGCGGACACGATGAGGATGAATGGCCCGGACGAACTGAAGAAATTGTTCCGGGAATCCGTAAAGCGCTTGGCGATGAAGTAGCTCTACTGGTAGATGGAAATAGTTGTTACACTCCGGAAAAGGCGATTACGGTTGGTCGGCTTTTGGAAGAAAATGGAATCTGTCACTTTGAGGAGCCGTGTCCTTATTGGGAACTGGAGTGGACAAAACAGGTTACAGATGCTCTCAAGTTGGACGTGACCGGAGGTGAACAGGATTGTGATTTGTCCACCTGGAAAAGAATGATTGAAATGAGAGCGGTAGATGTTGTGCAGCCTGATGTGTGCTACCTCGGGGGTCTGACACGCACCCTCAAACTTGCAGAAATGGCTCATCAATCAGGGCTAATCTGCACGCCTCATTCGGCCAATCTCTCTTTGGTTACTGTTTTTACACTGCACATGATGGGAGCACTGGAAAACGCGGGGCCTTATGTAGAATTTTCCATTGAAGGCGCGGATTACTATCCTTGGCAGTACAACATTTACGAACCCGCATTGGTTGCAAAAGACGGTAAAGTCCAAATTCCAGAAGCTCCTGGATGGGGAATCGAAATCAATCCTGAATTTCTTGAAGAAACAAAATATCAAATAAGTGAACTGTAAGCAAATCGCGATTCAGATCTTTATTAATCAAAATGGTTTTTTTAAGTATCTTTTTGAAGCAATTATGGAAAACTACAATTCAATCTATTGAGGAACTTATAAAACATCATCAATTATGTTCAAACCTAAATGAATATGGAAAAACTAAGCCGATACATAGCTTAAAAATAATTGGATATACACAACTTATGCTACTTTGTTTACGATTCCGAGTTTTCCTGTTTTTAAGGCGTCAAATAAAGCTATGTTATAAATAGTAATAACCTTGCTATTCAGTGTGTTATGAGAGTGGACGAAAAATTTATATATGGATATAAAAGTTGATGATTTGAATAGCGGTGAGGTAATACAGTTACTAAAAGAACACTTGGAGGATATGTACTTAACGTCTCCTAGTGAAAGTGTTCATGCCTTAGACATTAATGCTCTGAAAGCACCTGAGATAACGTTCTTTAGTTGTTGGAAGAAGGATCAGTTATTAGGGTGTGTTGCGATAAAAGAACTGGATTCAAAACATGCAGAGCTTAAATCAATGAGAACGTCGAATCATTGTAGAGGTACGGGTGTTGGGACACTTCTTCTTAAGCATGTATTGTACGTTGCATCAAATAGAGGTTATAGTAAAATTAGCTTAGAAACTGGCTCACAGGAGTTCTTTAAACCAGCTCGTAATCTTTATGAAAAATTTGGTTTTAAATACTGTGGTCCCTTCGCCGATTATAAACCTGACCCACATAGCCAATTTATGTTACGGACACTGGGTGAGACATTTCAATAAAAATGTGTTAAGAAGATTTATATTATTTATTATTTTTAGTTTACTTTATTTTTAGTATTTTAGAAGGTAATTTAGGCTTATCGAATTAGTTATAACATCAATATTAAGGTGTTAGGGGTAATATGCTATATTAGAAATATGTAGCTGTAAAACAAAGTAAAACTCCACTAATAATTGATATTTGAAAGATTTGTCTTAAAGTACAGAAGAAAGAAGCTCATCTATTTTTGTTCCGTAAAACATGAGAATTAAAGAGTTAAAGACTTTTGTGGTAGGAAATCCGCCACCGCATTTTGGTGGACGATATTTCATTTTTCTCAAACTCATTACCGACGACGGAATTGAAGGTGTCGGCGAAGTTTATTGCGCAACTTTTAGTCCGCACATCATCGTAAAAATGATTGAAGACGTTTTTGAGCGTCATGTAGAAGGGAGCAATCCTTTCCGGATTGAAGCACTTTGGCGAAATATATATGGACGCGGTTACACCTTACGTCCGGATGTTTCCCTGATGGGAGTGTTGAGCGGCTTGGAAATTGCGCTTTGGGACATTTGCGGAAAGTCGGTTGACAAGCCTGTTTATGAATTGCTCGGAGGATGTGTGCATGATAAATTACGAACATACACTTATCTTTATCCAAAAGACGGCGCAGTTTTTACAGAGGACGAGCCGCATGTTTACAATGACCCTGATCTTGCTGGAGAAGCTGCTTCTGAGTATGTTGATCAAGGTTTCAACGCAGTCAAGTTTGATCCTGCTGGTCCATATTCGGTTTTTGATCCGCGTCAACCTTCTCAAGAGGCACTGGATCGTTCCGAGTTATTTTGCCGGCGAATTCGCGAAGCAGTCGGCTCAAAAGCAGATTTGCTTTTCGGAACTCATGGCCAGTTCACGCCATCTGGAGCAATCAGACTAGCACGAAGGTTAGAGGCTTATGATCCGCTGTGGTTTGAGGAACCGACCCCACCGGAACGTCCGGAAGAAATGGCGAAAGTCGCACATAAAACGAGTATACCAATTGCCACAGGAGAACGGCTGACAACAAAATACGAATTTGCGCGTGTGTTAGAAACCGGTGCCGCGTCGATTTTACAACCGGCGCTCGGGCGTGTAGGTGGAATTCTGGAGGCCAAAAAAATAGCAGGAATGGCCGAGACGTCTTATGCTCAAATTGCGCCTCACCTGTATTGCGGTCCTATCGAAGGCGCTGCTAATATTCAACTCAGTACCTGCTCTCCAAATTTCCTGATTTTAGAAGGTATTCAACGCTGGGATGGTTTTCATGCGGAAATCCTAAAGAAACCAATTCGCTGGGAATCCGGATATGTCATTCCTTCCACCGAACCTGGACTTGGTGTGGAACTAGATGAAGAAGTAGCACTGGCGCACCCATACTCAGAAACGGAACTACATCTTGAAATGGCGGACAAGCCGGTTCAATGAGTGACTCTATATTTTTGCTGAAAAGAGGAAACGGTTCACACAAAAGAAAAAACTATCTGACTGTCCCCGATTCTGTAAATCTTCCAGCCAGTTAGATCTTTGTTCTTTGTTTATTACACCCTTATTCTCTGCATTTTTTGAGATCCACTTCAACATGCTGTGTGAAAAATTACTTGGAGAATATTCTGTATTTAGAATAGGAATGGGGTCAACTTTGATTTTCGAAAATCCATGTTTTTGCAGAAGTGGTTTTAAATGCACCGGAAGATTTGGACTTGGAACAGAATTATCCCAGGCTGAGAAGATATTTTTTGTCAAAGAATCATCGGCATTATTTAAAACCACTCCCCGCCAATCGGTTTCCACAATAACAAGACGCCCTCCCGGTTTTAGAATCCGCCGCATTTCAGCAAGCACATTTGGAACATCCTTTACATAGAGCAAAACCTGTGTACAGGAAACTGCATCTAAAGTTTGATCATCAACGGGCAACTTGCCTGCATCTCCTTCGTAAAATTCTGTCTGTTTCAAGCGTACGCATCGCTTTCTAGCGTGGCTGATCATTGCAGGATTTTTATCTAAACCAATTACCTTACCTGATTTTCCAACCTGCAGTGCCATTTCATGTGTGAGGAATCCAACACCACAACCTATGTCTAAAACCAGCTCACCAGTTTTAAGTTTCAGTACATCCAAAGTTTTGTGCCGTTGCTTCACTATGTCTGCAAGTCGGTAGCTTTCCTCTAAATCCTGGGCTTCTGAAGCCCTGCGTTTATTAAAATTTGGCATGATCAATTAAGGGAGATATGTAAATGCAGATCATCTGTTTTTCTTTTTGAAGAAACTAAATCCTTGCTGAGTAGCACTTGCCAGTACGAGTGCCACCAAAATAATGGCAACACCCATGGCCTGAGACAGCAATAAACTTTCTCCAAGTAAAATGACAGCAGCAAAAATAGAAACTAGCGGTTCAATATTCAGCATTAGACTTGTTTGCGCAGAACCGATGGTTTTTGTGGCAGCAAATAAACACAACTGTCCAAAGACAAACAGAATACAAATTGTTGCTATTACTGACCATGCCCATGTAGTCTGATTCAATGAAAAAGAGTCAGTGAAAAATAGAATCAATCCAACCAAGATGACACCTATTGTGTTAGACAAGAATACCAGATCAGACATGGATAATATTTGAGATGCTTTAGTGGCGCCTACAATCATTCCCGCTGAAAAAATTGAACCTCCCAGAACAAGAGCTATTCCACGCCAGTCAAGTACTTCCCAAGTTGGCCCAAGGCTCAGAGCAAGACCTGAAAAGGCGAGAACAAACGCAAAGAGTTTTAGCCAACTTACGACTATACCGTGAATGATGAAATTTAAAAGCAAAACCCAAAATGGAAAGGTGAAGAACAGTAAAACACTGAGGCTGACGGGAATGTATTTTACTGAGCCTAAATATCCTAAACTCATTCCTGCAATGCAAAAACCTATCGCAATAATCAATAAAACAATAGGCAAATTAGTTCTCTGCAAAGATTTACGAATCACATATTTTAGATTATTCCTGTGAGAGTATGTAGACCAGACTCCCATCAGCAGACTTCCTGTAAGAATGCGGAAAAAAACAACTGTTTGTGGCGAAGCACCTTCGTCGTACGTTAGTTTGGCCAGGGTAGTTATCAGCCCAAAAGAAGAGGCACAGCCGATAACATATAGATAACCGCGTGGAATCATTTTCGCACCCGCTCCATTTTTGGATCATAAAGCGGGCCGAGCTGAAGTTTACAGGGATGACGGACAGCAGCAACTTCCAACTCATAAGTTCCTGTATTTATGTAGTGACTGTCGACGCCTTCAGGATTTCGTAGATAGCCGTAACCGATGTTTTTGTTTACAGTATAACCCCAACCTCCGCTGGTCAACCAGCCTGCGATTTCTCCGTTACGGTAAATTGTTTCACGCCCCAGCAAAACCACATCAGGATCATCGATGGTGAAACAGACTAATTGTTTTTGCAGGGCTTGTTTACGCTGAACCAGCAAAGCATCACGTCCAGTAAATCCTGTTCCGGAATTTAATTTTACTGCCCAGCCAAGTCCGGCTTCAAAAGGTGTGGTGTCCGCCGTGATGTCTGCACCCCAAGCGCGATAGCCTTTTTCCAATCGCAGGGATTCTATCGCACGATAACCGGCATTTGCGATAGAGAAATCTTTTCCGGCTTCCATCAAAGCATCGTAAAGATTCTCGGCGGAATCACGCGGCATGTGCAGTTCCCAACCGAGTTCTCCAACATAAGTCACTCGCAAAGCTAGAACAGTCGGAACTTCTGCTGAGAACTCTTCCTCAATTTCAATTTTTTGGCAAGTCCCAAAATGAAAATTTTCATTATCCAGATCATCTTTTGAAACACGAGAAAGTATATCACGGGCCAACGGTCCCATTAATGAGAACGTTGCCCAATCTTCGCTAATATCCTGTAACTCAACGTTTTCATCTACAAGAAATTGACTCCGTATCCAGGCTGCATCGTGTGTCCGGAAGGCGGTTCCGCTTACCAGATAAAACTCATCATCCGCCAGTCGTGCCACGGTCAAATCACACTCAATACCGCCTTTGCTGTTGAGCATTTGCGTGTATGTCAATGAACCGGCAGGTTTAGCGACATTATTAGCGCAAATCCGGGAAAGCGCTTTTTCCGCATCGATACCGATAATGCGAAATTTGGAAAAGGAGCTTTGGTCAAAAACAGCAACCCCTTCTCGCACCGCACGGTGTTCCTCGCCGACATGCGGAAACCAGTTTTGCCTTCCATAAGAATAAATATCGCTTGGATCAACGCCTTTCGGTGCAAACCAGTTCGGGCGTTCCCAACCAAGTTTAGAGCCAAAACTGGCACCTTGTTCTTTCAGTTTTTCATAGATTGGGGAAGTCAGTAATGGACGTCCGCTTTCGTGTTCTTCATGTGGCCAACTGAGAGTGTAATGTTTGCCGTAAAGCTCTAGCGTACGGTTGCGAACCCAAGTTTCATCACGGTGAATTCCACTGAAACGGCGGATGTCCACTACCCACAAATCCATCGGCGGCTCACCGGCGATAATCCATTCCGCAAGAGCTTTTCCAGCACCTCCGGCAGCGGCGATTCCGAAAGCGTTGAATCCTGCTCCTACAAAGTAATTTTTAACTTCCGGAGTTTCGCCTAAAATGAAATTTCCATCCGGAGTGAAAGATTCAGGACCATTGATAAATTTTCGGATTCCCGCGTTTTCAAGTGCAGGAACACGTTCGACCGCAGGAAGCATCAGTTGCTCAAAATGTTCATAATTTTCAGGCAGTAACTGAAAAACGAAATCCTGCGGAATTCCTTGTTCAGCCCAGCCAATCGGATTTGGTTCGTAACCTCCCATTACTAATCCGCCAACGTCTTCTTTCCAATAAGTCAGTTTGTCCGGATCCCGCAAAGTGGGTAAATCCGGGGTAACACCTTCAATCTTTTCGGTGATCAAATACTGATGTTCTACAGAAATTAGAGGTACCGTAATACCGCCCATTTTGCCAAGTTCATTGGCCCATTGGCCTGCACAATTCACGACAGTTTCACAAAGTATTTCACCGTTTTTAGTTTGCACGGCCACTACTTTTTTAGCACCGCCTTTTCCGGTATCTTCCAGACGAATGCCGGTCACAGTTGTATCTTCAAATATTTTTACTCCATGCATTCTCGCTCCTTTAGCGAGTGCCTGTGTGATGTCAGAAGGATTGGCCTGTCCGTCTGTTGGCAAAAAAGCCGCGCCGATTACGTCACCTACTTCCATCAACGGCCATAATTCCTGCGCTTCCTGAGGATTGAGCAATTCCATTTCCAAACCAAAACTGTGAGCAGTTGTCGCCTGACGTTTTAGTTCAATCCAACGTTCTTGTGTACAGGCCAACCTCAAACCCCCATTCATTTTCCAACCGGTTGCCTGTCCGGTTTCTTCTTCAATACTTCGGTAAAGTTCAACGCTGTTTTTCAAAACTCGTGTGATGTTGGCGGAATTGCGCAATTGTCCTACTAATCCCGCAGCATGAAAAGTACTCCCGCAAGTCAGCTGTCCTCGCTCTAGCAAAAGTACATCTTTAGCGCCTTCTCTGGCTAAATGATAAGCAACACTGCAGCCGATGATACCTCCGCCGATGACAATGATTTGTGCCTGGTCTGGTAATTTGTCAGTCATAATTTATTAAAGTTTGCATAAGTTTTTTCAAAACGGTCCAAATTTTCACTAGTGTACTGTACATAATCGAAATCGAGTGTAGAGTGAATTTCGGAAACCATACTCCACATTGCTTCACGCAGCAACGATGCGCACTTCATGGCAAAATATCGTTTCCACAAATCAGGTGAAACCGCTTTTTCAAAATACATTTCCAACAACTGTTTTTCTAATATTTCAGCATATTCATTATTGGAAGCAAGGTTTGCCAGATCAAACAGAGGACTATTAAAACCTGCATAGTCCCAATCTATTAGCCACAACCTCCGGCCATCGTCAATAAAATTTCCTGCGAGCAGATCATTGTGTCCAAACCGCATTTCAACCGCCCCAACCGTTTGTTCCAGTTGTCTGTTAATTTCCATATATCTGGAAAGTTCCGGAATCATCCTGCTTTTTCCTTCACGCAAAGTTTTTGCGTAACCCCGCAGTACCTGGAAAACCCAAAAAATTAATGTGCTTCCCGGAAGATGTTGGGGCATTTCCAGGTGACACTTATTCAGCAGAGAAACAACTTTCTGTATGGTTGAATGTTCACGCAGATTTTCCGGTTCCAGAGTCTTACCCTCAATGAAACGCAGGACCATTGCTCCGGATTCTGCATGAACAACTTCCGGAGAAATCCCGCAGGAAAAAGCAGCACGACTTGCCGCCAGTTCGTTAAAGCGGTAGACTCCATGCTCTGGAATGTCTTCTCCCAAGCGTACAAAAAACAGTTCATCCCCATGCTCAACCCGAAAATTGCGGTTGGTTATTCCGCCTTCCACAGTTTCACAGCGAATCGGTGTAAGGTTCTCTTTTTGCCAACACGTCAGCCTTTCAACAGTTTTGTGTCCTTCATCAGTCATGATGTTTTCCTGTAATTTAATCTCTGAATGCAGTAAACCAAGCCCATCCCTGTTCTCTACTTTGAGCGCGCTTAAGTTTTTCCTTCCAGCTTTTACGCATTGAACTTTTATCTTTTTTATTCAATGGGGCCATTTCCAAATTATTGAGTTCTTTTTCGAGTATTTTAATAAAAAGAAGAGTTTTGTCTTTTCCAATAATATTCGTAAATCCAGCTTTTTTCAGCAAAGTTGTGTAATCTTCAATATTGAGCAATGAATAATTTCGTTCCTGTAAATAGCCTTTAAATTCTGGACTTGGTTTTGTCGCTCCAAGACAATAATCGGAAAAGCCCAATTGTCCTCCAGAAACTAAAATCCTTCTGATCACTTCAAATAAACGATTCTTGTCACTGATGTGTAAAAATACGTCACGGCTGTGAATTACTTGATACTCTTCAAATGCTTGTAATTCCAAACAGTTAGCTTGTGAAAAGGATATCAAATTATTTAAATTTTCTTCCTTCAAACGTGTTTTGGCGATCCGAATCATATTAGCAGAAAGATCAATGCCGTGAACATGAACTCCGGATTTACTTGCCATGCGGAAAGCCGGGCCGCCCAAACCGCAGCCAATATCCAGCACACTCAACCCCTCCCGAAGATCAAGAGTGTTGATAAATTCATCAGCGATATTTTCTCCTCCTGGGCTGATGTAGTTGTGACCGTAAATGGCCTCATAACGCAAAATGGAAAGTTCTGTGTATTGCTTACTATCCAGAAATTCTTGGGTCATTTGAATTTTAATTATTTAGCTTTATCCGCGCCGAACATTTGCTAATGCTTCAGTAAAGGAATCGTTTCCCATTAACTTACGGCAACGTTCAAAACGATTGACCGCATATCCCCAGAAATCATCTGCTGGATTATTGTTGACATGTTGGAGGACGCCCCAAAGTGTCCATAGCAAATCACACATTGCTTTGTAAATTACCATGCGACCATGTTCTGCAGGAGGAACATTTCCGTTAAAATATGCTTCGATTAAGGCTTGTTCCTGATCTTGTCCCATTTCAGCTTCGATTACTAAATCTCCTAAATCCCACATTGGGTCATTATTACCGGAGTACTCCCAGTCAATGATGTACATTCTTTCTCCAGTGTCGAGAAAATTTTCTGCCAGAGGATCACAGTGACAAGCCACCAATGGTAATTTACGCAAATTTAGTACTTCTCGAACCGTCTCTGCATCTAACAACACTTGAGCATAACCGACAGGAAGTGTTGCTCTTTTCTGGGTCAGTAAATTTTGGTATTCATCAATCATGGAGAATAATTCAAAGCGGGTGGAAAACAGTTTGCCGCAGGAATGTACCTTGCGAAACGCAATCGCAGCCCGTTCACAAGCTCCTGAATCCTGGAATAATTCGATATTCATTGTTGAGGAATTATCAACAAAGCGAGTCAGTTGTATTCCGTCAGCTGGATCAAAAAACAAAACATCGGCATTAACCTTTACTTCGGCGGTGATTCGGGCGCACTGTTCTTCCGCTATGCGGTCAATGTATTCGTTTGTTCCTTCTCCAGGTATTCGCAAAACATAGCATGAGTTTTCATGAGTAATTTTATAATTTCGGTTGGTCAATCCTCCAAGACGTTCAATTTTAGTTTTCTCCGGATTAGCTCCGGATAGTTGTGGGATCCTTGAAAATATTGGTTGCCAAATTTCCATATTTACGCCGTGTTTGTTAGGTTAGGCCAAGCTGTTGTTTACGTTTTAAACTAAATGCACTTATGAGGCGGTCAACAATCATGGCAATACAAGCGATGGCCACACCAGCAACCAGACCACGTCCAGTATCAGCTTTTGTCAGTGCAATATAGGTTTCTTGTCCCAATTCGCGGGTTCCTACCAGTGCAGTAATAACTAACATACTTAAGGCCATGACGACAGTCTGGTTTATGCCGAGCATAATTTCAGGAAAGGCAAGAGGAAATTTAACTTTCCAGCGCATTTGACGTTTCGTACAACCGGATGTAGTTGCAGCCTCAATCAGGGTTTGAGGAATTTTACGAATACCCAAGTCCGTGTAACGGATTGCAGGAGCTATAGCGTAGGCCACCACTGCGATCATTGCTGCAAAATCTCCAACTCTGAAGAGCATTACCACAGGCATGAGATAAACGAAAGAGGGAAGAGTTTGAAGTGTGTCCACTAGCACCATCAGAACCCGGTGTGCTCGTTCGTTTTCAGCAGCCAAAAGTCCTAATGGTATACCCAAAATTGCCGCAAACAAAACTGACATTCCACAAAGATAGACCGTTACCATCGCTTTACCCCAAAGGCCATTCACTGCTAAAAAAAGTGACAATAACAACACACCCATACCAAGTCTCCAACCACCGAGACGATGACCAAGATATGCTATCAGCCCGATTGTTACGGGCCACGGTACCGCAAGTAAAAACCTTTTAAACGGAATTAGTAAATTGAGTAAAATGATATTTTTGAAACCGTCAAGATAATCGAACAGATTGAGATTTATCCAATTGACCAGTGCATCCCAAAAAGGAGCAGTCGTTACTTGTAGTGATTCCGGGAATGTATGAAGTGGTGCCCATAACATTCCCAATAATAAAGTTCCGCCAGCTATTAATAGTAGAGATACGTACTGATTTAATAATGTCAGGTGGCGGGAAATATGTATTCGGCTGGCCTGTTGTTTTGCATATTCCTGACTGAGTCGGTCCATAGAAATTGCTAAGACTACAATAGCAACACCGGCTTCCAAACCAACTCCGATGTCTAGTTTTCTGAGTGCAAAAAGCACATCAAATCCGAGTCCGCCAGCACCAATCATAGAGGCAATAATAACCATGTTTAATGAGAGCATGATTACCTGATTTACTCCGACCATAACCGTGGGACGTGCGGATGGCATCATTACTTTCCAAAGCAATTGCCTTGAACTGCATCCGGCCATCTGCCCAAACTCTACTACTTCTTCTGATACCCTTTGTAAACCAAGTATTGTGGTGCGTACCATCGGAGGCATGGCATAAATGATTGTGGCAATCATTGCAGCAACAGGTCCAAAACCAAACAAGAATAATACAGGAACCAAATAAGCAAAAACTGGAACAGTCTGCATCATATCCAGCAAAATACTGGTTGGCCTATCCAAACGCGGAAAGCGGAAAGCTAGAATTCCCAAACTAACCCCGCCAACCACTCCAATCGGCACTGCGATCAGGATAGAAGAAAAAGTCATCATTGCACTGTCCCACTGTCCAAAAATTACTAGATAAGCAAGACATGCTCCCACAATTAACGTTAATCTAGTTCCACCAAGACGATGAGCAAACCACATTCCGCATCCTACCACAGTTAACCACGGTAAGCGTGGAATGTCAGCAGGACCATCTCCCGGCTCAAAGCGAAAACCAGTGGAAAGAAGATCAATTGTAAAATCAAGAGGGTATGTTAGGACTGCGGCTAAAAATCTTGTAAATTCTTTAAAAGTTACATTTGCAAAATTGAGTGCACTTGGAGAGTCGCTAACCAGCCAGTGCATTAAATCAGAAATCCAAAATCGTAAAGGTATTCGCCATTCTGTTGGATATTTAAGTGACCATTTGGGAAACAATCCATTAAAATAAAATACTGTAACTATTAACAAAACAGAAAATAGTATCCACCAATGAATTGATTTTCTGATGTCAGCCAAATTCATGTCTGTTCTCCATCTAAATCATCAACCATGACATTCAAAACTGTATCAGGTGTAAGTGTACCTACTAATTCACCAGCTTCGTTTTGCACTCCAAAGGCTTTATTTGCTCTCAGTACTTCTGAGGCGACTTGACCAATGGTTGCTTTTTCGCTGATCGTTTTCATAAACTCAGTATAAGATCCCGCAGGTTTCATTACAGCAGAAACCGTCAAGACTTTTGCTCTATCAACATTTTTTGTAAATTCAGCAACATAGTTTGTTTCTGGATGCAAAAGTAATTCTTCTGGAGTTCCAATTTGGATTACCTCTCCATCTTTCATGATAGCAATCCGATCTGCTATCCGTATGGCTTCATTAAAATCGTGGGTTATGAAAACAATGGTTTTTTTAAGGAGTTTACGCAAACGTAGGAATTCATCCTGCATTTCCCGCCGAATCAGGGGATCTAGGGCAGAGAAAGGTTCGTCCATGAAAAGGACATCCGGATTGACAGCAAGCGCACGGGCAATACCAACTCTTTGTTGTTGTCCACCTGACAATTCACGTGGATAATGAGACTCTCTTCCTTTTAGTCCCACAAGCTCGATCACTTCGTAAGCACGTTTTTCGCGCTCTGTTTTGGAAGTACCTTGGACCTCCAGAGGAAAAGCCACATTGCCCAACACATCGAGATGAGGCAACAGGGCAAAGTGTTGAAATACCATGCCCATTTTATGACGGCGGAAGTCAATCAGATCTTGTTCTTTTGCATGCAGGAGATCAGCATTTTCAAATCTTATATCTCCCCCGGTGGGTTCTATAAGCCGGGTCATACAGCGGACAAGAGTTGATTTTCCTGATCCGGATAGACCCATGATAACAAAACTTTCTCCGGCCGCAATGTTAAAAGAAACATTGCGGACAGCACAAATCAGATCCGATTCCGCAATGACTTGAGTAGACGGAGAAAAACCGTGTTGGTGCAAAAAATTTTCTGCACCAACTCCAAATATTTTCCAAACGTTACGGCATTCAATTATTGAAGCCACTGACTCCAACGTCCTTTATTGGAACGAATCCATTGTGCTACAACGTCTTCAACCTTCTTCCCATTGAGATCTACATCAGCTATCATTTTGCCCATTTCATCATTAGCTAACTTGAAATTTATGATAGCTTTGTGCGCTCCAGGCCATTTGTCTTTGACTCCACTCCAAGCGACTTTCCAAATTGGACCTCTTGGTTTTCCACAGTCATAGGCCAAGTTAGAGTTGCTACCCCAGGAAGGGTCAGTGTAACATTCTGAGGTATATTTTGGAAAGTCAACCCAGTTACCTTCATATTTTGAGACAGCCCAATGAGGAGCATAGACCCACAAGAGAATCGGAGCTTTCCTCTGGTAGGCAGATTCTAATTCAGCAAATAGAGCCGCATCTGTTCCAGCGTGAACGACTTCATAATCCAGTTCTAAAGCTTCAGCCCGTTCATCGTCGTATCCACCCCAAGTTACCGGACCTCCAAGGTAACGACCACGTGGAGCTGTTTCAGGAATTGAAAATGCTTCAGCACAATCATTCAGAGCTTTCCAATTTGGTAAACCTGGACATTTTTTCTCCATATATTTTGGATACCACCATTCCTCTATAGCCTGCATTCCGGTTTCACCTAGATTTTCAACTTTGCCGGTTGCAGTTGCTGCATCCATAGCATCGCGTCCAGTGGTTTCCCATATTTCCATGGCAACGTGTAAGTCTCCTGTTTGCAGTCCAGCAAATTGAGCAATGTAATCCGCTTGTACATACTTTATTGAATATCCTCCTTTTTTCAGTACTTCCCCCATGATTTTTGTTGTAATGTACTGTCCCGTCCAGTCATGGAGGGTTATTTTGATAGGGTCTTTTGAATCTGCCAATGCTTGTGAGGTTAGTCCACCTACCAACAAAGCAAAAGACAAAGACAATACCAGAGATAGTCTTTTCATAATATTCTCCAAATCATATTAGTTAATCAAGTGTGACTACCCAGTGTAGACACTTCCAGCCTCTTCGTTATAGTTATATAGACAAAAATATCTTTGAAGTGGTGATAGACCTTAATGTTTAATTAAGGTAAAAAACCATAACTGATGCAGATACAATTTTCTGTATACTATCCAAATAAAAAAACTTATGGATAAGAGGAAAGCAATCCTACACATTCCAACAAAAAAAGGCAAAATCATTTTATATATTAATGACTAGTCATTTCAATTTACTACCCAAAACTACGATAGATTATGTTAGCTTTTGTTATAATTTAAGAAAATTTTGTAATAAATTTAGAAACTTCATTCTAAGTTTTTGAATTTAGAAATCAAAATTAGGATAGGATATTTTTTTAAGAAATTAAAATATCATTTTTTCAAATTTCAAATCCTATGCGGCGTCCTTCGTAGATGACAAAAGGCGCCTGACGCGGTCCCGCGCTGTCGCCGATATTGATTACGTCCAGTCCGGAATCATGGAGTTCAAGATTGAGAGAATCTTCTGCAATGTTTGGTGTAGCAAATACTAGTGAATCCGCCTCAATGAACTGTGTGTTTCCGTCGAGAAAACAAAGGATTTCCGCTCCTTCATTTTTCCACTTTG
>Ga0208764_10001453_pt1 | contig 15158 bp, 14 predicted proteins | sample ETNtaG_18_FD_185762 | JGI IMG/M metagenome (GOLD analysis project Ga0208764, IMG submission 185762) | Marine microbial and viral communities from oxygen minimum zone, Eastern Pacific Ocean - ETNP201302SV91 (SPAdes) (version 2) | ecosystem: Environmental > Aquatic > Marine > Oceanic ... | reverse complement strand
TAATCCTATACCAAATTCTAAATGATCAATTGCATGTGAAAATAGATGTTCTGCACCTGAACAAGGTCTACTACTTCCCGCAATACATGATGCAACTCCTGCACTGATTAATGCTTCAACTATAACTCTAACATCTATATTCTTTTTAGAAAAATTCTCGGCACTTTCAATTAGTATCTCTGCACTCATTGAAGCAAGATTTGCTGAATATCTTCCATAATATTCTCCCACTTTGTCACGACCTAACTCCCAATCATGAACCGCAGTTACCTTTGCCATTAAATCTCCACATCCACTTGCAAGTAATTTTCTAGGAGCCTTTTTGATTATGTCTAAATCTACAAAAACACCAAGCGGTGCGGTTGCTACCAATGAATGTGGTTTTTCTCCTCTTACTGAAACAAATGGGCTTGCAATTCCATCATGAGAAGCAGAAGTAGGTATGCTAACAAATGGTTTTTTTAGATTAAACGCACACAATTTTGCAATATCAACAGAGCGTCCTCCTCCTAAACCTATGATGATATCACTTTTCGTTAATTTGACTTTTTTCTGAATTTCAACTGTTTCTTTTATTTCATTTGATTTTGCTAAATGCCAAACAGCTGATATTTTTGCATTTTTTAATGACTTGTCAATTTTTTCCCCAATTATCTTTTTTACATTTTTTCCTGAGATTATTGAAACTTTTTTTGGATTGGAAAGTGATCGTAAAAACTCTCCAACATGTCCAATGTTTTTTTCACCAACAACGATCTGTCTTGGAAGTTCCATTGTATGTGACATTCCATTCTTCTTGCTCAACACTTCGTTCCTATGACAAAGTTATTTAAAAGGGTCTAATATCATTGATATTATCTCAAAACGAGGTAATCTTATGTCAAACAATGTTGAAGAAAAAATATTACACGGAACCACCACTGTAGGTATCAAGGCTACAGACGGTGTTGTCTTGTGTGCTGATATGAGAGCAAGTGCAGGATATTTCATTGCAAATAACAATACGATGAAAATTCAAAAAATCGAACAACATGTTGGTCTTACACTAGCAGGTGGTGTTGCAGATGCACAAAACATTGTCGATGTATTACGTTATCATGCAAATTTACATAGAATTCAAAATCAAGAACCAATTCCAGTTAACTCTTTAGCAAGACTAACCTCATTAATGTTCCATCAGAATAGAGGTTACCCATTCATTGCAGACATCTTAGTAGGTGGTGTTGATGCAAAAGGTCCTTCATTATTTAATATAGACATGTTTGGGTCTGTAGAAAATAAAAATTATGTTACAACTGGTAGTGGTTCTCCAGTTGCATATGGTCTGTTAGAAGAAGAATATAACAAAGACTTGACACTAGAAGATGCAAAAGTTGTTGCATTGCGTGCAGTCAAAGCAGCCATAACACGAAATATTGGAACTGGTGACGGAATCAACGTAGCATTGGTTGATAAAAATGGATTCCGTCTTTTAACAGAAGAACAAAAGAAAGCAGTACTTCCTCTTTAGAATAATTGCAAAAAAAACAACAGCAGCAAGCAGATCAATCTAGTCAGAATATAATGGCTACCATACTGACAAGTATACCCAAAGATGCAAATGTCACAAAAATTGATTATGAAGGACCACGCATTGCTCTATACACTGACAAACCACGTTTCTTGATGGAAAATAATGACATTATTTCAAATCTTGTAAACAAAATAAAAAAACGAATTGTAATTAGAACAGATGAAAAAATTAGAAAATCTGAAGAAGATGCAAGAAAAATTTTAGATTCTCTAGTTCCCGATGAAGCAGGATTAGAAGCTACATTTTTTGATACTGCAACTGGTGAGGTTTCAATTGAAGTGAAAAGACCATGGCTATGTCAGAGAAACGCTGATGAATTCAACCATACAGAAGTAACTGAACAAACTGGTTGGAGATTAAGAATTAGAAAATCCACTACAAAGCCATCAAACACAATAAAATCAATCAATTATCAATTAAAAGTCTCATCTGCAGATAGAGCAAAACAGCTAAAATCTGTTGGTGAAGAAATTTTTAGACCACGACTAGTTCAAAAATCTGAAGTATCTTTACTAACATTAGGAGGATTTGGACAAGTTGGTCGTTCTTGCATGTTGTTGACTACGCCAGACAGTAAGGTACTGATTGATTGTGGTGTTAATCCAGGTGCTCGAACCCCATCTGAGGCATATCCTCGTTTAGATTGGGCTAATATCTCATTAGATGAATTAGATGCTATTGTTATTGGGCATGCACACCTAGATCATACGGGATTTTTACCTGTTTTAACCAAATATGGATACAGAGGACCAATTTACTGTACAGAACCAACTCTTCCTATGATGAATCTAATTCAATTAGATGCAATCAAGGTTGCAGGTGCACAGGGTCGTACCCCGATGTATGCTGAAAGAGATGTTCATCAAATCATGAAACAAACAATTGGTCTTTCATACGGAACTGTAACTGACATTTCTCCTGACATTAAACTCGTATTAGCAAATGCTGGTCATATCCTAGGTTCTGCATCATGTCATTTCCACATTGGTAATGGTGATCATAACTTTGTTTATTCTGGTGATATCAAATATGGAAAAAGCATGCTTTTAGAAAGTGCAGATACAAGATTCCCACGTGTAGAAACATTATTGGTAGAAAGTACATACGGTGCTAAAGAAGACATTCAACCTACAAGAGAGGAAGTTGAGGGTGCTTTTATCAAATCTGTAAATGAAATTCTCAAAGGCGGAGGTAAAGTTCTCATTCCAATTCCAGCAGTAGGTCGTGCACAAGAACTAATGATGGTTATTGACAAGTATATGAAATCTGGTCAGTTAATAGAATCTCCTGTTTTCATGGAAGGAATGATTCAAGAAGCAACTGCTATACATGAAGCACACCCTGAGTACCTTGAAAGATCATTAAAACAAAAAATTCTAGAAACTGACGATAATCCATTTGATTCAGAATATTTCACAAATATTGAACATGCAGATGGACGAGATGAACCATTAAGAGAAGATACTCCATGTATTGTAATTGCTACCTCTGGTATGCTTGAAGGCGGTCCAGTCTTAGAATATTTCAGAAACTTTGCACCAAATCCAAAAAACAAAATTCTCTTTGTTTCCTATCAAGTTAATGGAACCTTAGGAAGAAGAGTCATGGATGGAGCAAGACAAGTAACAATCATGGGACGAGATGGTAAAGTAGAAGTTGTTACAATTAACTGTGGTACAGAAAAACTTGAAGGATTTAGTGGTCACAGTGATTATAATCAATTAATGTCATATGTACAAAGATTAAGACCAAAACTTCGTAGAGTTTTAGTTAATCATGGAGAGAGAAGAAAATCACAAAACCTGTCATCATCAATTAATAGAATGTTTAGAGTTACAACTCATTACCCACAAGTTCAAGAAGCTATAAAATTATTTTAAATCATAATCTGGTTTCCAAATTTTTACATTTGGTGGGGTTACGATGATTCTTTCTTCCCCTAGTCTTGCAATGTCTGCTTCTGCATTGCGTGCAATTACATAAAGCTCTTCAACAACTTGACGTAATTTCTCAACATCTTTTTGTGCTAACGGTGTTACTCTCAAAATTAACACCATGCCTTTTTTGATGTCTTCTTTAATTGAATGCAAATCACTAGGATCACGAATGGTGATTGCTTTCAAGTAAGTTGTATTCACTTCTTTCTGCATGAGCTATTGGCGATCTCCACCTTCATAAACTCTTTTGATCTTAAAAAAAATTGACAAGATTTTTTGTGCGTAATTTACCCTGAATAATAACGTCTAAAGTGTTAGAAGTTCTTTTGTAAACTTGTGTAGTAAAATTGGATTTTTTTGTGTTACAACTAACGAATCTTCAATACGTACACCAAATTTTTTTGGAATGTAAATGCCTGGTTCTACAGTTATTGCCATGTTTTTTTCTAACTTTGTAGAACTTCGTGGTCCAATTGTTGGTAATTCATGCACATCTAACCCAATACCGTGTCCTGTTGAGTGTATGAAATATTTTCCGTAACCAGACTCATCAATAACTTTTCTACATACATCGTCAATTTTTTTACAATCAATTTTTGGTTTTATAGCTTTTAGTCCTGCTTTTTGTGATTCTTTAACAATTTCATAAACATTTTTTTCTTCATTGGAAATTTTTCCTATTGCAAATGTTCGTGTTGCATCTGAAACATAACCTTTGTAACGTAATGTTAAATCGACAACAATTAATTCATTTTTTTTAAATTTTCTACTAGTTACTTGTGCATGTGGTAATGCACCATTTGGTCCACCTGCAATAATTAATGGATTTAGTGTGGAACGATAACCTGTATCAAACATTTCATTTTCAACTGCATATGACATTAAAATTGCTTGAAGCTCTGATTCTTTCTGTCCTACCTTAATCTTTTTTTGACAAATTCCAAACATCTCATCAATAATTTTAGATGCCTTTTTTAGAATTCTAATTTCTTTATCATCTTTAATTTCTCTTGATTTATTGAATGGCTCAATCGAGCTTTTTATTTTTGGAAATGATTTTTTTAGTGATTGCATAACTGAATAATTTTGACAATCTGTGCAGACTTTACCTTTTACAAATTTCTTTAATGTTAACAATGAACTCATTCCACGATCAGATTGAATTACCTCACAATCAATTCCTTCTTCTTTTGCTCTTCCAACCTCTAGTTCTGGAGCAATTATGGTAGTCTTTCCACTTTTTTCTAAAATTCCAATTGCCTCTCCCCAAAATCCGGTCAAGTAAAACAGATTTTCAGGCTCTAGTGCTACTATCATGTCACAACCTGTAATTTCTTTACAATTTTTCAAAAGTCTTTTTCTTCTAACTTTCAACAATCTTAATGCATTCTTAATGCAAATTTATGTTTGATGTCACTGATTTCTTGCAGTCAAGACTAAAACTTCCCATGGAAATACAATTTTTCCATCTTTTTTCGTATATTCTAACGTCTTATCTTGTATCATTTCTCTAAGATTGGATTTTTGGAATTTTGTTAAGGAATCAAATTTTTCTTTTAGAGGTTTTGATAGATGTCTTTTGTAATTGTTCCAATAGTCTGAAAATGTACCTGGACTATATTTGAAAACAAATTTTTTTACTATAATTTTACTAAATCCTGCCTTTTTTATTGCCTCTTCAAATGTTTTTTTTGTTCCGAATCTGTCCATCTCTGGATATTTTGGTAAATAATCTGGAATGAACTTCTTTACTGGTTCCAAAATGCAATCAAAGTATGGAACATTATATTTTCCATGAACCGCAAGTGTAATTGTTCCATTTTTCTTCAACATTTTCTTCATATTTTTTAATACTCTCTGTTCATTAGGAAAAAAAAACAATGCATATTGACATGTGATGGCATCAAATTTTATATTAAATTGAATTTTTTCAGCATCTGCTCTAACAAAATGTAGGTTTTTTGTATAACCGGTCCATTTTTTTGCAATTTTAATTGCAGATTCTGATGAATCTATTGCATATACCTGGCCTTTACTTCCAACTTTTCTAATTAGTTTCTTTGTAACAAGTCCTGTACCACATGCAAGATCTAAAACTATATTCTCTTTTTTTATTTTTGATAATTCTAAAAGTTTCTTTGTAACACCAAACGGACCCACTTCATTTTTGGCCCACCTTTTATGATAAATTGGTGCAACTTCATTCCAAACTGAAATGGTACGTTGTTTGTATTTTAGACCTTTAGAATCTTTTTTCAATGTTTTTACAAATTATTTTAGAAAGTCTTTCTTTTTTAGTTCTTGGAACATTTGTTGTTCCTTTAGAATCTACAATTATTATTTCATTATAACTTGGATCTTTGTTATAGTTACGACCAATATCATTTGCAATTATCACATCTGCTTTAGATTCTTTTAATTTCTTTTTTGCACTATTAACTAATTCTTTTTTAGAAATATCAGTTTCAGCCTTGAAACCAATAAGGAAAATCTCTTTTTGTTTATTCTTTACAATATCAATTATTTTTGGTGCTCTTACTAGTTTTACATTAATCTCTTTTTTGTCACTCTTTATCTTACTTGAAGTAGCATTTTTTACTACATAATCTGATGCAGCAGCAGTCATAATTGCTATATCAAATTTTTTCTTAAGGCATTCTTTTACTGCTTTATTCATCTCCTCTACAGAATTGACTTGAATTAATTTTACACCTTTTGGTGGTTCACTTGTTCCTGGACCATATACCAAAGTTACTTTGGCTCCTGCTGAAATTAATTCTGAAGCTAACAAAGTTCCAGTTTTTCCAGAACTTTGATTTGTAATTACACGTACAGAATCAATTTTTTCTATAGTTGGTCCTGCTGTCATCAAAATCTTTTTTCCACGTAATTTTTCTGATCCACCAAATTTCTTTAAAACAAATGATAGAACATCTTCTGGTTCTGGAGCTTTTGCCTTTCCCTCAACCATTTGTGGTGATACAAAGTCTATCTTTTTTCTTAGAAAATCCATGTTTTTCTTAACTGCTACATTTTCATACATTGAGCGATGCATTGCTAAACCCATGATAATTGGAATTTTAGAACCAAATGCTACAGTAAGAACTGTAGACATTGGTGTATCATCAATGCCTGTTGCAAGTTTTCCTAATGTATTTGCAGTTGATGGATATACAATTAGTAAATCCGATCTTTTGTAATCTGCTAATTCAATATGTTCCATATCTCCAGTTAATTTTGTAATAACATTATTCCCAGTAGCCCATTTCATATAATCAGGCTTGATTAATTTTGTACTGGCATTTGACATCACACATTTGACATTTGCACCATGTCTCATGAGTAATCTGGCAAGTTCAATTGATTTGTATGCTGCAACAGATCCTGCAACACAAAGAACAATATTTTTCCCAGCAAGTTCTGTTCCATGACTATCAACAATGTCTAATGACGGATGTGGTAATTTTTTCTTAGACAATTTCTTTCTCCAATTTCTCTAGTTCATCTTTTTCCATAGAAAATGTGTGTTCTTGTTCAGGAAATCGTTTTTCTTTTACATCTTTTACGTAGGAACTAACTGCATTTCTAATTTCATCAGATAAATTTAGATATCTTTTTGCAAATTTTGGCTTTATTTTTTCAAACATTCCTAGCATATCATGAACTACCAACACTTGACCGTCACAATTTATGCCTGAGCCAATGCCTATTGTTGGAACTTTGATATTTTTTGTAATAATTTCTGCAACATCACTAGTTACCATTTCTAAAACAATACTGAATACTCCTGACTCTTCTAAGATTTTAACATCTTCTAATATTTTTTTGGCATCTTCACTTTTCTTTGCTTGAACAGAATATTTTTCTGCGGTCTGTGGAAGTAATCCTAAATGTCCCATTACTGGAATTCCTGAATCTACTACAGCTTTGATAATTTTAACAATCTCTTTTCCTCCTTCAAGTTTTACTGCATGTGCACCAGCTTCTACTAGTCTTTTTGAATTAGTAATAGCAGAATCTTCATTCTCATAGGAATTAATTGGAAGATCAGTAACAATTAATGAATTAGTTTTTGCATTTTTTACGGCTGTTGTGAAACGTATCATATCATCCATTGTTACGTCTCGTGTATTATCATAACCTAGCATTACCATACCCGCACTGTCTCCAACTAGAATTACATCTACTTTATCACATAATGTGACCATAGTTGAATCGTATCCTGTTAAAACGGTAATTTTTTCTCTTGATTTCATTTTAACGATATCTGAAACTGTTCTAGGCATTTTTTGCTCTCCTTTCAAGATTTTTACGAATTTCTAAAATTGTAGATTTTAGATTCTTTTTGTTATCAAATGTAACTTTTTTTCTAGACTTTTTTGATTCAGATACCAATAATTTCATGGCACGAGTTACATTATCCACAATTGTTACATTTGCAGTTTGAGCAGTTCGAGATAGTGGGTTTAGATCAAATGTAATGATTTTCTTCTTTGCTTTTTTCAAAGCTATAGTTCTATCTCCATCTTCTAATGGAACTAATACTACATCTGCTGAAAAAATACCATTTTTATCTACAATTCTTCTTGCACTGTCTATTCCTTTTAGTTTGGTAGATTGTTTTTTGTCCATTCCTAGAATTTCTTTTGCACCAGATTTTTTCAAAATATTTGAGATTGCTTTTTTTCGTTTTTCGCTTGAATAAAATAAATTCACTTCTATCTTTGAATTTGTTATTTTTGCTAATTGTATAATCTCTTTTGGACAAAGTGCCGCAAAATTTCCGTTAACTGAAATTACGGAATTTTGTGCTTGATTTAGCATTAATGCTGCAGCTTTGATAGCATTTTTTGCAGATTTTGTTGTTTTTTCTCCAATAAGATAATCAAATGCTTCACCTCTTCCATGAGCTAACAATCCTTCTTTTGCAACTAAATTATTATCAAAACCATTTACTAATTTTTCTCTAATTTGAAGAGACAAATATCGAGGATGAGACTTTGGAATGTTCATGTACATCAAAAATTTATTGTAATCTTGCACCAGAATTATCGATTTTTGATGTAATAATTAATCCGTCATCAAACTGTTTTAGAATTTCTTTTACATTTTCTTTTTCATTTTTTGTTACTAATGAAAAAATCGTTTCACCGAATAATGCAACGCCACATTTTATTCCATTTTTGTGTAAAATTGTAATTACTTGATTCATTTTTGGTGTTATTACATTAACATATTTTGCAAATTTTATAGACATGTCTTGAAATTCTTCTGTATCGTTACTTTCAATTAGTTTATTGACCATTTTACCTCCTAAGCCATTAATTGATGAAATTTTTTCTTTTAAGAACTTCTTCGTTGATATTGGGTTAAAGCATATTATGATAACATCTCGTTTTTCTTTAGAATCAATTTTTTTAACTTCTCCAATTCCTGGAGCGCCAGATTTTATTCTGACCTCAAACCCTCCATGATATGAAGCCAAAACATCTCCTAATCCTGTTTTACATTCAATTTCTACTTCATGTGCAATTTGTGCTACTTGAACTTTAGAAAATTTACATTTCAATGCATCATTTAGTGCAATGGATAGTGATAATGCAACTGCTGCACTACATCCAAATCCATATCCTACTGGAACATCAATTTCATGTGTTACATCAATAAATTTTCCATCTGTGACAAATTTACTAAGAACTAATTCTGATACACGCATGTCCCCTGATTCAAAACCATTTACTTTGATTGAAAAATTTGAAATGTCATGTTTTGTTTTATCTCTAACTGAGACTGTAGTTTTAACACCTTTTTGTATGGAAAATCCTGCACCTAGAGAACCTAATTGCTTTGTATCTTCGTTATCTAATTCAGCTTTGAAAAAACCTGTAATGTGAGCAGGACAAAATGCTGTTGCCATTATGATCACATCTGACATTGTTGCAAAATATTAATACTTGGCTTAAATAGTATAAATTAGTATAAATTGACAACGTTCACGCGACGCCTGCAAAAGATTGGAAGTAGCATTTTGGTATCATTACCGAAAGAATGGATTGATGCAAATAACTTAGATAAAACTAATCAAGTTGAAATTGAAACAAATCAAAATAACCTCTCAATTAGAACTCAGCTAAGTAAGAGACCTTCAAAAGAAATTCAAATATCATATCCTTTGCCTAAAGGTGAAAGTATTGTGCCAACTATCACTGGTGCATATCTTTTAGGTTTTGATATAATTAGAATTGTCAGCAAATCTCCTATTTCATTTGCTGATAGAGAGAGTGTACGTGGTTCCATGAGAAGACTAGTTGGAATGGAAATCATTGATGAAGATGCAACAAATATTTCTGTTCAATTTTTACTTGATGAAACATCTGTTAATCCACAAAATATTCTAAAACGAATGAGTTCAATTGCATTAGGTATGTTTAGCGATGTTGTAGCATCTTTAGAAAATGGAGACAAAACAAATCTTGAAACTATAGCAAATCGTGATATTGAAATTAATAGACAATATTTTCTTCTTGTAAGATTAATTCGAAGTACTATAATGGATACTAGATTAGCTGGAATTTATAATCTTGAAAATATTGATATTCTTGATTATCGAATTGCTGCAAATACACTTGAAATTGCAGGAGATACTGTCGTTGAATTATCTGAATCATTAATAAAATCTAATTTATCTAAAACGGAATTAAAAAAATTGTATAGTTTTGCAAAAGATATTGAAGAAATCCAAACAAACTCAATTGATTCTTTTATTTCTAATGATCGTTCACTTGCAATTAACGCTATTAAACTACAAAGAAATAATTTTGAAAAAATTTCCAAAATTCGTTCATCTCTAGAAAGTAAAAAACAAATTTCACTTGCATTATTTGATCTTATTTACATGTTTGAAAAAATATTACAATCTTGGTCTGATATTGCTGATTTAGTAAAACCTAGTTATGCACATAATTAGAGTAATTTTTTCTTTGCAGCATAAATCATTACTGCACAAATTGTTTTGGAATCAATAATTTTTCCAGTCTTTATCATTCCAATCAATTTTTTTATATCCATTTTTACAACCGTAATGAATTCATCATTATCTAATTTCAAATCAAATTCTTTTTTTGTTCCAGACGCAACAAAAATGTGAATTTCCTCTTTGTTGTAGCCTACTGAAGGGAAATATGAGACTAATTTAGTCATTTTTTTGGCCTTGTAACCGGTTTCTTCAATAATTTCTCTATATGCACAATCAATTGGTTTTTCTCCTTTTTCCAAAGTTCCAGCTGGAATCTCTAAAATATATCCATGTGGAAATCTATGTTGTTTTACTAAAAGCACTTTACCTTTTTCATCAAATGCAAGCATTGCAGCAGCTCCTGGATGTTCAATAACTTCTCGTCTAACTTTTCTATGTTCTACTTGCATATAATATGCATTTATTTCAAATAATTTTCCTTTGTACAATTTTTCTTTTTTCATTTTTAATTGACCTGAGAAAGATGTAATGTTTGTGACTTTGTTAACGTTTCTAATCTTTTTTCTAACCATTTTTCAGGCATGTCTATTTTTTTTGGAATAAATAATTCAGTTGTTGTAGTTCCTTCTACTTTAGCCACTCTTTCTGTCATTTCATCCATTTTGAAAATACTTTCACTATACAAGAATAGAACCACTTGATTTTTAGCTAAAAATGGTGTCATTAGGTAATCATCTCCAAACTCACCTTCAAATTTCTTGAGCATTTTTGGAATGTCTTCTTGTGTAATAGCCACTACTGCATAACACAAGAAACCCTCAATTTTACTAGGATCATATACAAGTGTAAATTGAATTGATTCATTATTTTGTAGTTTCTCTAATGCTCTGTTGATTGTTTTTGTTGATAGACTAGTATCTTTAGATAATTGTTCAATCCTCTTTCTAGGATCTTGTATTAACTGACTCAAAATTTCAAAATCGGTCCTAGTAAGATTATGTGTAATCTTTGTGTTATCAGCTTCAAAAACAGACATTACACGTACATCTTGCATTAACTTTTGTAACAACTCTATCTTTTGTTGCATGTCTTCTTTTACTATAACGCCGATTACTGTAATTCCACCAACGCATGGAACAATTGCAAATGGCATTCCAGCTAATTTGACATTTTTGATAATCTCTTTTTGATTTTGACTGTTTACTACAATGTAAAACATGTTTAATCCTAACAGTGGAGGTTCAACTTTAAGACAAAATTTTTCTATAATTCCTATCTTTTCCATTTTACTAATTCTTGAACCAACAGCTCCTCCAGAAATTCCTAATTCCATTCCGATTTGTCTATCTGGTTTTCTGCAATTGTTTAACAATTTACTGAGAATTTTCATGTCCAAAATGTCCAATATGTAAAGCTAATAGTACATTAATCTAATAAATCTAGCCTTTTTCTATAATAATGTCCTAAATGTTAGCACTATAGGTGATCAGTATTATATATTCGACATTTTATAGTAGGATATGGATTACAGAGTAAATCTGGCAGCTAGAATGCTTATCAATAAAAGAGGCAGTTTGATTGGTGCTGTTTTAGCTGTATCAATTGGAATTTTAGTAATTCATGTTAATTTTGTAATTTTTCAGGGAATCTATGATGCTATAATTCGTGATATGACTGAATACCGATTTGGTGATATTTTTGTAAGTCATGAAGAAGAAGCAACAATAGAAAGATCTCATGTAGTTTATACAAATTGGTTTGAAAGAGTACCATTGGTTAAATCCGCGACACCCCGGCTTTCGGGCAGTGCAGATATAGAATTTAGAAGCATGGGAAAATTTAATGAAGAATTTGATGTTCCTGTAGTTGGTGTAGAACCTGTTTCTGATATTCTTGCATCAAAAATTCATACAACAGTTAATGAAGGTCAGTATGTTTATGCTAGAAATTCAATTGTAGTGGGTGAAACTGTTGCAGAAGATTTAGGTGGTGTGAGAGTTGGTGACAATCTTAAATTAATTATGACAAATCAAGGAGGAGAAGAAGTATCAAAAAGATTTGTGGTTACAGGAATATCAAAAACAGCTGGTGGACAAGGATTTGATACTAGTGTCATAATTCACATTGATAGTTTACGAAGTATGTTAGATAGACCTGATGAATCAAATTCAATCTTTGTAAAACTTAATGAAAAAAATCCAGAAGCTGCAATTGATATCAGAAAACAATTTTTGGCTGCATACGCTAATGATGATCTAAAAGCACAAACAATTGAAGAATCTGCTGAAGCAACACTCAAAGGATTTCGTTCTGGAATTGCAATGATTAATCTAATTGGTTACTTTGGAATGGGGTCTTCTGCTTTTGCAATTGTTACTATTCAAATGATGCTTGTAAATAGTAAGACTAGAGAAATTGGTGTTATGAGAGCAATTGGTGCAAAAAGAAAAGATATTCTTATGGTATTTATTTTACAAGGAATGATTATTGGTGCAATTGGAGCTGGTGCAGGAACGGGAATAGGATTAGCATACACAACATATGCAAAAGAAACTAACATGCAATTCCAAGGAAGTTTAGCACTTGAGGTAAATTATAACTGGCCAAAAATTGCAGAAACTGGATTATTGGCATTTTTCCTAGCAATGCTTGCTTCAATATATCCCTCTTATAGGGCGACAAAACTACAACCAGTGGAGGCTATGAGAAATGTCTGATATTGTATTAGAATTACAAAATGTTTCACGAATTTTTGGTGAGGGCGATACTCAGGTAAAAGCATTGGATGATGTTTCATTTAGTATTAGACGTGGAGAATTTGTTCTAATAGTTGGAAGTTCAGGTTCTGGAAAATCTACATTACTAAACATGATTGGATTATTAGATAAACCAACTATTGGAAAAGTAATTTTAGATGGGAAAGAAACCACCACTCTAAATGATGGACAGGTTTCACAATACAGAAATGAAAAATTAGGATTTGTTTTCCAATTTGCAAATCTCTTACCAGATCTGACAGTATTAGAAAATGTAATGCTTCCACAGCAAATACAGGGAAGTCCTGAGAATGTACGTCAAAATGCAACTGACTTGTTGATTAAAGTTGGTTTAGAAGACCAAATTAACAAACGTTCTAACAAAATCTCTGGAGGACAAGCACAAAGAGCTGCAATTGCTAGAGGATTAGTTAACCGTCCAACCATAGTCTTGGCTGATGAACCGACAGGAAATCTAGATTCAGTAACTGCTGGAAAAATTGTGAAATTAGCTAAAACAATGGCTAAGGAATTAAACCAAACTTTCATAATTGTCACACATGATAGACATCAATTTCCAGATGTTGACAGAGTCATTACAATTAAAGATGGTAAAGCATTCGATGGAGAAGAGACTACGATGGAGATTACGGCATGAATAAATTTATTATAATATTTTTAGGATTTCTGATGGTTAGTTCACTTACTCCATTATCTTTTGGAGAAAGACTTGGACCTGCTGATGCACCTCTAGGTGTATTAAGAGATTTTGTAATTAGTGTAAAATTTTTAGATGCGTATTTTGGAACTGAAGGAGAAAAAATTGAGGTTGCACCAGGAGACAAAAATGTTCCATTTACTGTGGTAATGAGTAACGTTGGTACACAAGATATTACTGGAATTAAAGGAAAACTTTCACTTCCCGCACCGTATCAATCTCCTAGTGGACGAGGAGTTGCCATGATGGCTGATAATGATCAAAAAGCTTCAGCCGGAAATACATTTGCTTTAACATTCTTTGTTGATGTATCTGAACTTGCACCTATCAAAGATTATTCTGGAACTGTTGAGGTAAGTTTTTCAAGATTACGAGAGTCTGGTGAAAGAACAGAAGATTTTCCATTTACATTCAAACTTACCGGTGATAGTATTGTAAATCTAAGACCTATTTCTGGTGCTCTAACTTCAATTACAAACAATGATGTTTTAATTGAAATTTCAAATGCGGGCAGTGCACCATTAAACAATGTAGATATTGTTTTACAAAATGATCAAACCTCTGTTGCATCTACTTCATCTTCTGTTACTAATCTAGAAAACGTAATTTTTGATCAAACACATTGGGATGTTGGAACAATACCTCCCCAATCATCTGTAACATTTTCACTAAAGGTATTTGTCCCAGAAACAGTCAAAAATGAACCGTTACATCTTCCTATGACAATTTCATATTATGATGCTCACGGTGAATTAGAAACTGTTACTCGTGTCACTGACTTTTACATTAATGGTTTGGTTGATCCATCAATTTACGGTGTTAAGGTAATTGATTTATCTGGAAAACAAACAGTAATTGGTGAAATTCTTAATGAAGGAAACAGTGATGGATTATTTGGATTTGTTACTTTAAAACCAAGAGGAGACTCTAACATTAAAGAATCAACACAGTACATTGATGAAATAGAACCTGACAGTCCTGTTCCATTTAACATTCCAATTGACTTTGAAGGTGTATCACTAACAGGTGAACATGATATTACAATTGAAGTTAGATACAAAGATTCTATGAGAGAAGAACACATTTTATCATATGATACGACAATTGATGTTTCTACATTATCTATACTAGATACAGAAGAAGGAGATTCTCCAATGGGAGCTATTGCAGGAATAATCATTATTGTTATAATTATTGC
>Ga0208764_10001450_pt1 | contig 15183 bp, 12 predicted proteins | sample ETNtaG_18_FD_185762 | JGI IMG/M metagenome (GOLD analysis project Ga0208764, IMG submission 185762) | Marine microbial and viral communities from oxygen minimum zone, Eastern Pacific Ocean - ETNP201302SV91 (SPAdes) (version 2) | ecosystem: Environmental > Aquatic > Marine > Oceanic ... | reverse complement strand
TATTGGACCGCTAAATCCTATTTCGCCTCCATTTACTTTCCGCATGGAGAACGAAGTGATGTTTGCTCATGGTAATTTTGATTCGCAATATTGTGGTCCGCCAGAAAGTGTTCACGGAGGGTACGTGGCTGCGTTATTGGATGAACTTCTTGGGGTCACCTGCGTTGTTTCCGGCCATGGAGGTTATACGGGAACGTTAACTGTACGTTATATCTCCCCTACCCCATTAGATAAAGAGTTGCATGCGAAAGCATGGGTTCATGAAATGAAAGACCGGAAAGCAGTGATTTTTGGGGAACTACGAGATGGTGATCAACTCTGCGCAGAGGCTGAAGGGGTTTTTGTACGTCCCAAAGGCCATTTCATGGCAGGGAAATCTAAATAATTTTCAATTATTGAAAACGATTTTCTTCAAGTACCGTTAAACCTATGAGTCAGAAATCAGGTTGGACATTCACCGATGTCCCTGACCAAACAGGGAAAGTTGCAATTATTACTGGCGGCAATTCAGGCATTGGTCTTGAAACAGCAAGATTGTTGTTGCGCCGAGGCGCTACCGTCATTCTCGCCGTCCGAAACTCAATCAAGGGGTCTGAAGCCATGGCTGACCTCACTTCATCTGAACCAGGAAGTTCTGTGGAGGTTGCGCATCTTGATTTAGCTGACCTTTCTTCTATAGAGGATTTTGCCAACTGGTTTAAAGCAACCCGGATGAACCTTGACATGTTGATTAATAACGCTGGAATTATGGGAGTTCCCCGTGGGACTACTGTAGATGGCTTCGAATTACAGTTCGGGACAAACCACCTTGGCCATTTTGCTTTAACGGGAAAGTTATTAGGGTCTCTTCTTGAGAACAGCGGTAGTCGAGTAATCAACGTCGCTAGTAACGCACACCGGCAAGGCCGTTTGAATTTTTATGACCTCCAATCGATTCATAGGTACGGGAAGATGCGTGCTTACGCCCAAAGTAAGCTAGCGAATCTTGTTTTCACTGCAGAACTCGATCGGCGATTGCGTCGAGCAGGGAGAGATGATGTCCTCTCTGTCGCTGCCCACCCCGGTATGGCTGAATCCAACATCGTGAAAGTTGATTCAGATTCCATGATGCAACGGTACGTAGGGAATGCCTGGGAGAAAGTAGGTCCTCTCATCTGCCAAACTGCTGAAGCTGGGGCTATTCCAACCCTTCGAGCAGCAACTGACCCTGGGGCGAAGGGGAATGATTATTTCGGACCGAACCATTTTCTGCAAATTCGGGGACCGGCTGTAAAGGTTAAAGCTAAAAAAGAAGCTCATGATGTTCATGATGGTCGGGCTCTTTGGGAGCAAAGTATTGAACTCACTGGAGTGAATTTCAAAGAGCTCGGATTATCTTAACTGGGCCTACCAAATTTAGGTCTTTCAATCAGATCACGGACATGCCCAGTTTCATTGATGCTGCGAACCGTGCGGAAACCGCGAGATGATGCTTGAACTCGTGTTATCCCCGTGTAGTCCGGTTGAAGTAAGAATGGGTGTTCTAAATTCCAGAGCGTTTGAAGGTACACAGAGGTAACCATTCCATGACAGAAAACGGCTACCTTCTTTCCCGCATTTTCTTGTATTATTTGATCAAAAGCTCCGACGACACGGTTGCGAAAGCCATCATAATCCCCTTCAAAAATAGCTAATGGATCTTTCAAGTACGCTTGAACGGGGCCAGAATCTAAAGTCATTTCTTCAACAGGTATATACGTAGCGTTGTTGTGGTCAGATTCCCGAAGGTCATCTCTTCGGATTGGATCTACTCCAATACGTTTAGAAAGAGGAGCAGCAGTTTCATAGGCGCGTTGCATCGAACTAGTAACTATTTGATCAATTTTTTCCTGAGAAAGAAATTCTGCAACTGCTTCTGCTTGCTGAATCCCGAGCGGGGATAAAGGAGGATCAGCTGGACCTTCAGCATTCTCTATTTTTTCTGGTCGCGCGTGACGAACAATTATTAAATCCATGAAGCCACAGCCTATCTAAACTAGTGGGCTGAGATGCTTTACAAGGTCCCATCGAATAGCAGCATCAATTGACCCTTGAAGAAATTTCTCAAATCTTTGGTGCATTCTGTCAGCACCGTCTCCGTATGCAGTTACATCTTGAAGGTAGGGAACTGCCTGGCAGGAAACGGGGTACAGAATTCCCCACACCAGTGCCTCCTCAAGTTCCTCATGCGACCAGTTGGGACCTCCAGACGATGCCAGTGTCTCGCGATAAAGATCTAGTAACTGCTCTTCTATTTCTAATGTCTCCTCAGTGTGTGATGCTGCTAACAACCATGCGAGATCCACCCCTGGGTGAGAGCGCATTGGGCTCTGCCAATCAAGAACAATCGGACCTTCCTCATCAATGAGTACATTATCTAACTCGTAATCCATGTGTGTCAGTGTCCATTCACGAGAAGCATAGCGATCTAACCATTCAACGGTATTGAAAACCCAGGTAGCTTCAAGAACTTCAAAAAGTTCTGGCGGGTACCGGTTGGGTTCTTGTTCTGCCAGCGCTTTCCACGATTGGCGAGTGATGTCAATACCAAGTTCAAGGCTTTCCGCCTTCCAATCAATCAACCACGGTATTTCAAGCAGGTGTTCATCCATCCAAAATTTCCCATGCATTTTTGCTAAATCATGCACAAGTTCTTTCATCACTTCAACGGAACAGCCTTGAAGAATATCTCCTTTTTCGGCGTGGCCAATATATTCCAAAAGAAGGAAAGCTCGGCCTGTTTCAGGGTCAAATCTATTGATCCAACATTCGGGGATTCGCATATCTATTTCATGGGAAAGATCCGCATAAAAGCCTGACTCACGGATGTAATACTGCATAACTTCGTTGTACATTCTCGCAATATCATCATCAAGTGGGCATTTCGCAAGAAAGGCTTCAGGAAGATTAAGGTCTGTGTCTCCATCCCATTCAATTGTAAAAATACCGACTTCTCCCAAGGCTCCGGTAAAACCGTCCAAGGGTTTATGGGAGAAGGAAACCATTTCTGGAATATCATGACCTGCGTTTTGAAATTGTTGTTCTAACCAATCCTGCGTGACTTGAGATAGTGCAATGGGGATATCGGTCATTCTTATTTAATTTTTCTCCTTTACTATTACTACCACAAGACTCGTGGTTCCCTGCGATCAGAATCAGTTCCTTTGTGGGAACGACGTTCGGTGTAAAGTGGCACTCTTATGCCAATCTTGAATTTTCGGAGCAACTCGGTAAGAAACGTTTGGGGTTTTGTTGCTTTTACGGGGGTTTCATTTGGTGCTGGTGGACTCTTAGTAAAGAAATTCACCAATGACGGTCTTGATGCCTTTACGGTTACGTGGGTTCCTTTTCTCGTAGGCGGGGTTATCGCCCTCATCCATGGCATATGGAAAAAGGAATTAACATTGGCTGCTGTTCCATCCGGTATTCTTCTAGGCTTTTTTAGTTCCTTAGGTCCATCATTGATTTTCAATACTGGGTTTGACCGGCTTCCTGCAGGTATAAATACGCTTCTAATCTCTCTTGGACCTATTTTCACGGCTATCGTCGCACATTTTGTTTTCACAGATGAACGCTTTAATCTTTTGAAAGCGTTTGGCCTGATTGCCGCTTACGGAGGGGTGATAATACTCGCTATCGGCTCACTTGATGATGGCGGAAAATTGTTAGATATTCTCCTAGTTTTATGTGGCGCCGCGATAGCGGGAGGAGCTGGAGTTCTAACGAGATACTTAACGCTTCGGCATGAGCCAACGGCTCTACTCGCTCCGAATCTTCTCGTCGCCGGTTTAAGTTCAATGATTTTGGCATTAAGCCTTGATCTTGGGACGAAACCTTCAAATGGGTTCGCTTCCTGGCACATACCGATGCTCTTTGTCTTTGGTTTAGTAACGTACCTTTCTTTTCTGGCAATTCTGCGAGCTAACCAAATCGGAACAACCGGTCAGGTCTCTGTTATTGGATACTTCCTTCCACTTTTTGGAGTAGTCGGAGGAATTATTTTCTTCAATGAGAAACTCAGCCTTTCAGTCCTCTTCGGAGGATTATTGATCATAATTGCGATGGCGGCTATCGCTCGAGGTTCAACCCCGCCATTAGAAACTAAAGCTGCATCAAACCACCATGTCTGAAAATCTTTTTAATGTCTTAAGTAAAGCCTGTGAGGGAAGCCAGGAAAAGGAATTCTTGGTGACCTCAAATCACGGAACGATAAGTTATGCGGGTTTCTTTGATCGCGCGGGTAAATATGCGGCTGCGCTTCAAGCATGCGGAGTGGCTAAAGGTGAGAGGGTTCTCGTTAAAACTAGGAAATCTATGGATGTGCTCGCCCTCTATGTTGGGTGTTTGCAATTGGGGGCGATTTACGTTCCTGTAAATCCGCTAAGCACATCACACGAGGTTTCTTTTTTTGTTGACGATGCGGAACCTGCGCTAGTGGTTTTTGACCCAAATGAAGATATTTCAATTGATGTTCAGAGTGAAAGTCTTGGCCCGGAAGGAAGTTTGACTTCACTAGCGGAAGCAAATGACAGAGAAATCACCATTCACGCGAATGATGGTACAGACGTAGCTGCGATGTTGTATACCAGTGGAACTACTGGCCGGCCTAAAGGGGCGATGGTTAGTCACCTAGCTCTTATAACTAACGGAGTGGCTCTTAATAAAATTTGGGGGTTCGATACTACTGATGTGCTTCTCCATTCTTTACCGGTTTTCCATGTGCATGGATTATTCGTTGCCATCCATTGCGCAATGCTTAGCGGAGCAACAGTTATCTTGCTTGACAAATTCTCAGTTGATGAAGTTCTGGAATCATTGCCAAAATCAACTGTGATGATGGGCGTTCCCACCTACTACACTCGTCTTCTATCTAACGATGCTTTCAATGCAGATCTTTGTTCTGGTATGCGTTTATTTACCTCTGGTTCCGCTCCAATGACAGAACAAACACATGCAGCTTTCCATGACCGGACTGGTCATCAAATTCTAGAACGTTACGGCATGACCGAAGCGGGAATAATTTCCTCCAACCCACTCAATGGTGACCGTATCCCAGGATCTGTCGGGTTTGCATTGCCTGGAATGGAACTACGCGTCGCTATCGATGGGCGTACTTGTGATGCCCACGAGAATGGCATTGTTGAAGTCAAAGGTGACCACTTATTCAATGGATACTGGCGCCAAGCTGAAAAAACATCTGCTACTTTCCAAGACGATGGATTTCTCATTACTGGCGATATTGGGAATTTAGATGAAATAGGGAGGCTATATCTTGAAGGAAGGTCAACGGATTTAATTATAAGTGGTGGCGAAAATGTTTACCCTAAGGAGGTAGAACTGTGTCTTGATGATTTCAGCAAAGTTCTTGAATCAGCCGTCATTGGCGTACCACACCCTGATCTCGGTGAAGCAGTCGTGGCCATTGTCGTAGCTGATGGTTCTATTAGCATTTCAGAACTTAGAAATCATGTGAAAAAGAAACTAGCGGGATCCAAACAGCCCAAAGAATACTTGCTTGTGTCCGAGTTACCGAGAAACACGATGGGTAAAGTTCAAAAGAACACATTACGAAACTCCCACGCTGACTTATTCAGCGAAAATAACGAAAGTCACTAGGTTACCTTTGACCGACATACCCCCAGAATTGAATCGGGCCAAACTCTCAGATGCCGTTTCAGCTTTACGAATTACAGAATTCCGTCGTTTCTGGTTTGCAGGTCTTGCATCAAACAGCGGGGGTTGGCTTCAAGGAATCGCCTCCCCATTCATAATGTACGAAATGACCGAGTCCGGTGCTTGGGTTGGTGGATCTGTTTTCGCCCTTATGTTACCGATGGCGATAGTAGGTCCATTCGCCGGTCCAATGGCAGATCGACTCTCTCGGAGAAAGATTCTTCTCATTTGTGAAGTTATCCTTGCGACAATAGCGATTTCAAACGCTATTTTGTGGTGGTCTGGTATTCGCGAACCATTGATATATGTGGGAGTGAACATTATTTATGGTGTCGCAAATGGATATGCGCTGCCATCCTGGCAGGCTTACGTCGCTGATTTAGTACCTCGGGATTATTTAATGAACGCTATCACTCTCAATTCAACGCAATTTAATGCAGCGAGGGCTATCGGCCCTAGCATTGGGGGGGTCGTCCTCGCATCCGCAGGTCCAGGCTGGGCTTTCTTCGGAAATGGATTGTCGTTCTTAGTGGTTTTTATAACATTGCTTACGCTTACAAAAACACCGCCAAGTCCGTTAGCTGGAAGGAAAGACTCGCAACTAAACCAATTTAGGAAAGGTTGGGAGTACGCAAAAACTCAACCAACCATTATGACGGGGTATCTTGCCGCTGCGTGTGTCGCCGTACTTGGAGGACCGCTGGTCCAAGTTCACTTAATTCTCTTTATTGAGAATGTCTTTCAAGTTGATGAGTTTAAATTTGGCCTACTCATGTCAACGTATGGAATCGGAGCGATCATGATCGCCCCATGGCTGGCAGCTTATGGTTCGCGAATCAAGAGGTCTCATCTTCTCATAGGGTCATTAGCTATTTATGGCATCGGTGAACTTCTATTAACTGCGACGAAAATATTTTGGGTTGGCGTTAGCGGAATCTTTATCGTCGGCTGCGCGCATCTTGTCATGGCCACAACCACGAATACAACTCTTCAGTTGCATGTGCCTGAACCTGTACGAGGAAGAATTATGGCCATGTACCTAATGGTGTTCACAATCGGCGCTCCACTTGGTTCTATCATTCAAGGGCCTCTTGCCGATAAATTCGGACCCCGTTCAGTCGTTACTGTGATGGGAATGTGCTTTCTCGTAGTTGCATTACTTTTCGTGATGTCTGGAAGGGCTTCGTCATACGATTTTGATGAGTGACCAGGCAAATGTTGAGTTAAAGATTTTGGTGTTCAATAAGTTCCGGAGTTAAATCATCAAGATTTTTTGCTCCAATAAGCGACATCGTTCTTTGCATTCCTTCTTTGAGGAAATCTAGGACCCAATCAACACCCTTCTCTCCTGCTGCACCCAAACCGTACAGAAATGGGCGACCAATCATGCATGCATCCGCTCCCAAACAAATTGCTTTGACGATGTCGCTACCTCTCCGGACACCTCCATCACAATAGATTTCGGCGTGAGAACCGATCGCGGCTGCCACTGGGCCAACAAGGTCTATCGGCGATGGAGCGTCATCAAGTTGCCTCCCACCGTGGTTTGACAATGCTATTGCGTCAACAGCATGATCGACCGCTATTTTGGCATCAGCAACAGTCTGAATACCTTTTAAGACAATTTTCCCATCCCAATTATTTCTAAACCATTCAATATCTTCCCAGGAAAGTGTTTGATCAAACTGTGCGTTTACATGATCGGCGAGGGTAATCGCTGAACTTCCATCATCTGTTGATTTACCGACAACATTTGCAAAACGAATAGGTTCATTTGTAAGAAAACCCCATGTCCATGCCGGATGCACAACTCCATCGATAACCGTATCTAAACCCAATTTCGGAGGAAGAGTAAAGCCTCTCCGAACATCTCTCTCGCGACGACCTAACACCGCGGTGTCAATAGTAATAACAATGGCTTCAAATTTTGACTCTCGTGCTCTTTGCAAAAGATCTCTGAGTAGCTCCCGGTCTTTCCATACATACACTTGGAACCAATTCCTTGGCTTGAAATGATTAGTATTGCTTAGTTCTTCAGTAGCCAAACTGATTTCTTCTATAGACCGTGTTGCCATCGTGGATAATGTGAAAGGTATTTCTGCATGTGCTGCGGCTCTACTAACTGCTAATTCCCCATCCGGGTGGGCGATTCTCGTGAACCCAGTAGGTGAGCATATTAATGGAACAGGAATAGAACGCCCCAGGATCGTAGTTGAGCTATCGATATCTGATACATCTCGGAGAACTCTGGGTTTAAATCCGTAATTTGCGAAAGCAGTAACGTTCTTCGTAAGTGTGCGTTCATCTTCAGCCGCTCCATCAATGTAATCAAATACCCCACCTGGTAGGCGACGTTTCGATATTCGACGAAGGTCATCAATATTGGCAGATCTACTGAGACGCCGTTGCGCAGAATTTTTCTCAAACTTTCTAAATCTAAGCACTGACATCGCGGATTTGAACATGTCTGAACCTTACCGATTTTTACGAATTTTTGTTCATTTGAACCGTGGATCTATTTCCTAGATTGAAATGATCAGGCTAGGATCTTACTACTTGAAGGGGGTAGAACATGCCACAAAACATAGGACAATTTCTTACTAATCGAGCAAGACGTGATACGAACTTGGAAGCGATCTACGAACATGCAACTAGCCGACGGTTTTCATATGAGGAGTTGAACAATAGATCAAATCAGGTCGCTCACGCTTTAAGATCACTTGACGTTTCCCATGGTGACCGTGTCGGACTTCTGTTAATGAACGGTACCGAATTTGTCGAAACTTTCTTTGCCGTTGCAAAGATTGGCGCCGTCAATGTTCCCTTGAATTGGAGGCTGGTTGCTGACGAACTGGAATTTATTCTCGATGACGCAGGCGTAACCGTTCTCTTATTTAGCCAGGAATTCACTGAAGTCGTTGCTGAATTACAAAGCCGAGGTAACAAAACACAGATCTCAAGCTGGATTCAAGTGGAAGGTGAACCAATCAGTGGAGCAGTTAGCTACGAAGACTGGATGTCATCCTCTCCGGTAGACGAACCAGATCCAGAAGGCGGAGATGACGACCTTGCTTTTATAATGTACACCTCAGGGACAACCGGGTTACCAAAGGGTGTCATGCATAGTCATGACACTGTCTTGTGGGCAAATATCACAAACGCAACTACCGCTGACATGCAACATTATGACCGCTTTTTGAATGCATTGCCCCTATTCCATGTTGGGGCTTTAACACCGATACTCACATCAGTTTTTGTGGGTGGGTCAATTACATTAATGAAAGCTTTTGACCCCGCAGCATCATGGGATCTGATTCGTGATGAGAGAATCAATACCACTCTTATGGTCCCTGTCATGCTGCAATTTATGCTCCTGACCTATGATGCAGCAAACCATGACACCTCTTCGCTACGAAATGTTATAAGTGGTGCTGCCCCTGTCCCCGTTTCGCTCATTGAGACGTACACAGATATGGGTATAGAGATCCATCAAGTTTATGGCCTCACTGAAACGTGCGGACCGGCCTGCATTATCTCTTCAGAAGATGCAGTGACACGTGCTGGGTCAACTGGAAAAGCATTTACATTTACTGAAGTTCGGGTAGTAGATGAATCCGGAAATGAATGCGAACCAGATGAAGCTGGTGAGGTTCAGGTTAAGGGCCCGCACATTATGTTGGGGTATTGGAACAGGCCTGAAGCTAATGCTGAAGCGCTTATAGATGGTTGGTTAAAAACCGGTGATGTCGCAACTATGGACAGCGATGGTTTCGTTACGATCGTTGACCGTGTCAAGGACATGCTTATCTCAGGTGGGGAAAATGTTTACCCAGCGGAAATCGAAAACGTCTTGTTAAGCCATGAAAAGATCGAAGACGCAGGGGTGATAGGAATTTCTTCCAAAAAGTGGGGGGAGTCTCCGCTCGCGGTTATTGTGCGCGCCGATGAGAGTCTCTCAGAACAAGACGTCATAAAGCACTGTGTGGGCAAACTTGCTCCATTTAAAACCGTTAAAGCAGTTGAGTTCATTGATGTGATACCACGGAACGCGAGTGGGAAAATTCTGAAACGTGAACTTCGTGAAATTTATAGTTACGAAGCAGACGATTAGAGTGCGGCAAGTAAACTTTCAGCCTTTTCAATAAAGTTTGGCAGCGCATCAGCGATAACCGCCATTCTTTCATCAGTGCTATCTCCAACTTTCCATCGGTAGTGGAGTTGCTGAAGAACCGTTGCTGTCTTCCATTGCGCGAACGCTTCATACCAGCCAATTCCTGAAAGGTCCAGGTTAGAGTTCGCTGCGTAATATTCAACCATCTCCACTCGTGTAGGAAGACCCATTAAACCAAGGCCGGGATGTCCACCGCGGGGAATATCAGGGTTGTCTTTTGGATCGGGCCAGTAGTTCAGTAATGTGCCAACATCAATAAGTGGATCGCCCAAAGTGGTCATATCCCAATCAAAAATTGCCAGAACATTATCTGGGTCACTGGGATCAAACATGCAATTATCTAATTTCAAGTCATTATGGACAAAGGCAACCCGTTGAGGGGCAGGGAGCGTCTCTTCTAGTTTCAGGTAAATGCCAGACATTGCCTGGTGATAGCGTTCATCTGCTACCAAATCCCAACGCTTCTTCCATCCAGTTACCTGACGCAAAACAAAACCTTCCGGCCTGCCCAAACTTTCAAGTCCGACCTCTTCAGGATTTAACAGATGAAATTCCCCTATAGCGGCGGCAAGTGCAAAGCCAATCCGCTTACCAAGATCTTTATAGTGCCTCATTGAGGATGGGACTACTCCGCGTATAACTTCTCCCCTTCTGCGCTCCATTACAAACATCTCCGCCCCAGCGATCTGCGGATCTTCACAATACAAATATGCTCTCGGTGCTTTAGGGAATACCTTCCATAACTGTGACAAAACCGTGAATTCACGACCCATATCATGGGCTCCTGGTGCAAGAGTCCCAAATGGAGGTCTTCGCAGCACGAGTTCTGTGTTCCCGAAAGAGATCAGGTACGTGAGATTAGCTGCACCATTGGGAAACTGTTGGACGCTAAATTCTCCGTCTATGTTGAGGTCGTCAGATAATTCCTGGCGAAGAAAAGTTTCTATTCGTACCCAATCCAGATGTTCTCCTTCTCTAACAGGAGCTATTTCTGGGACAGGATCATCAGAGAACGGATTAACAACTTCTGGTTTTGACACAAGCCGATCGTAGATGGTGCGAGCGTTCTTTGCGAACTATCGTATTAAGGAGAAAATCTAGAAAGTGAACTAGAACGAGAAGAATGAGTGAGAAAAACGTGAATAGCAAATACGTGGAATTAGAAGGCTTACGTTTTGATAACCGTTTCACGAGTGAACTCACTGGTGATCCGGTCCTGGCAAATCACCGACGTCAAGTTAGTCGCGCATATTTCTCAAAAGTGAACCCGACTGGAACTAGCAAACCGGAAACACTAGCAACGTCGAAAGAAGTTCTGAGGTTACTTGGATTAGAAACCAGTATCACGGAGTCAGAGAGTTTCGCTGAAGTTTTTTCTGGAAACGCGTTAACACGAGAAATGGAACCCCACGCTATGTGTTATGGAGGGCACCAATTTGGGAACTGGGCAGGCCAATTGGGCGACGGGCGAGCAATTAACTTGGGGGAAGCCATTGGGGAGGATGGCTTGCGGTACATGCTTCAGTTAAAAGGCGCAGGGCCGACCCCCTACTCACGTAGCGGGGATGGAAGAGCAGTTCTACGTTCATCAATTAGAGAATTTCTGTGTAGCGAGGCCATGTTCGCTCTTGGTGTTCCAACGACACGTGCTTTGAGTTTATGTGCCACCGGTGATGAGGTTATGCGAGACATGTTCTACGATGGCAATCCGGCAGAAGAGCCAGGTGCTGTTGTCTGCCGGACAGCTCCTTCATTTATTCGTTTCGGCAATTTTGAAATTTTTGCTTCGCGGGGAGAAGTTGAGGAACTTAAAGGACTTCTAGATTTCACCATCCGACACTACTCCCCTGAAGTCGGCGAGCCATCTCCTTCAAGTTATGTCCAGCTTTTTGAAAAGATCGTTACTTCAACCGCTGTTCTAATCGCTCACTGGCAACGAGTTGGATTTGTGCATGGTGTGATGAACACCGACAACATGTCAATTCACGGGCTCACAATAGATTACGGGCCATATGGGTGGGTAGATAATTATGATCCTGACTGGACGCCAAATACGACAGACCGGTTCCAACGACGGTACAGGTTCCGCAATCAGCCTGCGATTGCTCATTGGAATCTCGCTCAATTGGCAAATGCTTTTTACCCCGCTGTTCAGGATGTCCAACCCCTTCAGGAAGCGCTTGATACTTTCGAAGATATTTTTAACGATGCCTGGTCAACAATGATGGCGGCGAAGCTTGGTCTGACCAACTTCTCTTCGATGGATTCTCATTTACTTCTCGCTGACCTGTTTGATGTTCTCCAATCTGGGGAAATAGATATGACTATTTTCTTTAGATCGCTTGCAAGGGTTAGCCTTTCGGAGGGTCAAAATAGTGAGCAGAATATTGATGTAGTCCGCGAATCCTATTACGCACCTGAACTCATGACTAGAGAACACTGGCACCAGCTCGGAAGTTGGTTGGACAGGTATGTGGGCATTCTTAGAAATGAAGGATTGAGTAACAGCGACCGGATGCAACGCATGAACCAAGCTAATCCGAAATACGTACTCCGGAATTATTTAGCACAATTAGCGATTGATGATGCTGAAAATGGAGATCTGGCATTAGTCAATGACCTACTCACGATGCTTCGTAACCCCTACGATGAACAGCCAGAGTTTGAAAAGTGGGCTACCAAGCGGCCTGATTGGGCTAGAAACCGTCCTGGGTGTTCAATGTTGAGCTGCAGCAGTTGAGTTCTAGGTTATTCTGGTCGTGGTTCCTTAGGTAAGCCGAGGATACGCTCACCGATAATATTTCTCTGAATTTGGGATGTCCCACCGGCGATACGTGCTCCAGGAGCGGATAGTAAGCTACTAGAACCTGGCCCATCTAGAAGCGCTTCTATTCCTGCTATGTTTGCCCGCAAGTTTGCTATGTCAAACATCAATTCAGTAATACCTAACTTATTCAACGAAGAGGCTACGGAGGCATCTGGACCTTGTCTCTGGCTAAGAAAATGGTAGCTTTTCCCTTGCGTTAGAAGCATCGCGAGTTTCTGCCGCGTATGCGGGTCAAGTTCTGATTCTGCTAAAGACATCAAAGAATCAAGCCGTCTTTGCATAGTGATTGCGCCAGCGCCAATGGAACCACGTTCCTTTGTGAGAATATCCATTCCAACATGCCATCCTCCGTTAATCGGTCCGAGTAATGCGGATTTGGGGAGGACAACGTTGGTGAAGAAAACCTCGTCAAACTCTGCGTCTCCGGTCATCTGACGTAATGGTCTTGTCTCTAGGCCGTCACTTTGCATGTCAATGAGAAAGAAACTTATGCCTCTGTGCTTTGGGAGCGATGTGTCAGTACGGGCCATTAGAATTCCCCAATTGCTATAGCGTCCGCCACTGCACCAAACTTTCTGCCCGTTAACAATCCACCCTTCCCCATCGGCTTCTGCTGTGGTTCGAAGCGATCCTAAGTCAGATCCTGATTCTGGTTCAGAAAAAAGCTGACACCAGAGTTGGGTTGCTGTAAGAATTGATTGGAGGTGTTGGCTTTTTTGTTCATCGGTTCCATAAATCTGGACGCCTTGGCCTGCTAACACGCAGCCAACCATATTTACATATGGGGGGACATCTATTCGAGCGCATTCTTCTAACCAAATAGATTGATGTTGCGATGTTAATCCTTGTCCCCCATACTCAACAGGCCAATGTATTCCAGCCCAGCCAGCGGCGAAGAGTTTCTTCTGCCATTCAATTCCTTCGTTTACCAGTGATGGGGGGAGAATAGCGCCATAATTCGGCGGAGCGTTATCAACATGCTCCTTTAGCCAACTAACTGCTTTTGTCCGAAATTCTTCTAAAGAGATCATGATGTGACGTTAGTAGAAGGAGACTCTAAACAGTAACTAGATAAAAATTCTTCTATTGTTGTATTTGCAAGTTCGCTGGAGGTTAAATGGAACTCGTTGCAGGCATGAACCCACATATGCCCTTGAAAGACATCGCCGATTACGCTAAGCGAGTTGAGTATTTAGGATTTGATGCTCTTCACGTACCTGAAATGATTCATGACCCTTTCGTTGTTTCTGGGCTGGCATTGTCGGCGACAACCCATTTACGAGTACGGACTGGTGTGGCATTAGCTTTCGTTAGAAGCCCAATGGCGACAGCGCTTTCAGCTTGGGGATTAGCAGAATTATCCGAAGGACGTTTTGACCTTGGACTAGGGTCTCAAATCCGGCAGAACATTGTTGAACGATATGGGATGTCTTTTGATCCACCTGTGTCTCGTCTCGGTGAATATGTTTCAGCTGTTCGTAGTTGTTTCTCTGCCTTTTCGAATCAGAGTCCCATTTCTTTTGAAGGGACTTACCACCGATTAACTCGTCTGCAGAAAGAATTTTTACCTAAACCATTGAGTGGTGGGATGGAACCAGAAATTTGGATAGGGGCAGTCGGGGAAAATATGACTGCGTTAGCGGGATCTGTAAGTGATGGTTTAATAACTCATCCAACTAATTCACATCCTCTGTATCTTGAAAATCATGTGCTTCCCAATTTGGAATCTTCTAAAAATCAAAAATCAGGTAGAAGAATTCCTATTGTCATTTCCCCATTGTCAGTAGTAGAGAACGATGATGTGAAACGGAAGGAAATGGTCATAGCGAAGAAGGAACGACTGGCTTTTCTTTACTCCACTCCTGCGTACGAACCGACTTTAAAGTTACTTGGCTATGACGATTTGGGGAAAACATTACGTGATCTTCTATCTTCGGAGAAAACAGGGGGGCTCCACGAGAGAATCCCTGATGAGCTTTTCAGGCAAGTTGTGATTGAATGCAGTTGGGGTGAATTAGGTGAAACTGCTTTGGAGTGGTTTGGAGGACTTGTGGAAGGCATTACCCTCAGGCCACCAGATGAAAGCCAATTTGACCAACAGTTTCTTGCTAGCGCGTCTCTTGTAAAAAAAGGTGCCTGAACGAAATACGGTACCGCCAGGTTTAAGAAACGATTTCTTTTAATTTCTCTACAGTACGCATTTGTTCATCGGGTGGGCCAATTGGTCCAATATTGAGATATGTGACCCCTGCTTCAGCAAATTCGGCTACTTTCTCTCGGACATAACTTTCTGGGCCGACGAGATTCATACCTTCAAGGAGTTCGACAGGAACAGCAGCTTCAGCTTCTTTTTTCTTTCCGGAAAGATACAGTTCTTGAATTTCTAAGGCTTCTCTTTCAAATCCATAGCGTTGCACGAGCGAGTTGTAGAAATTGCGTCCTTTCGCTCCCATCCCTCCCACGTACAAAGCAGTGGTTGGCCGTCCGTAGTCTA
>Ga0208764_10001440_pt1 | contig 15254 bp, 13 predicted proteins | sample ETNtaG_18_FD_185762 | JGI IMG/M metagenome (GOLD analysis project Ga0208764, IMG submission 185762) | Marine microbial and viral communities from oxygen minimum zone, Eastern Pacific Ocean - ETNP201302SV91 (SPAdes) (version 2) | ecosystem: Environmental > Aquatic > Marine > Oceanic ... | reverse complement strand
TCAGATACTATTACTACAGGAAATGGTACTAATGTTGTTGTTACTAATAATGCAACAACTGTTGGTGGCGGTGCCGGTGGTGATAATGTAACTGGTGGTACAGGCATTGATAGTGTAACTGGTGGAACTGGAGCTGATACTATAACTGCTGCAGGCGGTGCAGATATTATCCTTGGTGGTGCTGGTAATGATATTATCGATGGTGGTTCAGGTGCTGATGTAATTACAGGCGGAACTGGTGCAGATAACATAACTGGTGGATCTGGTAATGATACATTTAAGTTTGCTGCTGGAGATTCAGCTGGTGCAACAAAAGATACAATAACTGACTTTGCTGCAACTGCTGCTGGTGTAGCTGGTGATAAGCTTGAAATTTCATTAACGCTTGGTGCTGGTGGTGTAACATTCACTGAAACAGATAGAGGTGATGTTGCAAGCACTGCAGAGGCTCCTGGTAACTTAGGTGGTGTAGCTGGTGATTTTGTCTTTAATGATGGAACTAATGAGTTTATGCTTGATGTTAACGGTGATGGAAATATCAATGTTAATGACTTAGTTATCGGATTAACTGATGAAACTGCATTTGCCGCATCTGATGTTGCGTTTAATATTACTGATGGTGGCGGTGCTGATACTATAACACTAGGCGGTAATAATGATACTCTTGGTGGTGGTGCTGGTAATGATACCCTTTATGGTGGTGCTGGTAACGATACAATTACTGATGGTGCTGGTGATGATACTATTTATGGTGATGCTGGTGCGGATACACTAACAGCTGCAGCTGGTACTGATGATTTAAGATTTGGTACTGGTGATGGTGCTGCTGCTACGGCGATTACAGGTATGGACACTATTGCGACAGCTAACTTTACTCAAGGAACGGATACTATATCCTTTGATTCAAGTGAATTAATCAATAATAACATTGGTACTTTTGCGATTACTACTATTCATGCAACTACTGTTGATACGAATGCTGCAAATAATAGTGGTGTCTTTGTATTCGGAACTAACTTTACTTTAGCCGATGGCCTTACTGATGCTGCAACTAAGATTGCTGCTGCAACGCAAAATGAAACAGCTGACGATGCTTTCATCTTTGTTATGGATAATGGTGTAAATACTTATGTCATAGCTTGGGATGATAGAGCAGCTAATGGCGGTGACGGTGGCGGTGATGTTGATGCTGCAGAGCTTCAAATCCTGTTAGTGATTACAGGTGCTTCTGATGCAACTGCTGGTTATGCTGCAACAGGTGACTTCCTACTATACTAGTTACTAATATAATGACTTATAAATCAGGGGCTTTTTATAAAGCCCCTTTTTTTATATAATATTTCAAAGTGAGGTTTAATGAAATTTTTACATGTTGGATGTGGTCAAAATGATAAAACAAAAACAACTGATGTTTTTGCAACGGATGTTTGGGATGAAACACGATTAGATATAGATGAATCAGTAAATCCTGATGTTGTATCTTCTATAACGGATATGAATAATATAAAAGATAACTCTTTCGATGCTGTTTATTCTGCACATAATATTGAACATCTTTATGCTCATGAGGTACCAATAGCTTTAAAGGAATTTAAAAGAGTTTTAAATGATAACGGAATAGTTTTTATACGATGTCCTGATCTTTATACAATTGCTAAATTTATTGTTGAAGGTAAAGTTGTTCAACCTATGTATGAATCTCCAGCAGGTCCAGTAACACCTATAGATGCTTTATTTGGAATGAGACCTTTTTTAGTTAAAAACCCTTACATGGCTCATAAGGTTGGTTTTACATCTGAATTATTAGTTGGGACTCTTAAAGATAATGGGTTTGCTAGCGCTTTATGTGTACGTTCAATAAGCGCTGTTGAGCTATTTGCTATAGCTTCAGTAAAAGAAATAAATGATGATATTCTTTTAAACCAAATGAATAATCATTTATCATCTAGAATTGGAGATAAAAATATTGAGAACATAAACTCTTAATTTCATGACTGATAATTTAAAAAAAGCACCATTTGCAACTCATTTTTTCACAGATGCTTTTGATATTTCTGGAGAACACCTAATGGGTCGGCAGGCAGCCGGCAACAGCTACTTAAATGCTTTATTTAATGAAAAATATCGAAACATTGCTCTATATGTAGCTTCAACTCAAGAAGATCCAAGAATTGAATCAAATAAAGTAAATATAATTAATTTTTTATCGTCTTCTGTTAATTATTCTGAAGAAAGTAAGATTAGTTTAATCCCATATACAGAACCGAAAGAAAGTGAGGGATTTGGAGGTATTTTTAGACCAGACCCTAAATTAGATGATTTAGCTAAACATAGAGCTTATTATGGTCATAATTCATATAGTTTAGTTGGCATAACACATACAACAGCGTCTCATTCCATAATGACTATCATTAAGGATATGATCCTTGCACCTTTAATGCCATGGGATGCTTTAATATGTACTTCGGATTCAGTTAAAAAGACAGTTCAAGAAATACATTCTCATTACTTTGATTATCTTAAATCTAGGTTGGGTATTCAAAAGATACCAAAATTTAATTTACCTATAATACCATTGGGAATAAATACTGATCAATTTGAAATGAAAAAGGATAATAAACAATTAAAAGAGAATTATGGGTTAGGTGATGATGATATTAATATTATATTTGTTGGAAGAATAAGTTTTCATGCCAAAGCACATAATATACCAATGTTTTTAGCCCTTGAGAAATTAAGTAAAGAAATTAAGGATGTTAAAATAAATTTTATAATGGCCGGATGGTTTCCTAATGATGCAGTAGAAGAGTGGATTAAAGAAGATGCAAGAAACATTTGTCCTTCTGTTAATCTTATTTATGTTGATGGAAGAGACCAGGACAAAAAGTTTGATATCCTTGCTCTTGGTGATATTTTCTTTTCTTTAACAGATAATATACAAGAAACCTTTGGACTTACGCCATTGGAAGCTATGGCATCAGGAATACCTGCTGTAGTAAGTGATTGGAATGGCTATAGAGAGACTGTAAGGGATGGTATTGATGGCTTTAGAATACAAACTATATCATTCCCAGAATCCCTTTCTAAGAACCTAGCTTTTAGGCATGATGTTGGTGTTGATACTTATGATAGATATTGTGGTTATCATTCTCAATTTACATCTGTTGATATTGAAGAATCAGTTGATAAGTTAAAGCTACTTATTACAAATAATGAATTAAGAAAAGAACTAGGTTCTAATGCAAAAAAACATGCTTTTAGTAATTTTAGTTGGTCTACAATTTTAAATACATATGAAGAATTAAACGATGAATTAACTAATATTAGAAAAAAAGAAGGAAATTTAACAAAGGAGGAAAATGAAAGAATTAGTTCTGACCGATTGCCTCCATCAACAATATTTAATAGTTATCCAACTAAATTTTTATCTAAAACATCAAAAGTTATAAAATTAGATGGTTTAAATAATATAGATTTTGAAAGATTAAAAGAATCAGGCGGTATTAAATTTGCGGAGATAATCTTACCTAATATTACAGACATAAAGACTATTTTAACGAATATTAATTCTGAGAATGAAATTACTATAAATGAACTCCAAAAAAAGACATCCTTAACTGAAGAAGAAGTCTTGAATATAGTAACTTTACTGTCAAAATATGGTTATATTAGTGTTAAAGTTTGATTATGAGAAAAAAAAAGCAAATACTTTTTATCCACCAAAATTTTCCAGGACAATTTAAATCACTTGCACCTCATTTAATTGATGAAGGCTACGAAGTGCATGCATTAGGTGAAGAATCAAGTATTAAAATTGTTGATAATTTTCCAGGTTTAAATCTTCATTATTACAAAATAACTCATGGTAATGCAGAAGGCGTTGATGAGTATGCTGTTGAATTTGAGACAAAGATGATAAGAGCAAGATTTGCAGCTGAAAAGTGTGAGAGATTAAAAAATGATGGTCTTAACCCTGATTTAATTATAGCTCATCCAGGGTGGGGAGAATCCTTTTTCTTAAAAGATATTTGGCCTGATGTAAAAACTCTTTCTTATTTTGAGATACATTGGCATACAATTAATTCTGATGTTGATTTTGATGAAGAATTTTATGATGAAGATTATTATAAATTTACTGTCAAAAAGTTAAGAGCGCGTAATTTATATAATCATGAAATTTTTCATAGCTCAGATAAATTAATATCTCCAACCGAATATCAAAAAAATACTGCACCTCGATTTGTTAGAAAAAATATCACTGTTGTTCATGATGGTATAGATACGGATATTTTAAAACCAAATGATGAAGTTGAGTTAGTCATTAATAACAATATAAAGTTAACTAAAAAGAATAAAATAATAACATTCATAAACCGGAATTTTGAACCTCAAAGGGGTTATCATGTTTTTATGCGATCATTACCTAAAATACTAAAGGAGAATACAGATGCACATGTATTATTAATAGGAGGTGATGGAAAAGGGTATGGTTTACCTGCGCCAAAAGGAAAAAAATGGAAAGATATTTTTTATGACGAGGTTAAAGATCAAATTGATACATCTAGGGTCCATTTTCTAGGTATAGTTGACTATAACTCTCTCATAAGTTTATTCCAAATATCGTCGGTACATGTTTATTTATCTTATCCTTTTGTATTATCTTGGTCTTTATTAGAAGCTATGTCTTGTGAATGTCTAATTGTAGGCTCTAATACTGATCCAGTAAAAGAAGTAATAAAGGATAAATCTAATGGTCTTCTGGTAGATTTTTTTGATACAAATAAAATAGCTGATAAAGTATCTGATACTTTACAAAATCCAGAAAAATATTCAAATATGCGCAAAGGGGCAAGGAACCTTATTAAAAAGAAATATGATTTAAAGAAAGTTTGTCTTCCAAAACAGTTAGATATTATAGAAAAGCTATTGGTTAAATAAAATGACAGAAGTAAAGGAAATATTTGAAGATGTTTTTAAATTTGATCATAAGCTTCATAAAGATGATAGAGGTTTTTTTTCTGAGATTTATAAAGATGATAATCTTAAAAACAAAAAAATTTCATTGAATTTTATTCAAGATAATATTTCTTTTTCTAAAAAAGCTAACACCATTAGAGGACTTCATTATCAAGAAGCTCCTTACGATCAATCAAAATATATAACTGTTTTAAATGGAAAAATTTGGGATGTTTTTGTTGATTTAAGAAAGGATTCATCAAAATATTTGCAATATGGATATACAGAACTCTATGCAAATCAATCATCTTTGTTAATACCAAAAGGTTTTGCTCACGGTTTTTGCACTATGGAACCTGATACACTAGTTTTGTATAAAGTTGATAATCCATATTCTAAAGATCATGAAAAAGGTATTATATGGAACGACAAGAATTTAGGGATTCCGTGGCCTCTAAATAAAAATGAAGTTATTCTTTCAGAAAAGGATAAGAAATTTCCAGAATTAGGAACTAGTGAATGAATTCAAAGAAAGAAAATATTATTCTTACTGGAGGATATGGTTTTATTGGTTCTCATCTAGTTAAAACCCTAATAAAGAAACAAAACTATAATATAATTAATATTGATAATTTATCATATTCTTCAAATCTTAAGGCATTGCAGTCAATAGATGATTCATGTCATGAGCATTTGAATATTGATATTGGTGAGTTTAATGATTTTGAAACAGTATTTAATAAATATAATCCTGTTAAAGTATTTCATCTTGCAGCGGAGTCACATGTTGATCGTTCCATAGATGGGCCAGATATATTTGTTAAGACTAATATTTATGGAACTTTTAATATTTTAGATGGCTTAAGGAAGTACTTAAATACATTACCAAGCTCTAAGAGAGATAATATTCGACTAATTCATATCTCCACTGATGAAGTATATGGTTCAATTAAAGAGGGAAAATCTATCGAGAATGATAATTTAAGCCCTAATAGTCCTTATTCATCGTCTAAGGCATCATCTGATCTTATTGTAAGGGCTTGGAATAGAACTTATAACTTACCAGCAGTTACAACTAGATGTACTAATAATTATGGCCCTTGGCAATTCCCTGAAAAGTTAATTCCTTTAGTTGTAAATAAAATAATGAATAATGAAAGAATACCAGTCTATGGTACAGGAGAGCAAATAAGAGATTGGATACATGTTAAGGATCATGTTGATGCATTAATAGCTCTTTCAGAAAGTTCTATAAACATATCAGGAGAAATTTATAATATTGGGAGTGAAAACCAAATTTCGAATTTAGATTTAGTAAAGAAGATTTGTAAAATTTGTGACAATGAAATCCCTCCAAAAAAAGGATCTTATCTAGATTTGATTAGCTTTGTAGATGACCGACCAGGACATGATTATCGTTATGCGTTAGATAATAAAAAAATTACCAATGATCTTGATTGGTCTCCTAAATTTACTTTTGATAATGGTTTAAAAAACACTATTAAATGGTACATCGAAAATCATTCTTCACTTTCATCATATTTCAAGACTGACTATGATGGGGGAAGGATAGGGCTTGGTAAAGAAATATGAGAGTACTACTTATTGGTGGTAATGGTCAATTAGGCAAGTCTATTACGAATACCTTTAAGAACGATAATATGGAATTGATTGCTCCTAATTCAGATATTTTGAATTTATTGGACAATAATTCAATTAATAAAACTTTAACTGATATTAAGCCTGATATCGTTGTTAATTGTGCTGCATATACAAATGTAGATAAAGCAGAAATTGATTCAAAAAAAGCTGTTGACTTAAATACAGAAGCGCCAAAAAACTTAGCTATAAAAATTGAAGAAATACAATCATTTCTAATTCAGATATCAACAGATTATGTTTTTGGAAAATCTTATTCTGGTCCATTTTCACACTATGATGAAACAGATCCTATAAATATTTATGGAAAAACAAAAAGAGATGCTGAAATTGCAATAAAAATGAATACAAGAAATTATTTAATATTAAGAACAGCTTCTTTGGTAAGTCAGTTTGATGGAAATTTTGTAAGCTCTATAATAAATAAATTATTAAAAAAGGAAAAAATACGAATTATAGAAAATCAAAATATTTCAATGACTTGTACAAGTTATTTGGCGCATGGAATTAATTCAATTTTTAACCTATATAAAAAGTTAAATCTGTTAAATTTATCAAAAAATCAGATTATACATTATACCAATTATGGTTACACTGATTGGTATTCTATTGGTAAAAAAATACAAGAAAGATTATTTTTAAAAGGTTTGTTAGATGATAAAGATTACATCAAACCAATTATGGCTTCCGAATGGAAAAGTTCAGCTCAAAGACCTAATGATAGTAGATTGTTATTGGATGATAAAATATTTAATCTACTTGAGATCGAGCAAAAAAAATGGGAAGAAAGTTTATTTGATATTATCGACGAATACTTATTGTTAAATGGATTTATTGAAGATGAATAGAAAAGGAATAATATTAGCTGGTGGAGAAGGGACCAGACTTTACCCTTTGACTAAAGATACCTCAAAACAATTATTACCAATTAATAATAAACCTATGATTTACTATCCACTTTCTCTCCTTATACTAGGAGGTATCGAAGAGGTTTTGATAATTACTACACCTCGTGATAGTAAAGAATTTAAAAATTTGTTAGGGGATGGAAAACAGTGGAACCTATCGATATCATATGAAACTCAATCTAAACCTAATGGTATAGCACAAGCATTTTTGATAGCTGAAAAATGGCTTAAAGGTTCTAGTAGCGTTTTAGTATTGGGAGATAACCTTTTTTTTGGTCAGGGGTTACCAAAACTAATTAAAAATATTTTTTTAAGAAATGATGGAGCAACAATTTTTCTTAACAATGTTGATGATCCTGAACGATATGGAGTTGTAGACCTCGATGAAAAAAAAGAAATCATTGATATAATCGAGAAACCAAAAAAGTTTGTCTCTAATTGGGCTGTAACAGGAATGTATTGTTTTGATAATAATGCACCACTTTATGTTAAGGATTTGAAACCTTCTTCTAGGGGAGAATTAGAAATAACAGATTTGAATAAAATCTACTTAGATAAAAAGAATTTATCAGCGGAATTTTTAGACCAGGGTTTTACCTGGCTTGATATGGGTACTCATGAATCCCTAATTAAGGCAGCTAATTTTGTTAAAATGATAGAAACACAAAAGGGTATAAGAATAGCTGATTTAAATAATCTCCAGGATTATTAGTAGAGCCTCTACTCTCTGAGGGCTTTTTTTGATAACTTTGATATTGGATTGGTAATATAGCTTAATACAGTCCTTTTTTTTCCAATAATTGAAGCACTTGCTTGCATTCCGGTTAATATATCCATATTATTTGCTTTCTTAATTTCTTCGACATCAACTTCAATAATTGCAGGATAATAAGGAATTTCATTAGACCCTACTTTTGTGCTAGCAGAAACTGTTTTAACAATTCCATCGACTTGACCCCAAATAGCCATATCATAAGCTGTAAAAGCAATTTTTGACAACATGCCTTCTTTTACATCAGCAATATCTTTTAATTGTATATTAACTTCAATTCTAAGTTTGTCTCCCATTGGCACTATTTCTGCCAATGGTGATGCGCTATCCATTACCTGCCCAACATTATTAGCATGTATTTGTGAAATAACCCCATCAACTGGAGACTGAATAGAGGTATTTTCAAGACGAATTTCACTACTTTTAAATCTTTTTCGGGCATCATTAAGTAAAAGGCTCTCATCAATTAAAGTCATTTCAGCGGCAGCTCCATTCTGAACCAAGTCTTCGAGAATTTTAACTTTCTTTAATCTGTCCTCCACTTCTTTTTTTAATGATGAAAATTCTGTCATAGCTTGTTGATTATCAAATATGAATAGGATATCTCCTTTTTTTACTTTATTTCCAAGCTCAATATTTATTTGAGCAAGTCTTTCAGGATAAAGGTTTTGAACCATATGTACATTGCTTGTAGGAATTACAAATCCATCAGCTCTTATAACTGTATCTAATTTAGCAAAAGCAGCCCACATAAAAGTAAAAATACTGAAAGAAAATATTATCCAAAAAATTATAAATGATTTTTTATACTTTTGATAATCTTGAATCTCTAATAACCCAGAATTAATTAATTTAGTAAAGAACCTAGGCATTATTTCTACTAAAAACTCTTTTATTTTTATTATTATATTGTAGAAAATTTTCTTCATTTAAAATCTCCTAATTTTTTTCTTGGGTTTTAATTACTTCATGTCTTGGCGCTACACGATTAATTTTTCCATTCATCATTATTGCGACTGTATCTACCTTTATTAGATGATTTGCATTATGTGTAGCAATTATAATAGTGGGCTTATAATCTAAATTAAAAATATGATCAATTACCTTCATTTCACTTTCTGTATCCATAGAGCTAGTGGGTTCATCTAGTACTAGAATCTTAGGTTTTCTTATTAATGCTCTTGCTAGAGCGATACTTTGTCTTTGTCCGCCAGACAAATTAAGACCTTGTTCACTTATTTCATAAAAATAAGCTTTAGGTAATGTTGCAATGAAGTCATGAGCTCCTACCGCTTTAGCAGCTGCAACGATATCATCTTCAGTTGCATCATCATATCCAGCAGCAATATTCTCATATATTGTTCCAGAAAATAATTGAATTTGTTGAGGGCAGTATCCGATAGTTGTTCTCAGTTGAGAAGAAGGTATATTTACTAAATCATAATCTCCAATAAATACACTTCCAGTTGGAGGCTGATGATACCCAATAATGCTTCTAAGTAATGATGATTTTCCACAACCAAGAGGCCCTACGACAGCAAATTTTTCTCCATCATTAACTGATAAATTTATATTCTGAAGAATCTTTGACTCATTTATTTGATAATCAAGATTCTCAATCTTGATTGATCCATTGTCAATTAAAACTCCTTTTATATCTTCTAGGGCTTCATCTCTATTTTCTGTTTTCATTAATTCATTAACTTTTCTAAAGGCAGTTATTGCGCCATTAAGTCTGGTAAGAAGTTGTCCAGTTTGCACTAAAGGTGATAAGGTTCTGCCTGATAAAATTACGCAAGCAATTAATGCACCTGTAGTTATCTGAAGGTTTGAAACTAGGAAAACCCCGGCGACAACTATTCCTATCATACTAATTTGCAATGAAGTTGTAGCAAAATTTAATGCAAAATTAGCTGTTATTCTATTAAGCATCCCTATTTTTGCAGATTCTGAAGTTGATTCTTTCCAGCGATCTTTAAGGAAACTTCCTCCTGCAATACTTCGAACAGTTTCCATGTTAGTTGTTAATTCCATAAGAGACTTCATCTTATTTGTTTGCACACGCATATTTTCGTTTCCATATCTTTTCAAGATTGGTTGTACTAATGCAGCTACACCTAAAACTAATGGTATTATCAAAGTTGGTACTAGAGCTACTAATCCTCCTATAGAAAAAAGAACTCCAATAAAGATTAACATAAATGGTATATCAATAAAAATTGCCAAACTTGCAGAAGTAAAGAAGTCTCTAACTCCTTCAAATTCTTTTACTGTTTGTACTATACTGCTACCCGAACCCAATAATCTTGGATCATGTCCTGATATTTTACCGAACAATCTTTCATTCACTTCTTCTTCAAGTTGAATACCAGCTATATCTATGAAATATCCTCGTAACATTTTCAAAATAAAATCGAAAATAATAACAACAGATATCCCAATTGTTAGTGCAAGCAATGATTCCATAGCTGAATTAGGCAGAACTCGGTCATAAACTGTCATTATAAAGAAAGCGCTCATTAGAGCAAAAACATTTATTAACAAGGATGCCAAAGCAACTTGAAGATAAATACCTTTATTTTTAAGAGCTGTGCCCCAGAACCAATGATCTTTTATCTTATTAGATTGAGTAGCCATTTTACAATACCATTAATATCCTGTTAATAAGTCTTTGATTTTGATGGAGAAGGCCAAAGTAAGAAACAATAAGACTATTTTCAGATTCCATTAAACTCCTTAATTGGTTGATTTCTTGCAATCCTGTTTCTGCTAAGGTTGTAGCTGCAAAACCACTTGCCTCTATTCTTCTGGCAATAATTTCTCTTTGTTTTTTTGTATCAATATAAGCTAGATAAAATTCATTCCTAGATCTCAATGCGGAATCAAGAACACTAACGAATTCAGCTTCAGAATTAAGGTCTCTCTTTTTTTCTATGTCTATTGAGTTCTTTGCTGCTATTGATTTAGCTTTAGCTCCTTGAATACGCGCCGATGATCTTCCAAAGTCAAAGAATGGATATGAAAAGTATAATCCTCCTCTAACATCTTCATCACCGAGATTATCATCTAAATCATATTTGGTAAATCTTGCTGCAAAGCCAAACTGCGGCCTGTAATCACTTTTCGCTATTGTTACATCTTCAACACTTTCTTGATATTTAGTTTTAGTCATTTCAACATCAAAAGATGTATTTTGATAAGGGATTGAATCTTCATTAATTCTTATTTTAGGAAAAGTATTATTATTGAATTCTTTTTTAAAAAAATTCTCAAATAAAGAAATATCTCTTTCTGAATTAGCCTTGAGTTTTGCTACTAAAGATTTAATATTATTATATCTAACAGAAAATAATGCGTATTCGACTGGATCAGAAATTCCCGCATCAACTCTTGCCTTAACCTTAGAAAGGTAAGGCTCCAATTCTTCTAAAATCTTTTTAGATTCTTGGTATATACGATAAGACGAAACGGCTTGAATATATATATTATTTGCTGTGTAAATTAATTCCGATACAGTTTTCTGTTTAGCCAGAGAAATATGTTTAGCGCCTTCTTTAGCCTTCCTTATTCCCGCATTGATTCCTCCACCAGAATATATAGCCTGCCTTATTTCTATAATCCCATCAAAACTATCATCCCTTATTTTTCTTATAGCATTGTTTTCTTTAATTTTTCTCGATAGAACTTCATCATTTACTACTTTAAGACTTAATTCAGGCAACCTTTGTCTTCTGGAAAATTTTAGATTCATTTCAGCTTCATTCATTATTGCTGAAGCATAAGAAAATTCTGGCTGCATTAATATTATTTCGCGTAAAAATTCTAGATAAAGATCTTCATTTTGTAAGTTTGAAAAATCTTCTATAGTTTCGTAAGAATATCTTTCAGCAAAAACAGGATTTACTATAAATATACCTGTAAGCAGCATAATAGTTATTTTTTTTAATTTTGTTATAAACATAATAAATAGTACTTAAAATTAATTAACTAACTCAAAAAATGTAAGAAAATTTTATTTATTTCTTACTTTTTTTTCTTTCCTTTTCCATTATCTTTTTCTTTTGATGGTTTTTCTTCAGTTTTTGTTGCTTCTGATAATTGAGATTCAAGACTATTTAATGTTTTGACTAAATTATTAACTACTTCAGCCGCAATATTACCCGGAACCTCGATAACGCCAGATTCTCTTACATTTCCGTCTGGACCAGTACATAAAGCTTGTAATCTTACTATTCCATTTGAAAAAGTAGCTGCACCAATTTGTTCTAAAATCATTATTTCCTCCATTTAATATAATTAGTTAGATGGTGATTCTTTTATTAATTTCAACCCCTAGAAAGTGGTGGGCGCGGCTGGGTTTGAACCAGCGACCCCTACGATGTCACCGTAGTGCTCTACCGCTGAGCTACGCGCCCTTCAGAATTAAATAAATTTAATGCTTTAGAAATTTTGTTATTAATAGAATTATTCATAATCTTTATTGAATGTTTTAATATAATATAATTAGTATTAGATTATAGACTAGTTTAATGCAATTTAGGAATTATGTAGGTATAAATATGGCAAATATACAAAAATCATATAATCAATGCGTTGAATTATTTCAAAAAAAACAATTTAAGAATATTATTCAAGAATATGATTTGTTGGTAAAAAATTTTCAAAAAGATATTACAATTTTAAATATTTTAGGTATTAGCCTAATTAATGAAAAAGAATTTATAAAAGCCACTAATGTTTTTGAAAAGATTAAACTTATTAATCCTAATTATCCTAATATAAATGTTAATTTAGGAAATTTATATCGTTTATCAGGTCAATATGATAATTCCATAAAATGTTTAAACGAAGAAATACAAACTAATCCAGATAATTTTCAATCGTACTATAATATAGCTTTAACCTACCGTTTATTAGGAAATACAACCCTTTCCCTTAGAAATTTTAAATTATCTCTAGAACATGTAAATCAGGAACATAAAACAATAATAAATGATATTTGTGATAGCTATCTAAGTATTTTGATTGAGCAAGGAAAAAATGAAGAAGCATTTGCAATATGTAAGAATCTTTTAAAAAAATTTCCAGAATCAACAATCATAAAATGGAAATTGGGTAATCTTTATTTCGGTAAAAATCAATATTCAAAATCAAGCGAACTCTATAAGAATGCTTTAGAAATTGACAAAAATAATGAGTTAATCAAATTTGATTTAGCTCTGTGTTTAAAAAAAAATGGAGATATTCAAGAATCTTTATCTTTATTTAGGGATTTAAATTTTGGCCCAGCAAAGGCGTTTTATATTGAAACCCTTTTTCAGTCGGGTTCTGAAGAGGTTTTTTTTAAAGAATTAAATGATGCATGTGAAAACTATAAAGGTAGTAGATTATTGGCAAATTTAAGCAAATATACATCATATTTATTTGATCGTAATGATATTTATCCTTATTGCAGTGATCCTTTTAAATTTATTCAAGTAAATAATGTTGTTAGCCCTAATCTATTAAGGGATTCTATTAAAGAAATAGATTCTCTTGATCTTAGTTTGATGAATCAAGAGTTAATAAAAAATGGCACTCAATCATCAGGGAATCTTTTTCTAATTAATTCTCCAGCCTTAAGAATATTAAAAAATCTAATTGAAAAAGAAATTAAGAAATATAGAGATAACTTTTCTGAAGAGAATGAGTATTTTATTAATTTCTGGCCTGTTAAAACAAAATTAAATTCTTGGTATGTTAACTTAAAAAAAGGTGGCTCTCTAAATTATCATTTTCACCATGATGGTTGGATAAGTGGAACTGTTTATCTAGAAGTGCCAAAAACAAAAGATATCAAAGATGGGTCTATTCAGTTTGGGTTTAATAATAGTAATTATAAATTTATTAAAGGCCTTCCAACAATAAGTTATAAACCTAAAGAGGGTGATATTTTACTATTTCCTTCTTCACTTAATCATAGAGTTAATCCTTTTAACGAGACTATTACCGGGAATAGAAGAGTTAGTTTGGCTTTTGATTTAATGCCTATTGAGTAATCGATATATGTTTAAATTTAAAAAAATTTATCATTTTTACGAATCTAAAGATTCTTTTTCTCCAATTATTCTTTCCTCTCCTCATTCAGGACGGTTTTATCCTAAAGAATACATAGATTTATTAAATTTTAATCTAAGGGACATTAGAATCTTTGAAGATTGCTATGTAGATAAGATTTATGATTTTGGACCAAGTATTGGTTGTAATCTTTTAGCGTCTAATATTCCTAGAGTAATTATCGATTTAAATAGAGGCACAAAAGAAATTGATAGAGAAATGTTTTTTAATTTACAGAATATATCACCCAAAACGAATAAAAGAGTGGCATCTGGAATTGGGATTTTTCCTAAATTAAGAGGTGAAGATAACATATATAAGGAGAAACAAGACTGGTTAGTTTTCAAAAATCTTATTAATGATGTATATGATGTTTGGCATTCAAAGCTAGAAAATGAAATTAATGAAATTAAAACGATATTTTCAGAAATTGTTATTATAGATTGTCATTCGATGCCTAGTTTTGATTTAAATGGCAAAAAATTAGAGAATCTACCCGAGTTTGTTATTGGAAATTTATGGGGGAAAAGTAGCAACAATGAAATAACTCAATTTATTGTAAATTTCTTAAAAAAAGAAGGTTTTATAGTTTCTGAAAATTTACCTTATGCAGGAGCCCATATATTAAAGAAGTATGGAAGGCCAGAAACAGGTATAAGCGCTATACAAATTGAAATAAGAAAAGATTTATATTTGGATGAAGAAAAATTAATTTTTAATAAGAGTAACAATAAAATTAAAAGAATATTAAAAAATATGATTTTTAATTTATCTGAGTTTATTATCGATAAAAATATGTATCAAAAATCTGCTGAATGAGGATTTTGATTTCTTAAGATAAATATATAAATGAAATGATTTTA
>Ga0208764_10001438_pt1 | contig 15260 bp, 10 predicted proteins | sample ETNtaG_18_FD_185762 | JGI IMG/M metagenome (GOLD analysis project Ga0208764, IMG submission 185762) | Marine microbial and viral communities from oxygen minimum zone, Eastern Pacific Ocean - ETNP201302SV91 (SPAdes) (version 2) | ecosystem: Environmental > Aquatic > Marine > Oceanic ... | reverse complement strand
GTTAATAATCTTAAAAATAAAGGCGCTATCTTTGTTGATGAGATCTCTCAAGTTCCACAAGGAAATGTAGTGATTTATAGTGCCCATGGTGTTTCGCAAGCTGTCAGACAAGAGGCGAATGATATCTCTGCAGTTATCTATGATGCAACTTGCCCACTAGTGACTAAGGTTCACAAAGAGGTCATACGTCGTCAAAAAAATAATCATCAGGTGATTCTTATTGGTCACGCTGGGCACCCCGAGGTAGAGGGCACTCTTGGTCAGTCTTCAGAGTCAAACAAGGTAACTTTGATTGAATCAGTTAATGATATCAAGGATTTAAATCTCTCAAAGGACAAAGATATTTCATACACCACTCAAACCACACTGTCGGTCGATGACACGATTGAAGTTATCGATGCCTTAAAAAATAAATTTCCTAATATACAGTCTCCTAAGAAGAGTGATATTTGCTATGCAACACAAAATCGTCAAGACTCAGTCAAAGAGGTGGTCAAGCAATCGGAAATACTGATAGTTATTGGCTCCAAAAACTCTTCAAACTCAAATCGCTTAAAAGAAATTGCTGACAATCAAGGTAAGCCCGCGTATTTAATTGATGGTTCAGATGATATTGAGGTTCAATGGCTTAATGACGTTGCTTCAGTTGGTATTACGGCTGGCGCTTCAGCGCCTGAGATTTTGGTTCAAGAGGTGGTTAGTTATTTAATGTTAAATGGCGGTAAAGAAATTATTGAAGTAGATGGCGCAGTAGAATCTGTAAAATTTCCAGTGCCATCGTCATTAAAGAATTAATGTTCGTTTAAAACTAGAAAATTAAAATAATGAAAAAATATGATATTTATGGAATAGGCGCAGCAATTGTTGATACTGAGGTTGTAGTTACTGAATCTTTTATTAAAGAAAATGAAATTGGCAAAGGGCTCATGACTCTTGTGGATGCAGAGCGCCAAAAATATCTGATTGACTCCCTCACCACTCAGCGCGTTCCTGTAAAGATGAGTTGCGGTGGCTCAGCATGTAATTCAGTAGTTGCAGCGAGCATGTTTGGCTCTACAGCTTTTTTTTCGGGAAAAGTAGCTGATGATGAAGTGGGTGATTTCTTTGTCAAAGATCTAAAGAAATCTGGAGTTGATTTTCATCAAGTAGGCCCATCAAGTGGAGTTACTGGGAAGTGTCTGGTGATGGTTACTCCTGATGCTGAAAGAAGCATGAATACAAATTTGGGGGCAAGCCTCGAGCTCAGTTATCGCGAGGTTGATGAACAAGCATTAGCTAATTCTGAATGGTTATATATTGAAGGTTACGTTGTAACTGATGAACAGAGGACAAAGGTTGCAAGAGATGCGATGAAGTTTGCAAAACAAAATGGCGTTAAGACTTCCTTAAGTCTTTCGGATCCTTTTGTAGTAGAAGTGTTTTCAGACAATATTAAAAGTATTATCGGTGATGAAGGCCTTGATTTGATTTTTTGTAATGGAGATGAAGCCAGAAGCTTTACAGATACTCATACTATAGAGGCAGCTGTAGAAGGATTAAAAAAATATGCTAAGAATTTTGTGATTACTAGAGGTCCCGGGGGCTCGTTAGTATTTGATGGAACTAATCTAATCCATACTGATGGTGTTACTGCAAGTGCTGTTGATACAAATGGCGCGGGTGATATGTTTGCTGGTGCATTTTTACATGCACTGAGCAGGGGAAAAGGTTTTTCTTGGGCTGCGGACTTTGCAAATGCTGCTTCCTCAAGAGTGGTTAGTCAATTCGGCCCTAGAATTAAGTCTATTGAGTACATTAGTCTTAAACAGCAATTCAATCTAAGATAGTAATTAAAGTTTAGTTTTTGATTTTCTATGCTTCTTGACTCTGATTAAATTATATTGGATAGAACTTTACTAATCCTTCTAATGCGAGAAAAATCAGCCTCCATCTCTTCTTTAAGCACCAAAATACTCTGATTCTTAAGTTGAAACTGTTGAGGTTTTGTTTGGATGAGATGAATAATTTTTGATGTATTAATCATGCTCTTATCTTTTAAAGTAATTTCCGCCTTATCATCATAGATATTAATTTTATGAATTCCTATTCCCATGGCATAGTTTTTTAATGACGAGGATTCGAATAAATTATTGGTCGAATCTGGAAGAAGACCAAAACGGTCAATCATTTCAATTTTAAGTTCTTTGAGCTCATCTTCACTCACTGCACTAGCAATTCTTTTATAAAGAATTAAGCGTTCATGAACATCTGGCAAATAGGTCTCAGGTATTATGCAAGGAATGCCAGGATTAATTTCTACCTCCTCCAAAGATGTGTCTCTTATATTAAGTTTGGAATTATTTTTAATGGCGTGAATGGTTCGTTTTAATAAATCGTGGTAGAGGTTAAAACCTATTTCAGAAATCTTACCACTTTGATTTTCACCTAATAAATCGCCAGCACCTCTAATTTCAAGGTCATGATTTGCGAGCATAAAGCCAGCTCCAAGTTCTTCGAGTGAGGCAATTGCATCAAGCCTCTTTCTAGCATTTGCAGTAATTGATTGATGAGATTTAATCACAAGGTATGCATACGCTTTGTGATGAGAGCGTCCGACCCTACCACGAAGTTGGTGGAGCTGAGCAAGGCCAAAATTTTGTGCATTATTAATAATAATGGTATTTGCACTAGGAATGTCAATTCCAGTTTCAATGATTGTAGTACATACTAAAATCTGAAAACGCTGGTGATAAAAATCAGTCATTATTTGTTCAAGTTCTTTACTCGGCATTTGCCCATGAGCAATCCTGATTGTTGAATTTGGCATTAGATTTTTTAATGAGGCTGCCATATTATCAATGGTGTCGATGTCATTATGTACTACAAAGATTTGACCACCTCTATGAAGCTCTCTAGAGAAAGCCTCGGTGATAGTGTTATCATCCCATTCATCAACAAAGGTCTGTATTGCGGTTCTTTTTGCTGGGGGTGAGGAGATAATTGATAGCTCCCTTAAAGACCCAAGTGCCATGTTAAGTGATCGAGGAATTGGTGTTGCTGTCATGGTTAATATATCACTTTGGCCACGAATCTTTTTTAATGAATCTTTTTGTTTAACTCCAAATCGATGCTCCTCATCAATAATAATCAAGCCAAGATTTTGATATTGAATTCCACCCTGAATGAGTTTATGAGTTCCAATTACAATGTCAATTTTTCCTTGCTTGAGATTTGATTTGATCTGAGTTTGTTCTTTGGCACTTTGAAACCTAGATAAAGACTTAATAACAACAGGAAATTTAGAGAATCGATCTGAAAATGTTTGATAATGCTGATTAGCAAGGAGTGTTGTGGGCACTAAAATCGCTACTTGCTTTCCAGACTCTACTGCCAAAAAAGCAGCTCTCATTGCAATTTCAGTTTTACCAAAGCCTACATCCCCACAAACTAGTCGATCCATTGGTGTGTCAGATTGCATATCTAATAAAACATCATTCATTGTTTTAAGTTGATCTGGAGTTTCTTCAAATGCAAAACTCGATACAAAAGAACTATAAGAGTCATTAGGGCTAGGAAATGAAAAACCTTTTTGTGACTCTCTCTTTGCATAAATTTCTAATAGCTCAACAGCAACATCATAAAGAGATTCAGCAGCTTTTCTTTTTGCCTTTGTCCATTGCTGACTTCCTAATTTGTGCAGAGGTGCATAATCTGAATTTACACCTGTGTACCTTGAGATGAGATTTAGGTTAGTTATTGGAACCATGAGTTTTGAGCCATTGGCATATTCTAGAGAGAGAAAATCTTGTTGATTTTCATCGAAACTTCGGCTGACAAGGCCCAGATAGCGACCTACCCCGTAATGCTCATGCACAACAGGATCGCCCAGCTGAATTTCAACTAGGCTTTTGATTGCTTCATCAAAATCTTTATGCTTTGCGCGGCGTCTACGTTGCTGTTTAACAGCATCTTTTCCAAATAAATTATTTTCAGTAATAATTGCTATTTTTTCAAAAATAACACCTTCACTTAAGCTTGCACTTGTAATGCATAGTTTAGAGTCTTGGTTAAGAAAGTCAGGCCAGTTGTCGCAATCTGTTGCAAAAAGTTCATAGGAAGATAACAAATCAGTCAGCACGCTTTTTCTTCCTTCGGACTCGCAAACTATTAAAACTCTCCCTTGAAAATTTTCTATAAAATTGACTAATTTATTGAGTGGCTTCTTTGCCTCAGCTTCAATTTTAAGAGGAGGAAGAATTGAAGATTTAAAGTCTAAGCCTTCTCGACTGTATACTTTGGATGTTTGGATTTGTATCTGCTTTTTTTTATTAAGAGCAGTAAAAAAATCATTATTATTTAAGAAGACTTTATTGATTGTAAGTGGAAGTCTTTCTAGTGATTTTTTACAATATTCAAACCGCTCTATCAATTCATCATTTTGAATAGCAACTATCTCAGCCAATCCTTTTTGATAAGCAATGACAGAATCATTTGGGATATAGTCAAACAATGTATCAGTTCTATTAAAAAATAATGGTAAGTAGAACTCAATTCCTCCAGGATAGCGACCCTCGCTCACTTCAGTGAAAATAAAGCCGTCAGTGTTTCCAAATTCAGATAAATAGTTTTCTTTAAATATATCAGCGCTATCTTTGTCAGAAGCAAACTCTCTAGCAGGCAAAAGTTTAATCTCTTTAATAACTTCAATAGATCTTTGAGAAGAGGAATTAAAGGATCGGATTGAATCAATTTCATTGTCAAAAAGATCAATTCTATATGGATTATTAGCACCCATTGGGTATAAGTCTATTAGCGCACCTTTTAATGAAAATTCACCTTGCTCCATGACGGTGGTAGCTCTTCGATATCCTATTTTGATTAGGTTTTCAATAAATGAATCAATCTCGAGGCTCTGATTGGTTTCTAGGTGCAGGCTGTACTTATAAATAAAATCCTTTGGGCATAATTTTTGTGAAATTGCTTCAACCGTAGTCACAACGATTCCAGAATCAATAGAAGATAATTTTGCTAGGGTATTAAGTCTTGAAGAGACAATATCTGGGTGAGGAGAGAAGTGATCAAAAGCTAAAACTTCCCAACTAGCAAAATTAAGAATTTCTGTGGATTTTTTAAAAAAGGAAAGTGATTTATTAATTTCATCATAATGTTTTATATCTCTAGCAATATATAAAACAACACCCTTGTTGGATTCTGCAAGCTCTATAAGTGCAAGTGCCTCTGAGGAGCCAAATATAGAGCCCCAATAATTCTTTTTTAAGCCAGATGAAATTGACTTAGATTTTTCAGGATAAACTATGCTCATTGGACTTGAACATCTTCCTTAGCAAGCATATCGATTAAGCGGATTGAGGGTAAACCAATAAGGCTGTTTGGATCATTGCCTTCCATTTGGCTAAGCAGTTCAGCCCCTAAGCCTTCTGATTTGAAGCTGCCAGCACAGTTTAGGACGTCTTCTTTAGATAAATAATTTAATATTTGATTATCTGAGAGTATCTTAAATGTAACTTTGAAATGTTCTACATGAAGCTGAGTATGTTGAGTATTTGTGTTCATTAAAACCAGTCCTGTAAGAAAATTTACCGTTTTTCCAGAGCTTTTCTTAAGTTGCAAGAAGGCATTTTCATGACTACCTGGCTTAGTTAAAATGACATCATCTTCATTCTCCCCACTATCTAAAGTGGCAACCTGGTCTGAGGCAATAATAAGACCAGAATGAGATTTTGAGACAGCCAAAGCTTTTTCTTTTGACAGGCGGCTAACCAAATCAATAGGCGATTCGTTTGCTTTTCTTGCTTCATTTATTTCTGGAGCGACAACTTTAAAGGTAAGTCCTAGATTGTCAAGAATAGCTTTTCTAAATGGCGATGATGAGGCTAGAATGAGTGACACTAAGAGATTAAAAATTGTAAAATAATCTAATATTTTACTTCAATCAGGTTAAATTAATGCGCTTATCAATAGTAGTGGCAATGGATGACAACCGCCTGATTGGCAATAACAATCAACTTCCGTGGCACCTTCCAGCTGACTTGGCCTATTTTAAAAAACTGACTACGGGGAAATCTATATTAATGGGAAGAAAAACCTATGATTCAATTGGAAGGCCATTACCAAATCGTCGAAATATAGTAATAACTCGTAATTCAAAAATCTCAATATCTGGATGTGAGGTTGTTTCGAGCGTTGAGAAAGCACTTATACTAATAAAAGACGAGGACGAGGTAATGGTGATTGGCGGCGCTAGTTTATGTGAGCAGCTTCTTCCCCAAGTTAATCGACTTTACATTACAAAGATTGATGGAGAATTTGAAGGGGATATTTATTTTCCAAAATATGATGATTTAAATTGGCATCAAGTGAGTTGTGAATCACATCCAAAAGATATTGCAAACGCCTATTCGCACCATTTTATTGTTTTAGATAGGGCTCCATGAAAACATTAATCACATTAAGCTTATTGGTCATATTCCTATCTGGATGTGTTTTTACTAAGATTGTTACTGTTCCAATGAGGGTAACTGGAGCAGTAGTTTCTGTAATACCTGTCGTCGGAGATGGAGTTGATAGTGCGCTAGGAGCTAGCGCCGATGTAATCGACGCGATACCTATTTAAATAGCTTTAAGGTGTTTCTTGTCGCGAGCAGCAAGAACTTCTTTCAAAGCTTTTGGCATAACCTTAACGAAATGAATAATTTCTTCATCCCAGTTGTCTAGTATCTTCTTAGCGATTTGTGAGCCTGTATGTCGGAAATGCTTTTTTGTAAGATCATGGAGCTCATTAAGTGATTCTTTATCCATTGGGTCGAAATCAATCATTGCAGAATTTGCTCTTTCCTTGAGTGTTTGATTTGGGTTATATACATAGGCGATACCACCACTCATACCTGCACCAAAATTTCGTCCTACTTCTCCAAGAATAACAGCTCTTCCACCTGTCATATATTCACATCCATGATCACCAATGCCTTCAACAACGGCAATTAAACCAGAATTTCGAACACAGAATCGCTCAGCAACTTGACCAGAAAGATACAATTCACCGCTCGTTGCACCATAGCCACAAACATTTCCAGCAATGATTTCATTTTCGGAGGAGTAGGTTGAGTCCTTAGGCGGGAAGACAATAACACGGCCACCCGAGAGCCCTTTACCAACATAATCATTTGCATCTCCTTCTACAGAGAGGGTGATTCCTTGAGCGAGAAAGGCTCCAAAAGATTGACCTGCTGACCCTTTAAAATTAATTTGAATTGAGCCATCTTTAAGATTATTACCATTCCTTGATTTGACAACATGGGATGAAAGCATTGCTCCAACCGCTCTATCAACATTAGATATTCTGGAATCAAATTTAATTCTTGTATTATTTTCAATGGCTTCTTTGGATTTTGCAATTAAATCAAGATCGATCTGTTCTTCAAGTTGATGATCTTGCTTAATGCTTTGATAGGTGCCCGCATCTCTATAAAGATTTTCAGCAGGTGTGAGTATTGCACTCAGATCAATGGAGTCTTGTTTCCAGTGATTAATTGCCTTATTCATCTCGAGCATATCTACTCTTCCAACCATATCAGTTAGTTTAGAAAAGCCAAGTCTAGCCATAATAGCTCTTAATTCTTCAGCAACCATAAACAAATAATTAACGACATGCTCAGGTTTCCCAGTGAATTTTTTACGTAATACTTTGTCTTGAGTGGCAATGCCAACAGGACAGGTATTCAAGTGGCATTTACGCATCATAATACAGCCAAGTGTAATGAGTGGAGCTGTCGCAAAGCCAAATTCTTCTGCACCTAATAAGGCAGCAATTGCAACATCTCTTCCAGTTTTCAGTTGTCCATCAGTTTGAATCACAACTCTTGAGCGAAGATCATTCATTACAAGAGTTTGGTGAGTTTCAGCAACACCAAGCTCCCAAGGAAGTCCAGCATGTTTAATTGAAGTTAAAGGTGAGGCTCCGGTTCCTCCATCATGTCCAGCAATAACTATATGGTCAGATTTGGCTTTAGTGACGCCGGCAGCGACTGTGCCAACGCCAACTTCCGATACAAGTTTGACACTGATACGGGCATCTGGATTTGAACGCTTGAGATCAAAAATAAGTTGGGATAGATCTTCGATAGAATAAATATCATGATGTGGCGGTGGGCTTATGAGCCCTACCCCTGCTGTCGAGCATCGAATTTTTGCAATTCCTTCATCAACTTTTCCGCCTGGAAGTTCACCGCCTTCTCCTGGCTTAGCTCCTTGAGAAACCTTTATTTGCAGTTCATCAGCATTGTTAAGATAATCAATCGTAACACCAAATCGTCCTGAAGCTACTTGCTTAATAGCGCTTCGTCTTGAATCACCGTTATCATCTGGAGTCCAGCGTTTTGAGTCTTCGCCACCTTCACCAGTGTTGGATTTTCCACCTATACGATTCATTGCTATTGCTAGTGATTCATGAGATTCGGCTGAGATGGACCCAAAACTCATTGCTCCAGTAACAAATCTTTTGACAATTTCTTTAGCAGGCTCTACATGTTCAATATCAATTGAATTTCCATCTTTGAAAGACATCAGTCCACGAAGTGAGCAGTTTCTAGTTCCTTCTTCATCAGACTTTTTAGAAAATTCCCAATATGCATTTTGATCATTGCCTCTAGCAGCCTGCTGCAATGAAGTAATTGTTTGTGGCTCCCACATATGCTTCTCACCACCACTTCTCCAGTGATAATGCCCAAGATTGTCTAGTGATTTTGTCAAAAATGCTTTTTGATGCTGTGCTTCAGATTCTTTTTGAATGACATCAAATCCGACTCCACTGATTCGACTGGCGGTTTCAAAAAAGCATTTATTCATAACTTCATCTGCAAGACCAACAGCCTCAAAAATTTGAGCTCCTTTGTATGAGGCAAGTGTCGAAATACCCATTTTTGCCATAACTTTCAGCATTCCTTTGGCAATAGCTTTTCGATATGAATTTACAACAGTATTATCATCATCTAGATTAATTAATTTATCTCTTCTCGCTTGCCATAATGCTTCAAACGCTAAATATGGATTAATAGCATCAGCACCAAATCCAGTTAAAAGGCAAAAATGATGAACCTCTCTAGCTTCTCCAGTTTCAACTATGATTCCTACTTGTGTTCGTTTATGATTGGATACTAAGTGCCTATGAACTGCAGAGGATGCAAGAAGTGAACTGATAGCATTGCGAGTAGAGTTTAAATTTCTATCTGACAAAATGATAAGGCTATGACCATCTTGAATCGCTTGAGTACTCTGTTCGCAGATTGAGTCAAGCATATCAGCTAGTTTATGATTTGTATTGGTCTCATAAGTAATATCAATTGTCTTACTTGTCCAGCCTCTATGGTCACATTGTTTGAGCGCAGCCATTTCCTCATTCGTTAGGATAGGATGGTCAATCACTAATCGTTGAGCATTTTCCTCTTTGTTACTAAGCAAGTTACCTTCAGGTCCAATAGAGCAACTTAATGACATGACAACTTCTTCTCTGATCGAATCGATCGCAGGATTTGTGACCTGAGCAAAGAGTTGCTTAAAGTAGTCATAAATAATTCTTGACTGATCAGAAAGGCAAGCCAGCGCAGTGTCATTTCCCATTGATCCAACCGGATCTCTGAGTTCACTAACTAGGGGAAGCAACATAAACTGAAGAGTTTCAGTGCTATAACCAAATGCCTTGAGTCGGTTTATTAACGTATCAGGATAAAAGCCTTTAGAATCCCCATGTGCCTTAAGGTCTATTAGCGCAATTTTTTGTTTATTTAGCCACTCACCATAAGGGTTCTTTGTGGCAAAACTATTCTTAATTTCATTATCATCAATCAGCTGACCTTTGTTAAAGTCAACTAGAAACATTTTCCCAGGTCTAAGCCTTCCTTTAGTTTTTACATTGTTTGTTGCTACGTCAACAACACCAACCTCTGATGCCATAATAACCCTATCGTCATGAGTCAAATAGTAGCGAGATGGCCTTAGGCCATTTCTATCAAGAACAGCTCCAATATAACGTCCATCAGTAAATGCTATAGAAGCTGGACCATCCCAAGGTTCCATCATATTTGAAAAGTACTCATAAAAAGCTTTTTTCTCAGAGCTCATCTCAGTATCATTCTGCCAAGCCTCAGGCACCATCATCAATACAGCCTCTTGAAGAGACCTCCCATTCATTAATAAAAACTCTAGAACATTATCAAAACTTCCAGAGTCAGAAACTTCAGTTTCAATGACAGGAAGAGTTTTAGATAGATTGTCACCAAAGACATCACTTTCCAAAACACCTTCTCGTGCTCTCATCCAATTATAATTTCCTTGACGAGTATTGATTTCACCGTTATGCGCCATAAATCGACATGGCTGCGCTCTATCCCAAGATGGAAATGTGTTGGTAGAGAAGCGGGAGTGGACCATTGCCAAATAAGTACTAAATTTCTTGTTACTAAGGTCAGTATAGAAGTCTAATAATTGAGACCCCATTAACATACCCTTATAAATAATTACTCTTGTAGATAAACTACAGACGTAGAAGAGCAAGGCTTGAGAAATAGATTCATCAGTTCGAATTATTTTAGAAATATTTTTTCGAATGATATATAGAGAACTTTCAAAAGCTTCCTGATCTATATTTTGGGATTTTTTAATGATTAATTGTTTGATTTCAGGTTGTGATTCACGAGCCGTGTCACCTATATTTGCTTTTTTTGGGTTAACAGGAACATCTCTCCAACCGATTAAAGATTGACCCTCATCTTTGATTATTTTTTCAATTATTGAGATACAGTAATCTCTCTCTTTAGGTTTTTGTGGTAAGAAAACATTGCCAACACCATAATTGCCTGCTTTGACTTCAGCTCCAAAAAACTTTTTTATTTCTTCTGAAAAAAAGTCATGAGGTATGTCGGTTAGTATTCCAGCACCATCACCCGTATTGGCTTCACATCCACAGGCACCTCGATGATCCATTCTCGTTAGCATCTCGAGTGCATCTTGGGTAATTTGATGAGAGGATTTGCTTTTCAGATTTGCAATAAAGCCAACACCACAGTTTTCTTTCTCGTTATTTGGGTGGTAGAGCCCACGCGCTTTTGGCAATTGTAATTGCTTTTTTTTCATAAATATTGAGTCTAAAACGAATCCGAACTAACAATATATGATACCTTATTTTTTTACTATTTTAGAGGTCAAATTTATCGACTTTTATTGTTATGGAAGGGATTTTAAGGTAGAATTATTTTCATTTTGAGACGTATATGTTGGCAATAATTTCACCTTCAAAAACGCAAGATTTTTCTGAGTGCAATATTGATATTTTTTCTCAAACTAGGCAATTAGAAAGCTCAAATGAGTTAATAGGAATTCTTAAAAGCAAAAGCAAGTCGCAAATTTCAAAACTCATGTCCCTGAGTGAAAAATTATCTGAATTGAATTTTGATCGATTTCAGAATTTTAAATTACCATTTACCCTTGAGAACGCAAAACAGGCAATTCTTGCTTTTAAGGGTGATGTTTATAATGGCATTAATGCTCCTGATTTATCTAGTGAAGATTTGGAATTTGCTCAAAGCAAAGTCAGAATGCTTTCTGGTCTTTATGGGGTTGTCAGGCCTCTAGATCTGATACAGCCATATCGTCTAGAAATGGGAACGAAGCTCAGTAATGCAAAAGGACCTAATCTTTATGATTATTGGGGTGCTGAAATAAGTAACGTTCTTAATGAGGATGAGCCAGATTTAATTATCAATCTTGCATCCAACGAATATTTTAAAGCGATAGACAAAAATGCACTTAACGCTAATATCTTAGATATTGTTTTTAAGGAAAAAAAAGGTGAGACCTATAAGATTATAGGTATTTATGCAAAAAGAGCTAGAGGATTAATGGTCAATTATATTATTAGAAATAGATTAGAGAATCCAGAAGCTTTGAAAAATTTTTCAGATGAAGGTTATCGCTTTGATAAAGATTTATCAAGTGATTCATCTTGGGTTTATTTGAGAGGTTAAAAGCAACAATATTTTCTTAACTATGCAAGCTCCTTTAAATGATCATACTGGTATCATTCTCACTGAAAAATTGATTGCATGTTTATACCAATATGATTAAAGTATATACCTCCCATTCCTGTTTTTACTGCACTAGGGCAAAAAATTATTTAGATAACCTAGATATAGAATATGAAACACTGAATATCCAAGAGGATAGTAATGCACGAGATTTTTTTGTCAAATCAGGCTTTAGAACAGTTCCTCAAATTTTCGTTAATGACACTTTGCTTTGTAAAGGAGGGTCTGACGGTTTAGTGCAAATGAGTAAAGAGGATATTCAAGATAAATTTTTTGAGATTACAGGCTCTTCACTTTAAACACCTCTAATCCCTGCAATGCCTTGCGCACCAATACTCAAAGCTTTATCCATAGAATCTTTATCCATGCCTCCAAGCAAATAAATAGGCACCTTGCATTGAATGATAATCTCTGATGCTTTTTCCCAGCCTAAGATCTGAGTCTGTGGATGTGAGGGTGTTTCATTTATTGGAGAGAGACTAATATAATCCACTGATATTTTTTCAGCATGTTTTGCTTCTATCAAGCTATGAGCTGAAGCTCCAAAAAGTTTATCATCTGGAAATTCTCTCGTCGAAGTAGTCATTAACTCAATACTGGTTAGGTGCCATCCATCACAAGGTTCATCAAAATCAATATGTGGCATATTCAGGACAAGTTTGGCTTGGTTTAATTGACACAATTTATTAAAATTATCAATGTAGGCCTTATCAAGTTGAGATTTACTTCTTAGTTGTATTATTTTTACCCCCTCAGAAAGGCGCTGATTACACTCCTCAAAAACGGAATTAGAATTATGATTGTCAGGAGTAATCCAGTAGCTATTTGGAAGAGAAAGCCTATTAATAATTTTCAACATTGTTGGTAAAAGTTCATATTCTTCAATCTTCTCAATGCTACTCCAAGAAAAATCTTGTCCCTCTTTGCCAACCGGAGTACCAGAATATTTTTCAATTACATAGACCGATAGATTAATTATCCTTTTAGGGTACTCCTGTTGAATTGTTTGAATAAGGTTATATTTTTCAATTTTAATTCCTATTTCCTCAAATAGCTCTCTCTTTAGAGCGCTAGAAAGGTCTTCATTATTTTCTACTTTTCCACCAGGAAGCTCCCAATAGCCAGACATAAATTGATTTTTCTTACGTCTAGAAATAAATATCTCTTTGGAGTCATTGTGAATCACCCCAACTACAACTTCAATGATGTTATTTGTTTGCTGCATCAATATTCATATGTATTCATTCAATAGATATCTTTCTATTATCTCCGCTATGATGTGACCGAGGTAAAATAAGTATTTTAATATTTGAGATTAAAAAGTGAGTCTTCACGAAAAAATTAATTCACTTTATTCTTTTAAAGACAGTCTAAGTGAAAATTTAATTGGAATAGAAAAAGAGGGGCTGCGCGTGGCTGAAGATGGGAGTATTGCGCAATCGCCCCATCCAGAAAGCTATGGTTCTGCATTGACTCATCCTGAAATTACTACCGACTTCAGTGAAGCTTTGGTTGAAATAGTAACGTATCCAACTAAAGGCGCTAAAAACGTAATAGATGAGTTATCCAAAATAAATCACTACATTTATCATCACTTGCCACATACTGAGCGCTTCTGGCCTGCCAGTATGCCTTGTATCTTAAGAGGAAAAACCAATATTCCTATAGCTTATTATGGCGAGTCCAATCTCGGAAAAATGAAGACAGTTTATCGGCGCGGTCTTGCAAATCGTTATGGAAGTGTTATGCAAGCAATAGCAGGTATTCATTTTAATTATTCATTTTCATTAGAATTTTGGGAGTCTTATCGTCAAGTTATAGCGCCACAAAGTAAAGTTGATTCTAAACGATTTATAAGTCATCAATATATGGGCTTAACTAGAAATGTTCTCAGATATGGCTGGTTAGTAACTTATTTATTTGGAGCGTCCGCCACGGTTTGTAAGTCGTTTATGCATGATTACCATGACCATAATTTAGAAGAATTTGATGATAATACTTTTTATCTTCCTTATGCAACTTCTTTAAGAATGGGTGATATTGGATATCAAAACTCTCAAGAGGATAAGAAAGGAGTAAAGGCCAACTACAATAGTTTGCGTCAATATATATATAGCCTAAGAGCTGCAATGCAAACTAGTTGTGAGGATTTTGAAGCAATTGGCGTTAAAAAAAATGAAGAGTATCTTCAACTAAATACGAATATTCTTCAGATTGCCAATGAGTACTATTCTTCAGTAAGACCAAAGCCTATAATCAATGGAAGTGATAGACCATTAGGTGCGCTTTTGAATAGCGGTGTTGGTTATGTAGAATTAAGATCGCTTGATATTAACCCCCTGATGAAGGATGGAATTGACGAGGAGCAAGTTCAATTTCTTGAATCATTCATGTTGTATTGTCTATTAGAAGATTCTCCAACAGTTTCAACCTCAGAGATAAACGAAATAGATATTAATGCCAACTTAGTTGCTCACAGAGGAAGAGAGCCTGGACTTCATTTAAAGCAATATGGGGAAGACTTAAAGTTAAAGAATTGGGGCGAGAACATCCTTCATAAAATTAATGATTGTGCAATTCTTTTAAGTGAAAATCATCAGAAATCAGTAAAAAAAATCTCACGTAGGATTAATGATCCTGATTTAACACCATCTGCTCTAATGCTTAACCAAATGAAACATGAAGAAAAAGGCTTTTTTGAATATACGGACCAGTTCAGTCGAAAATATCAAAAACTCTATAAAGATTTAAAAATAAGTGATGATTATTTCTCAGAGCTTGACAAACTAAAAAAACTTTCAAATCAAAAGCAACTGGAGATAGAGTCTGATGACAGAGTAGGTTTTGATCAATTTTTAGAAGAATATTTCTCAAGTGACTCATAAAGTAGAAACAATCTGTGCCCTTGCTTCAGCATTAGGCCAAAGTGGTATTGGCATTGTTAGAGTTTCTGGACCACTTGCTAAGCCTGTTTCTGAGAAGATCTTACAGAAGGAATTAATATCTAGATACGTATATTACGGAGCTTTTTATGACAATGACAATAATGTTATTGACAAAGGTGTAGCTATTTTCTTTCCTGGTCCAAATTCCTATACTGGCGAGGATGTCGTTGAGTTTCAAGGGCATGGAGGAGTGAGTGTTTTAAGAAAGGTTCTAGAGATTATCATAGCATCTGATATT
>Ga0208764_10001436_pt1 | contig 15264 bp, 11 predicted proteins | sample ETNtaG_18_FD_185762 | JGI IMG/M metagenome (GOLD analysis project Ga0208764, IMG submission 185762) | Marine microbial and viral communities from oxygen minimum zone, Eastern Pacific Ocean - ETNP201302SV91 (SPAdes) (version 2) | ecosystem: Environmental > Aquatic > Marine > Oceanic ... | reverse complement strand
CTGTAAATGCGAAAACATTCTATAATGTAGGTTTTTCAATGAATTCAGAAACCTTTAAGACAGAACCAAACTCCCGCAGGCTTGGATCAAACCCTGCTCCTGGAGACAATGTAAGCGACATACCTAGCGCTGTAATAAAACTATACGGATCTGGCGGTGTTAATGCAGACTCATTAGTATACTCTCCTTGGGGTTGGACTTCAGATGGTATGAGCAATCCTGGAAGTGGATCGCGAATTGGAGGTCATTGGGCTAGAGGTCGTGATGATTCAAAGGTTTCTAGTACAAATCTTAATTTTGATTATACAACACAGCTTAATAGCACTAATCAGGTAAACGCAGGTGCTTGGGTGTCTTTATATGATTATGATATGGATTATGGTTCAAGTGACTCTGTAATTGTACATGTTGAGCGTGGTTCACAGAGGTGGAAGAAAACCCCAACGCAGGCTGGTTTATATGCAGAAGATAAATTAGAATTTAAAGGCATGATTGCGACTTTGGGTCTTAGTATGGATTATTATAATCCAAACACTAAATGGTGGGATTATGATGATTATGCAAGGGAAATGACAGCAAAAGAAAAAGGAGACGTGGGTGATGAACGTTTCTCTGCTGTAGCTGCAAGCGACGCTGAAACTCAAATTACAATCAATCCAAAGATTCGTATTGCATTCCCAATTACTGTGAATAGCAAGTTATATTTTAACTACGGAACCTATCGTCAGCAATTGACTGCACAGGAAAGTTTTATGATTTGGCAGGCATGGCGTGGGGAAGTACATCAGATTGGTGATCCTAGCAATCCGATGCCAAAAACTGTTAGCTATGAAGTTGGCTATGAACAGGCCCTTCAGGATGCATATTTACTTCGCGTAGGTGGCTATTATAAAGATAGCTCATTGCAGCCTAAGTCAGTTTGGTATCAAAGCATTGATTCTGAAGTGTCTTATAATAGAGCTGTTCCTTATAATTATAGCGATACGCGTGGTTTGGAGTTATCTCTTAGTAAAAACGTGGGAGACTTAAGAGGGTATTTGAATTACACCTACTCAGTGCGTACGCAAGGTAACTTTGGTTGGGGATCACAGTATGAAAACGATGTAACGCAGGCAGAGTATGAACGTACAGCAACTGATCATTATCAAATCAAACCAGTTGCAGAACCATTTGCTTCAGCAAACCTAGAATATGTTGCTCCAAAAAGCATGGGTCCATTGGCTGATCTTCGGGTAACATTAAACGGTGGCTGGAGAGCTGGCCGTCACTTTACATGGGTGGGTCCAGGTGGATCAACTATTCCTGGTGTAAATAATAATGTGCAGATGAGAGATTTCTTATTCATGAATGCGCGTCTTAGCAAAAGCTTTAATGTTGCTGGTAGTAGAGTTATGGTGTTTGCAGATGTTCAAAATCTGTTGAACTTGAAGTACATGTACTTTAGCCCATATAACCCAATGGGCGGTCCATTTGAAGGCAGTGTTGGTGGAGATGATTGGGATAATTATATGACATCGTTACATATGCCAGCAGAGTTTTGGGATGATGTAGATGATAATCAAATGACATATAATAATATTGTAGGCGAAGATAGACCTGGAACTTTTAGAGAGCGCAGTGTTGATTTTGTCCCTATTGAAGTTGTGGCTACTGCTGGAAATCTTCCAACAGAGGAAGAGTTGCCAACTTTGATTCAAACATCAGATGTTTTGTATTATGTACATGATTCTGGAGATTGGTATCGTTGGGATGGGTCTAGCTGGGGAACAGCAAGTTCAAGCTTTGTTAGCAAGGTGAAAAGTGATAAAGCATATATAGATATGCCTAATGAATGGCACAGAACTTTTCTTAACCCAAGAACTGTCAGTATTGGCGTAAGGGTTTCTTTCTAGGTAATAATATTAAATTAATAATTAGTATAAATTGGTTAATCCTGACAAATAGGAGACACACATGAACATGAAAAAATATAAACAGCACAGTCTTTCGGCTTTTGCAATAATTGTATTGTTGCTATCAACAGGCTTAGATGAGTTAAGTGCGCAATATTCAATCAAATGGTTAAACGTTGGTAGTTTCCATAGCCCATATTCAGAAGGATTGGTTAATCGTGAGGAAGAACCTTGGGGTAATGCTCCTCTTATGTGGCCAGCTATTGATTATAATTCTGGGAACTCTAGGGCGCAAGCTTTTTGGATGGGTGCAACAAATTTTACAGATGAAAATGGAACCACGTATCCTCATAAAATAGCTCATATTGGCCCAAGATCTGGTGGCGATATTCAGTTTTTTGCTGTAGAGCAAAAGATCACTAGTAAGTTTGATCCAGTTGTTACAGTTGATGGTGCAAAATCATTTGAAAAATATGTTTATGTTAATGAAATGAATACAACGATGGCGCCAGATAGAATTATGGAAGTTTCAAATAATAGTCGTATTGGTATAACGACAGAAGCAACCATGAATGCATTTAGTCAAGAATACCATGACGATTATCATATTATTGAATACAAATTCACCAATACTGGTAATGTAGATGGTGATGAGGATATTGAGCTAAGCGCTGGTTTAACTGGTGTGTATTTCTTTTTTATTCATCGCTATATGGTTCATGATGCTTCATCCTGGATTAGGGGTGGTGGTGCACCTTGGGGTAAGTTTACTATGAACGATGCCGTTGGTGATGGCCACGAAGATTATGATGTTGATTTTCGTGCTCAATATGCTTGGGCGGGTTTAAATCCTGATAATACCAGTTTTAGCTCTATTGGTGGTCCGATGATGTTTCAGCACTGGGCTGCAGCAGGATGGGATACAACAGGGAGGCTTGCTGCTGGTCAAATGGTTGGACGTGTAACAATCCATTCTCCAGATACTCCTGGTGGAGCAGATTCCCCAAATCAGCCTTCTACAATGGGGGTTATGGGAAGTGACGATCCAAATTTAACTACGGATGAATACAACGGTTCTTCGATGGAAATCCAATATAATACTTATATGTCCTCAGGAAGACAGTATCCGCACCATGCAGATGATATTGAACCAGATGGCAATTTTGATACACCAACAAATGCCCCAAATATTTATGATGGAACATACGATGAGGGTGGATGGTCTGTAATAGAAGGACATGGTCCTTATGATATCCCATTTGGTGAATCGGTAAATATTGTTGTTGCAGACGCAGTTGGTGGTCTTAGCATGAAAGCAAAATATGATATAGGTAAACTATATAAAGCAACAGGTGCAACACCAGATGAATCAGCTTTATTAGAGTATGATGGAACAAGTTTGACGAAAAACCAATGGACTCTTACAGCCAGAGACTCATTATTTAAAACGTTTGAAAGAGCATTGGCGAACCATGCTGCTGGATATGATATACCGCAGCCACCTCATCCTCCAGAAACATTTACAGTCACCTCTGGTACAGATAAGATTTCGTTATCTTGGACGGCAAGCAGCTCTGGCCCAGCAAGGTCTGGATGGCATATATATAGAGCAAAAGGATCATATTCGTTTCCCTATATTGGTGCAGCGCTTGAGGATCATGGCGGTTTAGGACATGAATGGGTTGCGGATCTTGGGGCAAGTGAAATGTCTTGGGATGATACCAATGCAGAGCGTGGAGAAAATTATTATTATTTTATCCAGGCTGTGGGTAATGCTTCAGATAATAGTGGAGCAGCAATGACGCCTGCTGGTGCACTAAAAAGTAATCAGCACTGGACACAAACTTTCTTGCCAGCAAGTCTTAAGAGGGCGCCTGGTGCAAACCTTGAGGCTGTACGCGTTGTTCCAAATCCTTATCATATAGGAGCATCAACGGATATACGATTCTCTGAAAGAGATAAACTTGGATTTTTGGATGTTCCTGGTAGTTGCACGATTAAGATTTTTACTCAGTTAGGTGAATTAGTTGAAACCATTGTACATGATGATGGTAGTGGTGATGAATATTGGGATCAAACAACTTCATCAAGACAGGTGGTTGCAAGTGGTCTGTATATTGCTCACATTACGGATAATGCTACTGGCGAAACTGCAGAACGTAAATTTGTTATAATTCGTTAATCAAATAGATTACAACCAAAGGGATAAATTATGAAAAAACTAAATATATTTAATTTAATACCCATCCTTATGCTAACGGCATTGTGTTCATTTGTTGTAGCTCAAGATGATGATGATCTTGGTACAGATAAATTGGCACAGACCGGTATGAAGTTTCTGAGCTTCTCGCCAGATGCTAGAGCAGCGGCTCTTGGGGATGCTATTACTGCTAAAACTAGTGGTGCATCATCGTTGTTTTATAATCCTGCTGGAATGGCCAGGTTAGAAGGGATGAATGTGGTTGTTGGTCAAACACAGTGGATAGCAGATATTTCATATAATGCCGTAGGTTTTGCTTATGCGTCCAATGCCGGTGTTCTTGGGGTCTCTATGATGAATGTAGACTATGGTGATGTTCAAGGAACTATCCGCAGTACAGGTGATGCTGGATATGAAGATACAGAAATGTTTAAACCTTCTGCTTCGGTTTTGGGATTAGGATATGCTTTTGCTCCAACAGATAGATTTAGCGTTGGTTTGCATGTAAAATTTGCTAATGAAGATCTTGGCACAGCACATCTTACATCTGAATCCTCAGATGCGGGGAAGTCGAGTGAAGATTTAAAAATGAATACTACCGCATTTGATTTTGGACTTATGTATCAAATGGATTGGAAAAATCTTATGGTAGCTATGAGTGCAAGAAATTTTTCTGAAAGTTTAAAGTATGCTGAAGAACAATTTGAGCTACCTTTAACATTCAGAATGGGTGTCTCCGCTGATGTGGCAGAAAACCTATCCGTATCTGTAGTTAATGAACGTCCACGGGATTATTTTACAACTTATCGTGTAGGTTTAGAGTATAGTTTAATGGGTATGTTAGATGTCAGAGCAGGATATGTTACACCATCAGATGAAGCAGGAATTAATCTAGGGGTAGGTTTTAAAATGGCTGGACTAGGTGTAGATGTTTCATATACAGACTTTGGTGTGTTTGATAGTGTGATGAGATTTGGAGTTCAATATACTTTGTAAATTAATCTTTTACATTTAGATATAAAAATCCCCAATCAAATGGTTGGGGATTTTTTTTATATTGATTTAATAGCTTAAACCAAAACCGTACTCAAAAAGAGGATCATATTCTTTATCACCAAAGTTAATTGGAATCTGATCCATACTCCTAGGCCAGCTTACTGAAAGTCTTCCTGTTGGATTGTAGTCACCAAACAAGACATCTGTAACGCCCTTACCTTCAGATCCCGGTAACCACGCAGCAATTAACCCATCCCATTTATCAACTTGATCTTCAATTATTAATGGGCGGCCTGAAACAATAACCACCACAACAGGAACACCAGCTTTCTGTATATTTTCAATAGCCTTTAAATCTTTTTTGTCAAGGTACAGCGATTCTTTATCTCCCTGCATTTCTGAATATGGTGTTTCTCCAACAACCACTATTCCTACATTTGCTCCCTTTGCCCCAGAACCATCTTTAGAATAGGTAACATTTGTGAAAGAACTAGCGGCAACTTGAATGGCTTCATATATAGTCGTTCCCTTAGTTAGGGGGCCACTTTCACCCTGCCAAGAGATCGTCCATCCCCCACATTGATTACCTAAATCATCTGCATTTTTTCCAGCAACGTGAATTTGACCTAAATCTTTTGATATTGGTAGCACCCCATTATTTTTTAACATAACCAATGATTGCTTAACTGCATTTCTAGCAATTGATCGATGTTCTTTTGATCCAACTTTATTTAAAAGCGATCGATCAGTAAATGGGTTTTCAAATAAGCCCATTTCAAACTTTATTTTTAGAATTCTTGCTACTGCATCATTGATTCTAGATTCACTAATCGCCCCTTCTTTAATTGCTTCTATTAACAATTTAATAAAATTATTATAACTTTGATTTCCATGTGGAACTGCCCCAGGAACCATAACCATATCAATGCCGGCATTAATGCTGGCTATAATATTCTTTTTATAACCATCTAAAGAGTCCGCTGGATGTCCTACCATCCTCTCAAGAGCTGCCCAATCAGATATTACAAATCCACCAAAGCCCAATTCCTTTTTTAAAAGACCATTTAATAAATCATTGTTCATATGCATATATGTACCATTAATTTTACTGTATGATGGCATCACGGTCCCCACGCCAGCTTCAAGGGCTGGGAAATATCCAGGAAGATGTATTTCTCTCATTTCTTGTTCACTAACTTGGGTGTCCCCTTGATCAAGTTTTTTATCAAGCCCTGTTCCCCACAAGGTGCCACCATCTCCTAGAAAATGCTTCGCAGTTGCTAGAATGCTAGTTGGATTATTTAGCTTATCAGTTTGCAATCCCACTACTGCAGCGGCAGCCATTGATTTAACAATTTCTGGGGTTTCACCAAACCCTTCATAAGTTCGACCCCATCTTTCATCTCTTGGGACCGCAAGGCAGGGTGCAAAATTCCAATCTACTCCAGTAGCAGCAACCTCTACAGCAGTAGCTCTATAAACTTCTTCAACTATTTTTGGATTATTTGTACATCCAAGCCCTATGTGATGTGGAAATATGGTTGCACCAACTACATTGCCATGGCCGTGTACAGCATCAATCCCATAGATTATTGGGATCCCCAATCTTGTAGATAATGCAACTTTTTGAAATCTGTCATACATATCCGCCCAAGATCTTGGAAAATTTTGTGCTGGGGCAGATCCTCCACCGCTTAATAGAGATCCTAAGAAATATTTTGATATATTATCATCCCCATCTAGAAACTGTCTTTCAACTTGTGTCATTTGACCTACTTTTTCTTCAATCGTCATATAGCTCATAAGATCACGGACACGATCCATTATTGGCAATTCAGAGTTTTTATATAACGCGCTATCCGTTGGCGTCTCTGATGATCTATCTATCAATTTTCCGCTAACTAATGTCGAATGTTTTGTATCTGAGCTAGTCTTTGAGCCATCATTTGACTGACAAGAAAACAAAATAAATACTGTCATAAGTATAAAAAAGTTTTTCCTCTTTAATAAAAGCACGGTTTAGTTCCTTCCTTTTGTAATCATAGAAATTTTAAATAAGTTGCAAAAAAACGTTTTAAAGTTGTAGCTCTATTTAAGAAATAGCAATAAATAATTTAAACTTATTTAAAGCTGCATATTTGCTTTTGTCGAGAATCATGATTATAATCTAGAGCGCTATATTTGGTAGCATTAATTACAATTGTGAGGGAAAAATACAATGAACAATAAAATAAGTTCGCTTGCGCCCGATTACAATCAGTGTCAATTAGTTAGCTTATCCTTACTTAGGCTCTTTATTGGTTGGCACTTACTATATGAAGGGATGGCAAAACTATCAAATTCTAATTGGACCTCTGCAGCATACTTATTGGATTCCAAATGGATATTTTCAGGAGTAGCAAAATGGATGGTTACTAACCCTAGTATTTTAGGGTTTGTAGATACTCTTAATATGTGGGGCCTGACATTAATTGGCTTGAGTCTTATGCTGGGGCTTTTTTCTCGCTGGAGCTGTATTGCTGGAGCAGGTCTTATTTCTCTTTATTACTTATTTCATCCACCATTAGTTGGGCTAGAGTATTCCAAACCACCAGAAGGAAGTTATTTGGTTATTGATAAGAATTTAATTGAGGCGTGTGCATTATTTGTTTTAGCCATGTTTCCCACTAGCCATATAACAGGATTAGATAAGTTTTTACAAAAAGATTAAGTATATAATATAAAGGAGCGTTTTATGTCAGAAACAAACTCTGAACAATCAACCCAAGCATCATCAAGTAAAGATTCTGGATTACAATTTGAACGACGTGATATAATAAAAGGATTAACAGCTGTTCCCGCAGTCCTTCTTTATTTATGGAATTATTATAAGAAAAAAGCTCTGGACAAAATGCGCAGTGGCGAAATTATGGAAGAACTTTCCTTAAGAAAAAAAGCCCCAGCAGTTTTGAAAAATAAAAAACCGGGTGATCTCATTCGCTTAGGTGTCATTGGTTATGGCTGGAGAGGCGCACAAGATTTGAAAGCAGCAGGATTTGGTAATCCCGAATGGGCAGCAAAAGCAAAAGCTGGTTCTGAAAAAAACAAACTTGATAAACGATTTGAAACCTATTTACAACAAGATGATTTAAATGTGGCGCTTACGGGTGTTTGTGATGTTTTTTCTACCCGGAGAGATCAAGGAGTAGCGGCTTCAATGTCTACTATACGACCAAATGGGGTCCAGCCGCAAACAGAACCTGCTAAAGCATATCTTGATTATCAAGATATGCTAGCAAGCGATGATATTGATGCTGTTATAATCACCACACCTGACCATTGGCATTCAAAAATAGCTATAGATGCAGAACGGGCGGGGAAACATGTTTATGTTGAAAAATGTATGACCCGGACTATGGAGGAAGCCCAGGCTATGTATGATTCGTTTAATGGCAGTAAAATAAAATTACAGTTGGGCCATCATAGTCGAGCTGCTGCCAGCCATGAAAAAGCCAAAGAAATAATTGATAATGATATTCTTGGGCCAGTTACCCTTGTAGAAATCACAACGAATCGTAATTCTCCTGGTGGAGCATGGGTATATCCTATTCAGTGGAACTCTATTGAAGATTATGGACAAAAGTATAGCTCAAAGAATCTTTTTGCCAATCCTAAGTCATTAGATTGGGACCGCTGGCAGGGACCAGCACCAAATAAAGTTCCTTTTAACCTAGAAAGATATTTTAGGTGGCGTTGTTGGTATGATTATGGAACAGGTTTATCAGGAGATTTATTTTCACACGACTTTGATGCAGTAAATCAAATTATGGATCTTGGAATCCCTAAAACCGTATCATCGTCTGGCGGAATTTATCGTTACACAAAAGAAAATTTCCCTGATCTTATTAAGCATGAAAGAGATGTTCCTGATAATTTTCAAACGATTTTGGAATATCCTGATAAGAATCTGACAGTTATATATAGCGCTACATTAACCAATAGTAATTACCGTGGTAAAAAGTTTATGGGACATGATGCAACCATGGAGGTTGGTAGCGGGTTAACAGTTACCCCTGATCCATATTCTACAAGATATAAGCAAAAGATTGCTGATGGAATTATTAATACGGCGCTTCCAATGTTTGCATACTCTCCAGGATCGAAAGATGTGGATGGAGTAACTTCTGCCACGGCAAAATATTTTGCTCAAAAGGGTTTGGTGTATACTTATAAAGAAGGTAAGCGAGTTGATCCTACGCATCTACATGTAGCGGATTGGTTAGATTGTGTTAGAAATGGTGGTCAACCACGCTGTAATATTGAAGAAGGTTTTGAAGAAGCAGTAGCTTGTCACATGGCGACAGAATCTTATTTGCAGGGACGTAGAGTTGAGTGGGATCCTATAAAAAAACGCATCGTTTAAAAACCGTATTTAAGGGGGGTAATTAAAAATGGGTAACTTAAAAACACGTTTTGGTATCATGATGTTTTTGCAATACGCAATATGGGGTGCTTGGACAACTGCCTTAGGTGCGCATCTAGAAAAAATTGGATTTTCCGGATCGGAGATTGCGGGGATTTATGGTTGTATGTGGCTTTCATGTATCCTTGCGCCATTTATTGGCGGACAAGTAGCTGACCGTTTAATGCAATCCCAGCAATTTCTTGGTATCGCTCACATTTTAGGAGCCTTTCTTCTTTATCAAACAGCTATTCAAACAGAGTTTGCTCCTATGTGGTGGTATATGATGGCGCATTGTCTTCTTTATGCACCAACGCTAGTTTTAACAAACTCTATTTGCTTTCGGCATCTTGGAAATGCAGATGAAGAGTTTGGTAAGATTAGAGTTTGGGGAGCAATTGGTTGGATTGCAATTGGTTGGATTGTTACTTTTATCCGAAGTAATTGGCAAACTGAAAATCTAACAGATATGAGCGATCTGCTTGTAATTGCTGCTGCAGTTTCTGCTATAATGGGAATCTATAGCTTTTCACTTCCGAAGACGGAGCCCATTAAAGATTCACAAGATCCTTTTGCCTTTATTAAAGCCTTTGGAATGCTAAAAGATAGAAATTTTTTAATTTTTATGTTGGTTGCGTTTGTGGTGACAACGGAAATGCAATTCTATTATATTCCTACGGGACCGTTCTTATTAGATATGGGGGCAACTGAAGCTTGGCTGACAGCAACCAAAACAGTTGCTCAAATTTCTGAGGTTCTAGTATTGACCTTTCTATTACATGTAGCTATAAGGAAAATTGGAGTTCGCTGGACAATGTTTATTGGAATAATGGCATGGCCGTTACGATATCTGTTATTTATGGTGCCAAGCTTGCCTGTAATTGTTGCAGCGCTTTCTTTGCATGGAATTGGTTATGCGTTTTTCATGGTAACAGGAAATATTTATACCAATAAAAAAGCTTCCGATGATATGCGCGCCTCTGCTCAAGCATTGTTTATCTTTGCGACATGGGGAATGGGGAATTATCTTGGAACATTATTTACGGGATATGTCTGGGATACGTTTAAGACGCCCTCTGGTGAAACTATCTGGTGGAAATTCTTTCTAGTTCCAGCAACATTGTGTATTGTTATGGGATTTATATTTTTGGTGTTTTTTAGAGATGACCCAAAAGTAACTGAAGAAGATTTAAAAGGAGTTTAAAATAAATGGATCGCAAACGGTTAGGAATAGGTTTTATAGGAGGCGGATTTATATCACGGTTTCATATTCAATCGCTAATAAGCGTTCGAGACGTGGATGTTGTTGGCGTTATGTCTAAAACCAAACAATCTGCCGAGGAAACAGCTGCAATTGCAAATGATCTTAACTTGGGACCTGCGAAAGCATACGATACTATAACAGATATGGTTGCAGATCCTAAGATAGATGCATTATGGGTTTGCTCACCAAATTTTGCAAGAATAGATACGTTCGAAGAAATTGTCAATGCAATTCAAAGTGGAAAAGGTGAATTAATTGGTGTTGCCTGCGAAAAACCGCTCGGTAGAAATGTTAGAGAAGCAAAAAAGGTTTTAGAGCTAACCAAAAGCGTTGGGTTATTAGATGGTTATTTAGAAAACCAGGTTTTTTCACCTTCAATTACAAGAGGAAAAGAAATTGTTTGGGCTCGCGGTGCAGCTACAACGGGAAGACCGTTTTTAGCTCGAGCAGCTGAAGAGCACAGTGGGCCTCACATGCCATGGTTTTGGGAAGGAGAATTACAGGGCGGTGGCGTTCTAAATGATATGATGTGCCATTCTGTAGAAGAAGCACGGTTTATGTTGACGGAGCCTGGAAAATCGAGAGATTCAATAAAACCGATAAGCGTCAGCGCACATACGGATTGTTTGAAATGGCAGCGTCCAAAATATGCTGATATTTTATCTAAAAACAGTGGTGGGAAAACAGATTATTCTAAAAAACCATCTGAAGATTTTGCAAGATCACTAATTGAATATTTAGATGAAGATGGAAAAAAGCTGATTGTAGAAACCACAACATCCTGGTGTTTTGTTGGAGAAGGTTTGCGATTAAGCCTGGAGCTGTTTGGCCCAGAATATTCCATGTTTGTTAATACTCTAGATCCAGATTTAAGAGTTTTTTTTAGTCGGGAGGTTGTTGGCGCTTCAGGTGAGGATTTAGTTGAGAAACAAAATGCAGAATCGGGAGGTATGCCAGTTGTTAGCAGTGAGGCCGAAGTATATGGTTACACAGCTGAAAATAGACATATGGTAGAATCTTTTTTAGCAGGAAAACGACCAGAAGAAAATTTTGATGACGGACTTAATGTTACAGAGCTATTAATGACAGCATATATGAGCGCAGAACAAGGTAAGACAATTTCTTTTCCACCTCCAGATCTCGAAAACTTTGTGCCATCTGTTGCTAAAGGTGAGTGGAATCCAAAAAACAAATGAAACATTTATTCCTTCTAATAATTTTAATCGGATTTACTTACGCTCAACAAAATAAAAAAGGATATACTAGAATATTAAGCAAATCAGAAGGGGAATATTCAAAGCACGGATGGAACCATTATGGACCGGGGTTTTTTACTTTAGATAAAAATACAGGTGTTTTAGAAACTTCGGGAGGTATGGGTCTTCTTTGGTATAGTGTAAAAAAGTACAAAAATTTTGTACTTGAGCTTGATTATAAGACATCTGAACCAAAAGCAAATTCTGGGATATTTTTACGTGTACCCAATATGCCTGTGAGCGATGATTATATTTACCATTCATTTGAAATTCAAATAAACGATCAAGGAGAAGGGAAGCACAAAACAGCCGCAGTTTACGATGGTAATGCAGCCTCGAAAGACCTATCAAACCCATCAGGGGAATGGAATCATTATAAAATTACCTTTGTTGATGATAGAATAACTGTTCAATTAAATGGTGGGCTTGTTAATGATTGGCGCGCAACTCCAAGTGGAAAAGTTTTAGATTTTTCAAATGAGGGCTATATTGGTTTACAGAACCATGATTGGGATACAAAGGTATCATTTAAAAATATCTTTATTAAAGAATTATAATTATCTATAAACAGGATCAATCAGTATGAAAAAATTTATGATTCCAATAGTATTTTTATTTATTGCGTGCACGAACAATCAAGATGATTGGATTGTTTTATTTAATGGAGATGATATTTCGCATTGGCGAGAATATAATAAAACAGAATTCCCGTTTGATGGATGGGCTATTGAAAATGGTATATTAAAGACAATTGTTGGAGGAAATAGAGTAGATATCATAACTCGCGAATTGTATAAGGATTTTGAATTCGTCTTGGAGTGGAAAGCTTCTCCTGCTGGCAATAGTGGTATATTCTATTTCGCCACAGAAAAAGGAGATTATGTTTGGCAAACAGCTCCTGAGATGCAGGTTTTAGATAATGACAGACACCCAGATGGTAAAAACCCACTCACCTCTGCAGGCTCCCTTTTTGCTCTTATTGCACCAAGCGAAGATGTTTCAAAAAAAATTGGTGAATTTAACGAAGCTAGAATAGTTGCAAAAAAAAATCATATAGAACATTGGCTAAATGGAAAAAAGATTCTAGAGTATGACTATAATAGCGATAGTATAAAGGATTTAATTTCTAAAAGTAAATTTGCTAGCATGCCTTTATTTGCTAAAGAAAATATTGGTCATATAGGATTACAACATCATGGCGAAGAAATTTGGTACCGTAATATTCGAATAAGAAAACTATAATTAATTTTATATAGCTTCAATTTTCATGCCGCTACTTTTAATTGTTTCATAACCTTCTTTATCTTTTCTAATAATTAAGAAAGCTTCAATATTATTGGTTTTTTCTATCAGATTCATTGCTTTATCTATTCCCATAATAATCAACGCCGTTGCTAGAGCATCTGCATCTATACAACTTGAGGCTATTACTGTTGCTGATGCAATCTTGGTTTGTGCGGGATAACCAGATCGAGGGTCTATTTCATGTGAATACCTTTCATTATCAATTTCATAAAAATTTCTATAATCCCCAGATGTGGCCATAGACATATTATTTAATGGAACCGCCCAACGAACATTATTATTTGAATTATTGATTTCAGGGTTTTCTATAGCAATTAACCAAGATTTCTTTTTTTGATTAAACCCTAAGCAACGTACTTCACCGCCAATTTCAACCATGTAATTCTTCATACCTTTGGAGTTGAGAAAGCTACAAATAGCGTCAACACCAAAACCCTTTGCTATGGCATTTAAATCAATTTTTACATAAGGATCTGTTTTTTGAAGATTGTTTTTACTAATAATTAACTTGTCATATCCCATATGAGTTTTCCTTTTTTGTATAGTTGCTTCATCAGGAAAAACATCTGTTAACCCGCCTTTTTGCCCAGGGCCAAAACCCCAAAGGTACAGTAGGGGAACCAATGTTATATCGAAAGCCCCCTCTGTTGTTGTTGCCCAATGCAAAGCTCGTTTAACAACATATGAAAATTCTTCAGATATATAAAATGGTTCTGTCGATTCAGTATTATTGAATGTACTTATTTCACTATTATATATATAGGTTGACATTTGATGATTAATACGGTCTAGAATAGAATCAATTTCATTATGTAGATCTTTTTTATAATTACTATCTATATTATTAGAAATAATTTTTACATTATATGTGGTTCCCATTGTAAGCCCAGATAGCTCAATTTGATAGAGAGATTCACTGCACGAAAGACCAAAAATAATTATAGCTGTATTTATTATAATATTGTTTTTCATTTATGCGCTTTTAATGATTATGTACTAATATCTTACTGAATTTAGTGCTGTAATATTATGATTAATAAACTACCCTCAACATTAATAATATTTACATTTTTTTTATTATTAGCTGCATGCGCCTCAATACTAAAAATTAAACCCATATCTTTTTATTATAATGATATAAATCAAAAAACCACCTATACAACAAAAGATATTTATCTTGTGGAAAGAAATGTTCCTCCATATGCTTTAAAACTATCAGTTTCAAAAACTTGTAATGGGAAAATGATGGACTGTGATCCAGATTATTATGATTTAGTATTTTTTTCAACTTCATATCCGGGGTTTGCAAACCATTTAAGCTTTATTGCTGATAGCGATACAATTTTTTTAGGTGCAGCAAAGCGCGTTGGATCTGAATTTAATATGTCAGAAGTAAATGCTGCTGCCTCAATGTTATCTGATGGTGAGTTATTAGATCTTATATCCATAAGATCTGATGCGTTTAGAAAAATAGCAAATGCGACTAGATTAAGAGGGTATTTGGGTTCACAAAACTTTGAAATTACATATAAAATGCGCAGTTCATGGAGGTTGTTATTTGAATACAGCATGCTGGAAACAATCAGAGCAAATTAATTAATTAACAATTAAATTTGTTATATAACTGAGGTAGTAAAATTGTCTTTTATTAATAGAGAGTGGACACCAGAAAATGCTGATGAAATGCATAAAGAAGATTGGATTGCAATCTTCTTTTCAGTTGTTTCATATATTGCTTTAATGGTTGGTACAGCCATGTCAGTTTTATTGATCCCAATAGGTTTTGTTATTTTGACAATAGGAATCATAGCAGCATTAATTATGTATTGGATAATTGACCCCAAATTAAGATCAATATCTGTTGAGTATGAGAAAAAGGAAAAAGATTACTTATTACAATTAGAAGAAAT
>Ga0208764_10001432_pt1 | contig 15288 bp, 17 predicted proteins | sample ETNtaG_18_FD_185762 | JGI IMG/M metagenome (GOLD analysis project Ga0208764, IMG submission 185762) | Marine microbial and viral communities from oxygen minimum zone, Eastern Pacific Ocean - ETNP201302SV91 (SPAdes) (version 2) | ecosystem: Environmental > Aquatic > Marine > Oceanic ... | reverse complement strand
ATTCCATTATGCTCTTGGTTAGTACCTGGCATGTAACCTGGAGTGTCAACCAAAGTAATGATTGGTATTCCAAAAGAATCACAAAATCTAATAAATCGTGAAGCTTTGTTTGATGAATCAATATCAAGTGCACCAGCTAGATACATTGGTTGATTTGCAACTATTCCAACAGTTTTTCCATTCATTCTTCCAAACCCAACAATAACATTTTGTGCAAAAAGTTCATGTATCTCAAAGAATTTGTTATCGTCTAATATGGATAAGATGATTGGTTTCATGTCATATGGTTTTAGGGAATCTTCAGGAATCATGTTTAACAAATTATGATCAAGTCTGTTAGGATCATCAGATGTCTTAACTTGTGGTGGTGCTTCGGTATTATTTTGTGGAATGTAAGAAAGTAAATTCTTGATAACATCCATGCAATCATATTCGTTTTTTGCAACAAAATGTGCAACGCCACTTTTTGTTCCATGAGTCATTGCTCCGCCTAATTCATCAAATGATACTTCTTCCCCAAGTACAGTTTTCACAACATCTGGTCCTGTAACAAACATTGTTGCAGCTTTTTCAACCATAATTACAAAATCAGTCATTGCAGGTGAGTATACTGCTCCTCCTGCAGATGGTCCTATACTTGCAGTGATTTGTGGTACAACACCAGATGCAACTTCATTGTGATAAAATATATCTGCAAATCCATCCAAACTTAGAATTCCTTCTTGTATTCTTGCACCACCAGAATCTGCAAATCCAATAATTGGGCAGCCGTTTCTAGTTGCATGATCCATTAATTTTGTAATCTTCTTTGCTCCCATTTGACTAAGTGTGCCACCAAGAACTGTAAAATCATATGCGAAAACATAGACTTGACGTCCATGAATTGTGCCATATCCTCCTACTACACCATCATTGAAAAATTTCTTTTTTTGCATATCATAATCGTGATAATGATGTGTTGTTAATGCGTCAATTTCAACAAAACTGCCTTCATCTAATAGTAGATAGATTCTCTCCCTTGCCGTGAGTTTACCCTTATCATGTTGAGATTTGATCCTATCTTGACCACCACCTTGTTTTGATTCCTTGTTCCTTTTTTGGTATTCATTTATTTTTTCAGAATGCATGCCTGCGAATTAAAAACTAGTTATTGTATATATTAATTTAAAGTTGTGTCAAGTAATCAATTTAAAATCAGAGAACAAATTTATCTTTGACTGATATTTGATACTGAGTAAATGTGTTATCTAGAGTCTCACATTTTTTACAGACACATAATTGGGAAACCATGGAACGATCACAATCATCATGAAATTCACACTGGAGACATCCTGCTGGATTATCACAGATCACACATCTTAGTTCCTTAATCTCTGCACATTTTTCATGTTTAACACCTAATCCCTTTGACCATAATCCAATTTCATTTGCATTCACTTTTTTATTACAAACAATGCATGTACCATCAAATTTCATTGTAATTTTACGCCAGCTCATAACAACCCGATCTCCTTCTCAATGAGTTCATCACATGTCTCATCAAATTCGAATTCCAGAAAATTATTTTTCATGCAAAATAGTATGTATGGAAGATAGAATGTTGCAAATGTACTTGATGAGATATGCAATTGTTTTGAAATATTTTTAGAAATTGATTTAAATTTTGAACCATCCCATCTTAAACGGTTAAGAATCTGCCATGATAAATTGTATTGAGAGTATCTAATTGTAGTATCTTTTTTGTATAAACCAAGAAGTATTGAATCTAGATATCTTAACAGTCTCCATTCTTGTGTTTTCATTATTCGACCATAAAGCAAATCCGCTTCTGAAATTACCTGTAAAAAATTTTCCATCTCTAAATTAGAAATACTACTTGTGATTATGCTAGAATAGAATGCATTGATTTTTTCTCTAGGATCAATACGCATTGAATACAAAACTGCTCTAGCCTCAGCAATTGATTGTGACTTGTAAAATGCATTGATGCCTTCTTCGATATCTAATGATTCAAATGTTCTTTCTGTTGATGGTTCAAAACCTGTTACTAGTGCTTGTGAAGAATTAAGCATTGAACGAATATCTCCATTTGACTCCAAGATTAATTTAATCAGTCTTCCAGGATTAATCTGTGCATTTTCTTTTTCTAAAATCATGTTAAGATAAAGTCGTAAAAGTCTTGGTGGAAGTGGGCGTAACGCAATTGTCTTGACAACTTTTTTTATTTTCTTCATTTTATCTGAAGAGCCATTATTTGCGGCAAGAATAATTGGTATTGTGCTTTCTTTGAGTATATTGATTAATGCTTCAACACCTCCATAATCAGATCTGCCATGGATACCATCAACCTCATCAATGAATATCATTGGTTGACCAAGAACTGTTTGATTACCTAACACAGGCTCTAATATTTCTTGAATATTTTTTTTATTTCTGACGTCACTTGCGTTGAGACTTATCATATCAAAATTAAAATCTCTAGATGCAAGATTTGCCATTGTGGTTTTACCTACTCCTGGTGGTCCAACAAGAAGTAATGGTTTTGTGCCTTTCCTCCATTTTTTAAACCACTCAACGAATGATTTTCTGGCATCTTCATTTCCAATAAGATCAATCATATGTTGGGGACGATATTTTTCAGACCACATCATTTTGTGTCACTTTGGTAAATTTGATGATAATTCTGACCAGATGTTTTCTTTCTGTAGTCTTTTGTACCAAAATTCATTGTAATGCTCTACAGTTAGGAATAAGAATTCAAGAAATTCCTTATGTGAGAATTTTTCAGGTAGACTGTCAATAGCGCCTCTTGCTTCATGCAAATATGATTCGCTTTGTTTCATTGTGAGTTCAAATCCATCTTGCACATTTTTTGAAGATAATGAATAATACAAAGGCCATGAAGGGATTTTTACTGCCTTATCCCTTATTGTGTCCTCAATCTCATTTCCACATCCAACAGATTCTGCAGCTTTTGCCATACCAATATAAAAAATTTCACCAAGCGGTTCTCTTGAAAGTGACATGTTACGTCCAGCTGTGCCCATTACTGAACGATATTTCTTATAACTTTCCACTAATTCAGCTTCAGTTATTGTAGTTGGATTTTCTTTTAATTTAGTATCAAGATACTGACCAATTCGTGCATCTTTAAAACCCATTTCAAACTGTTTTAAAACCTCATCACCACCTTTTGCAATTTTTTCTCTTGCCAATTTCAGTATGTATGGATTCATTAGTTTGTAGTCATCTAGATAATCAAGATCTTCATCTTTATCCACAATTCTATCCATAGGTTCACTTAGATCAATTGCAATTATGTGACCATCTACCATGTCTTCCCTAAGTGATGAGTTGTTTTTGTCATCAAAATAATTTGTTGATGCATCAAATAGCGCATTAAATACTGGGAATGTCATCTTGACAAAATTTGAATTTAAAATTCTCAAAACTCTATCATGTAATATCTCAAAGTTTTCAAGTTTTTCACGTATTGGATTGATTTCCGATGAATTCAATATGATTTCGGTAGAACCTACTTCTTCTCCAAATTGCTGCTGTGTAGTATTAGGTGATGTATCGGATTTTATTTGATCTAAAAGATTTGTTGTGAATCTCTTTGCAAATTCTGGGAATTTCTGCTCAGCTTCTTCTTTATACTGATTAAATTGTTTGAAGCCTTTTGATTTGAAAAATCCTTGTTTCATGACTTTCTTACCAGCTTTTGTACTCATCAAGGCACTTTTACTAAAAACAGAATCGTCTTTTCCACTCACAAGATCAAGTTTGTAAATTGCTATTTATGCGTTCAATTATGATCAAAGAGTTTTAATCATTCATTTTTTGCAAAAACTCTGTATTCTGATATTATTGAATCACACTTCTGACAAGTGTATTGGCCTCTTTCTACTAAAATCAACTCATCAGATATTGCCTCATTTTCTGCCTCTTCCACTCGTATTTTTGGTGGACCACTAAATTCGGAATCACAGATTTTACAAAAATATTTTTTCATTTTTTCTAGATCGAGTTTTTCAATTTTTGCAATAAATAATTTGCCTACACCTAGATCAGCATTTTTAACTTGTTCTTCCGTAATATCTGCAACAATCCAGCCTCCAGAACCAGATAGTTGTTTTTCTACCAAATCAAATTCACTTCATTGATGAATCATAAAAAGACTTGGAATTTTTTACAATCTGTCCTTCACTTAAATTATGTTCAAAATTTTATATTTTATGCAAGTAACTGAGATTCTTCGTGAGGCTTCAAAACTAGTATATCAAAATGTAAAAGACATGGCTGGTACTGACGATGCAGCTGGAGATTTTGGTATTGGTGCTGGTGGTGATGTATCTCGAAATATTGACATAACTGCTGAAAATACAGTTTTGAATTACCTAAAGAAAATTAATTTTGCATGTACTGTCTTAGGTGAAGAGTGTGGACGTGTAGAACTGTCAGAAAATCCTAAAGGGTTTATTATAATGGATGCGATTGACGGTTCTGCAAATGCAGTAAGGGGTGTTCCATTTTTCTGCTGTTCACTTGCATTCGCTACTGATGAAAAACTAAGTTCTGTTACAGATGCTGCAGTTACTAATCTTTCAACTGGAGAAATTTTTTGGGCATCAAAAGGGAAAGGTGCGTTTTTAAATGATAAACTCATATCTGTTCATAAAAAAACTCCACTTTACAAAATTGTTGGCGTAAACACATCAGGTGCCAATCCAGGGCTAATGAAACGCCTACAACCAATATTTGAAAACCATAATCACACTAGACATTTTGGTGCAAATGCATTAGAAATGGCAATATTTGCACAAGGTTTGATGGATATTTTTATTGATTTACGTGGTAAAATTAGAATCCAAGACATTGCTGCAGGTTATCTATTAGTAAAGGAGGCTGGTGGTTTAATGCTTGATGAAAATTTGAATCCGTTAGATTCTGATTTAAGTTATGAGACAAGATTATCTTTTGTGGCTGCATCAACACAAGAAATACTTGATGAAGTTTTTGCTGAAATTGAATAATTCAAATAAAAATACTTGTTAGATACATCACAACTAATCCTACTCCAATTCCACAAATCACAGAAATATTTGAAAACGAATCAGAGTCTTCCTTAATGAATTTGAAAATTGACCATACTACCTGAAATATTGCGCCTGCACCGATTGAGAGAAATATCACAGTCAAAAATGGTGAAAAAGAGAATCCTCCAATCCAAGTACCAAATATTGCTGGAATTCCAGCAATCATTCCAAAACAAATCATTTTTCCTATAGCAGATTTTGTTCTAGCAAAAGGAGCAGCTATTGCTAGACCTTCAGTGGTGTTATGTGTTGCAAATCCAATGATCAAGAATGTACTTAATGCAACCTCACCAAGTGCAATAGCAGCACCCACTGCTAAACCTTCACCTAAATTATGTAATCCAATACCAATTGCAACCATCAAGGATATTGCTAACCCCTTTGATAATTTTGAAAATTCAGAACGCTTGATTAAGAAATTTCCAATTCCAAATAATGCTAAGAATGATAATATAATGACTGTTGCAATTAACAGTTCACCATTAAAGACTGATGCAAGATGCATATTTGATATCTCAAACGCTTCTTCGATTGCATCTAATGCCAAAAACAATAGTAACCCGATCGTAAATGCCAAGAAAAAATTGAATGAATTTTTTCCTAGTTTGTTAATGAATGGATACCACAAAAGACCAATCATTATTGGTACTACACCAATAAGTAATCCAATAACTCCAAGAAATGCAAATAATTCAGAATTTGGTTCTAATGAAGCGGATGCAGCATCCACTCGTTTTTCGAATCTAGTACCGTCATCAATAGTAAGACCAACAGCATATGGTTGACCCTCATTCCAATCAAAAGGTATTCTGACCAATCCAGTTTCAAATCTTTCAAGATGTGAATCAGGTTCTATCGCTGCAGGTTGTATTCGATCATTTACATCTGCAACTACAACGTTTACATCAACTGGTCCGGTATTTCTCACAGTTGCATGTATTTCATCTTCAAGGAATTGAATCTTTTCAATTGATATTTCTGGTAAAATAATTCCAAATTGTAAGAATGTTGATGCTGGTCCTAAAAGAAACACTATCAATATTGCTAATAATACAATTGGTGCAATAGCACTAATTGCAATTTTTGGTTTAGATGATGTCATCATACTCTACTTTATTATCAAAATCATCAGTAGTTTCTTTGGCAAGAAAAGTACTGACCCAACCTTTTTCGGAAAATTCTGTATTATGTGCGTGGAACATGTACAAACCAGGATATTTGTAGGAGAATTCTAGGATTTGTCTATCTCCTTGTGACATAGTTAACATATCATTATATCCACTAGGAACAGAATTTGTTCCAGCAGGATAGTGATGGAAAAGTGTTCCATGCAAATGGAAATTATTAACTGCGTCAAACTCTAATACATTAACTACATATGCACGAATCTTTTGATTTACAGGAATTTCAATTGGATGATGTTGATAATAAAATGGAATTGTGTTTGCAGCATAGAAATTATTTTCTCCATCAAAATCAGTGTCAAGTCCATTTAATACAAAAATAAATTCTTCTGCCGAATCACGTCCTTCTTTTGGGTCCACGATATATGCACCATACATTCCATGTGCAATGTGTTCTTCAACTGGATGAACATGACAATGATAAAGATGTAGGCCAACAGGCTCAGCATAAAATTCGTAAGTAAACTTACCACCAGGTCCAATATTTTCAAAAACCCCATCCATTTCAGCTTTATGTATTCCATGGAAATGTAAGCTGTGTGATTTTGAACCCTCATTTGTGAAATGAATTCGAATCAAGTCACCCTCAGTAGCACGTATGGTTGGACCAGGAACTGAATCATTAAAAGTCCAAACATTATAGAACACACCTGGTGAAACTTCCATCACACGATCATTTCTTGCAGTAATGTAGAATTCACGAAGTGTAGTTCCATCTTCCAACACAGAAACATCACCGTAATCAAAATTTTTCATAAATTTTGCTGGATCAAAATCTAATGCTTCACCATCATAACCAATAGGATCAATTACATCGCCAGTGGTGCTTATGACTAGACCTGTATGAGTAAGAAATGTTTGTGGTGTTTCTTCTGCAACAGTAACACTAGGTATTACAAAGTACAAAGTAGAAACACCTACAATTAATATCAAAATATAAAGCATTTTAGATGATTGAATGCTTTTTTCCATGTTTTCTAATATTTTCATTTTGTATATAAAATTTAGCCTAGGCTAAATTTTTTAGCCTAAACTAAAATTTTTTGATATGTTAAGGAAAAACCAGCCTAAAAAGAAAAAAATGGCGCCCTCGGCGGGATTTGAACCCGCGTCTCAGCCGTGACAGGGCCGAATTCTAGACCGGGCTATACTACAAGGGCTGTATTCTCAAAGAGAAAAATTACTAGTTTTAAAGTTTGCAATTTTCAAACAAAACTAGTAAAAGACTAAATTATACACGACAGGAGAAACGCAAGGGGTCTATAGCGCAGCCAGGTAGCGCACTGGCCTTTTAAGCCAGCTGTCGTGGGTTCGAATCCCACTAGACCCGCATTATTTTGTAAGAGTTTTTACACGTCTTGACAATGAGTCAAAAGCACGTTTTACAGCAATATTCTGTTTTTTGATATTATTTTTGTATATAGCAATTTTTTTTGTTCTCTGTGAAATCATTCTAGTTTGTTCAGATATTCCTGATGAACCCCTTGATTTTCTATTTTTTAATGAATTTGAAATTGTTGTATTTTGAATTATTTCTAAGAGTTTTTTTGATTTAATAGTTTTTTGCGTAATTGGATCTATATCATCAATATCTAATTCAGAAATATGTTTTTTTGAGACATGTGCAATCTGAACTAAATTTCCAACAATGTTATGTGCTGTTCTGAATGGGATTTTTTGCTGAACTAGTTTTTCAGCCAAATCTAATGCTATAAGATATCCATCTTCCGTGGCCTTTCTCATCTTGTCCTCATTAACTGTCAATTCTGATAACATTGATTTGATAATGATTAATGCCGTGATTGAAATCTTTGATGTTGACCATATTGATGATTTAATTTGCTGTAAATCTCTACTGTAACCTGAAGAAAGTCCTTTTGTTGTAGAGAGGACTGATGTTAGGTATCCAATTACCTGTGATGTTTTACCACGTGTTAGTTCTAATATGTCTGGGTTTTTCTTTTGTGGCATCACACTTGATGGTGAAGAAAAATCGTCAGATAATTCTATGAATGAGAATTCAGAAGATGACCATATTATGAAATCTTCAGATAAACGACTTAGATTTGTCATCATAATGGCAGATGCTGCGATATATTCTGAAACAAAATCGCGTGTGCTTGTTGCATCAATTGAGTTTTCTATTAATCCTGAGAAACCAAGCATTTTTGCTGTACTATTTCTATCAATTGGAAGGCTTGTACCACCTATGGGTCCAGCCCCTAATGGACTTTGATTCACTCTTTCATATAATGACATGAATCTATCTAGGTCTCTAAATAATGAATCTGCATATGATATAAGATAATGTGAAAATAATCCAACTTGTGCTTGTTGTAGATGTGTATAAAGAGGCATTATTGTCTTGGAGTATTTTTTTGCAGTAATCAACAATGTGCTAATTGCTTCAACTAAACATTGAACAAGTATATTGATATCATCACGAATCTTCATTCTTATGTCTAATGCAACTTGATCATTTCGTGAACGTGCAGTATGCATCTTTCCACCATTTTCTAAACCAGCTTTTTTGATTACAAGTGCCTCAATTAATTCATGAATGTCTTCTGGTTCAAAATCTGGATTAGATATGTTCCCACCTTTAAGATTCTCTAAAGCTGAAAGAACGCTTTTCAGTTCTTTTTTTGTCAAAAGCTTATTTTCATAAAGCATTATGACGTGCGCTTCACTTCCTATGATGTCATAGAATGCAATATCAGAATCATCAGAAATTGATGAGACGTAATCCAATGTAATGTCATCAAGTTTTTTCCCAAGTCTTGAACGATACATCAATTAGAATTCAAAATCGCTATATATAGCATCGTCGGATTATGCTCATGACGCAAGATGTAAAACAACTGCGAGTTAAAATTTTTGACGAACTTTCCAAAATTGTAGATCCTGAGATTAATACAACCATTACTGATTTGGAATTAGTTGATGAGGTAGATATTGGTGATCAGTCTGTAAAGGTGGATTTACATCTAACAAGCCCATTCTGTCCAGCAGTGTTTGGTTTTAAGATTTGTCAAGACATACATGATAACTTGTTAAGTATAGATGGGATAAATGATGTTAAGGTAAATGTTTCAAACCATTTTATGGCTGAACAGATTAACAACCAAGTAAATAATAGTCCAAATCCTCACAAAAAAGCCTAATCTCTTATTCCTAATAGATAGCTTCTAAGCATTTGAATTCCCATAGCAGGATCGACTCCCTTTGGACAAACTTCGCTACAAGAACCTGATGCATGACAACGCCAAATTCCATGTGATTCATCAATAATTCGTAGTCTGTTCTTTTTCCCTTTATCTCTGGTGTCTGCAATATACCTATACGCCTGTGCTAAGGCTTGTGGGCCAACAAAAGTTGTGTCCATTGCCATGGTAGGACAGGCTGAATTACATAATCCACATTTAATACAACTTGAAAACTGAATATATTTTTCAACATCTTCAGGGGTCTGAAGAATTTCTTTAACTCCTGTACCTGGTACTATTTCTGAATCATCACGTACAACATATGGCATAATTTTTTTATGGTTATTGATTAATCTAGAGAAATTAACTGCTAGATCCCTAACGACAGGGAAATTATCCATTGGCTCTACAATAATTTCATTAGAATTAAGGTCCAAAATTTTTGTAAAACATGCTAATGCAGGTTTCCCATTAATTTTCATTCCACATGAACCACAAGACGCCTGTCTGCAGGAATATCTAATACCAATTGAATGATCAAGATGTGATTTTGCATCTAGTAATGCATCCAAAACTGTTGTCCATTTTTCAACTGGCACAATAAACTGATCAAATTTTTCTTCAGAACTTACTTCAGGATTAGTTCGTTTAACTTTAAGAGTTACAGTTTTTGTAGAAGGCACAGTAGTTTGTGGTTTTTCTTCTGAAATTTTTGGGTGAACTAATGCCATTATACTATCACAAGATTCCCAAATGTGCACTAATTATCGTGTTTGAGCCATATGCAACCAATGCTATCATAGCTGCAATGCAACCATACGTAACACCTTTTTCATAAGATTGACCTTGTCTCATTTCTAGAAGAATTACTCTTAGACCGTTAAATCCATGAACAGAAATTAAAATTAGAATTAATTCAAGTAAAATTGCATATCCAATCATTTCATAATTTGCTATAACGTTTTCATATTGTAATGACTCGTGAAAATCTTGAGTCATTCGCATCATAATATGTATAGCAACTAAGAACACGGCACCTAGGGCAGTACCATAATGAATTTTCATTACTATACTTTCTCTCATTATCATCACCCAAACATCACTGTAATTCCATACCACATTGCTAATGCTGCAATTCCAATTGTTGCATAGATACAAGCCTTACCTTTCATGTTAAGTGATTGTGGTTTGTATGGATAATCAGGTCTTGCTGGCTTACCAATGCCATATCCCATTTGAACTAACATCAATCTAATTCCATTTCCTGTATGAAACACACACATGCCAATCACAAGTGCTAAGAAAACATGTCCTTCTGTTGTCTGGGTCAATTCTAACATACTATTCCATGCCCCTTCACCACTTAGAATATTACCTGTTTCAATTATGTGACCAATAAAATATGCTAATAATCCTAAACCGGTAATCCGCATCAAAATCCATGCAAATCTTTCTATCCCGAATTTACCATATTTTGCAGGATTGATCCAACCTTTAATTCCCTCTTTAGCATTGTTTTCTTTTGCCATTAGTATTTTCTCTCCACTGGTTTGTATTTAGTGATAGTGACTGGATGTTTTTTCATAATTGGTTGATTTGGATCAAAATATGCTAAAGTGTGATGTAAGAAGTTTGCATCATCTCTAACTGGATAGTCAATTCTTGCATGTCCACCACGTGATTCCCTTCTATTTATTGCACCAACTAAGACTACTTCAGCAACTCTAAACATTGAATCAACTTCCATAACATTTGAGAAATTTGTATTGTATTCTTTAGCCTTGTCATCTACATGTTTCCAGGTTTTCTCCTTCAACTCTCTAATTTTTTTCAACCCTTCAACAAGTTCATTTTCTGTTCTGTACACATATGCTTTTTCGTTTAGTGTATCACTGATTTCTTGTTTTATTTCATAAGGATTGACTTCTCCTCTTCCACGGAAAATACCATCATAAATTCTAGTTTCTTCTTCAGTAACTAGGTGACTTGGAAACTCTGATGAGGTATACTGTTTTTCAATATAGTCAACTGCAAGTGAACCAGTAATCTTTCCCCATACAATACATTCAGATGTAGAATTTGCTCCAAGTCTATTTGCACCATGAACACTATTACATGCAGCTTCTCCTGCAGCCCAAACACCTTGTAATTCTGCTGCACCATCAATATTGGTATGAATTCCACCCATCATGTAATGGCAAACTGGTCTGATGTCAAGCATTTCCTGAGAGGGATCAATTCCTGAAAACTTTATTGAAATTTCTCTGATTCCTCCAAGTTTGGCTTTAATTTTTTCATCACCTAAATGACGCAAATCAAGTTTCATGCATTCAACTCCTGTTTCATGATCAAATCCACGCCCTTCTTTGATTTCAGTCATTATTGATCTTGAAACAATATCACGTGGCGCAAGTTCCATTTTTCCTGCTGCATATCTTTTCATAAAGCGTTCACCTTCGTTATTGACTAAATAACCACCTTCACCTCTTGCACCTTCAGTGATTAGAATTCCAGATGGTAGAATTCCTGTTGGATGAAACTGAACAAACTCCATATCTTTTAGAGCCATTCCTGCACGATATGCCATATCAATTCCGTCAGGTGTTGAGGATAAAGCGTATGTTGAATAACTGTATATTCTGCCAGCACCACCAGTTGCTATGATTAACGCCTTTCCTTTAATTGAGTAAAATGTACCTGATGATAGTTCTATTGCAGTGATTCCAGCAAACTGTTTTCCATCATGTATTATTGATGTTATGAACCATTCATTAAGAAATTCAATATTGTCAAATTTTTGACATGTGTCATACAATGTCTGCATTTCAAAGAATCCAACTTTATCAATAGCATATGTTGCTCTTGGATAACTATAACCGCCAAAATTTCTTTGATCAATTTTTCCATCCTCCTTTCTTGACCAAGGCATTCCCCAGTGTTCTAACTGATAAATTTCATTTGGCATCATCTGACAAAGTCTTTCTGCTACATCTTGATCAGCTAGAAAATCACTTCCCTTCACCGTGTCATAAATGTGAGATTCTATTGTATCACCATCATCCTCTTGAATTACTGCTGCAGTTCCACCTTCGGCAGAAACTGAATGAGAGCGCATTACTTGGGTTTTTGCAATAACGCCGATTTTGATTTTTGAGTTTTTCTTTGCTGCCTCTATTGCTGCTCTTAGCCCTGCAAGACCAGATCCCGCAATTATCAAATCATATTGTATAGATTCAGGCATCTGATGTTAAATTCCAAATAGCTTACTTATGTATTATAACAAAATTGTATGGATCGAAGCTTTAATATATATCACTAGTGATATCACTAGTGATGATTTCTGATTGGTTTCAAAGAGTTGGAAGTTCAATTCCTAGGGGTTTCTCCAGATACTATATTCTTGAATTATTACAAAAAAACCCACACACAGGAAAAGAAATAATCGATAATGCTATAAAAGAAAGTGGAGGTAGATGGAATCCTTCGCCTGGTTTGATTTATCCCCTACTAGGTAGACTATTGGATGAAAATCTAATAGAAGAGACAAAAGATGGTAAATACAAAGTATCTCAGAAAGGTAAAACCACGTTAGGAGACCTTGATTCATTTAATGATATTATGAAAAAGCAGTTAGATACGATTTTCCGTATGGGGAATATTGGAAAATTCGTTGCAATGGATGTTTTAGAAAGAATAACAATTTTGGGAAATCTACTAAGTTCAAATGTTGAAAAAATGAGTAGAACTGAAGCTGAAAAATATAAAAAATTTTTAGAATCTGAGTTAAAAAAACTAGATAAAATTACCAAGAGTAAATAGAAACTCATCCAGATCAATTAATAAATAAAACTTGTAGAACTATGATTCATGAAGAATCTCAGAAAACTCATCAATAGTAAAACAAAACCACTTGTGATTCCAGGTGTATATGATGCAATAGGTGCAAAAATTGCACAGAAGGTTGGATTTGATGCTATGTTCCAAACAGGTTATGGAACATCAGCCACTTTACTAGGAATGCCAGACTATGGATTTATTGGTGCAACTGAAACCTTAGATAATGCAAGAAGAATATCTAACGCTATATCAGTTCCGTTAATTGTTGATATTGACACTGGGTATGGTAATGCATTAACAGTAAGAAAACTAATTCAAGAACTACAAAATGCTGGTGTATCTGGTGTATTCTTAGAAGATCAAAAATGGCCAAAAAGATGTGGACATATGAAGGGAAAAGATGTTATTCCAAAAGAAGAATATGCGGAAAAATTACAGTCTGCGATTGATGCAAAATTTAACAAAGATTTCATAATTGTTGCTAGAACTGATGCAAGAGCTACAGAAGGATTAGACAAGGCGATAGAAAGAGGAAATTATTACAAAAAATTGGGTGCAGATGTAATTTTTGTGGAAGCACCCAAATCTCTTCAAGAGATGAAAGAGATTGGAAAATCAATCAATGCCCCACTGGTTGCAAATATGATAGAAGGTGGTGCTACTCCGATAAACTCTGCTGCAAAATTGAATAAAATGGGTTATAAAATAATACTATATCCACTATCAATTTTATATGCAAATACTTTTGCAACACTAAAAATTTTACATGAATTGAAAAATAAAGGAACGACTATGAAATTAAAAAACAATCTTGTACGATTTAATCAATTTAATGATATTGTAGAGTTATCTAAATATAATAAAATAGAAAAAAGATATTCAAAATAAAAAAGAAAACTAGTAAAAAGATTAATTGCTTGTTCTTTTTACTTCGATTTCAATTGTTGAAACATTTCTTGTTTTTCCGTCTTGTGACTCTAAAGATTCAGAGCCTATGGAAATCTGACCAATAGTGTATCCGGCGTTTTCGGTCTTTCTTGAAATTATCTGTGCAACATCAACTGCTCGTCCGATACTCATACCACGAGCTTTGATGCTAACTGAGGGCAAGTTTGCCAATTGAATTAACGTGGATGTTACATACGCCATTATTGGTTTCTTACCGATGAATACTGTGTCTCTTTGTTCGGTCGACATGCGAGTAAGCATTCTAGGTATAATTTAAATCTAAGAACTCTAAATTGGCATAATCATAATTATTAACATCTTCATTAAAATGTGTTATTAAATGACAATTCCAAAAAGCATAATTTCAAATCTACTTGATTCTTCTGGTAAAGATGAAAAAAAATCTATACTATCTCAATTAACTCATAATAAAGATAAAAAAACTATCAATAGTATAATCTCATTATTTGATGATAATGATATTAAAATTAGAGGTGAGGTTTTTAGTATATTATGCCTAAATGAAAATCATATTTCTGAAATATTGATTAATAGTTTGAGCAGTGAAAGTAAAAACATCCGTGCGTTTTGCTCTCTAGTCTTAGCAAATAGAAATGATATGAATGGAATTAATTATATCATCAAACTAACAAATGATTCTAGTAGTATGGTAAGATCATGTGCACTAGGAGCATTAGGACATCTTAGAGCATCTAAGGCAAGGAACGAAATTCATCAGGGAATTTTTGATTCAGATCTAGAAGTAAAAAAAAGTGCTGCATATGCATTAAGTCTAATAAATGAGAAATTATCACATGATGAAAAAATTGAATTGGAGAAACAAGATGATCCAGATTTTGAAAAAATATTAAAGATGTTATAAAAATGGTGGACCGGAAGGGATTTGAACCCTTGACCTCACCCATGCCATGGGCGCATCCTACCAGGCTGAACGACCGGCCCATTTCAAACATTAAGAATGAAACAGATTTTGTAAAGTGTACCAACATTTAA
>Ga0208764_10001427_pt1 | contig 15332 bp, 16 predicted proteins | sample ETNtaG_18_FD_185762 | JGI IMG/M metagenome (GOLD analysis project Ga0208764, IMG submission 185762) | Marine microbial and viral communities from oxygen minimum zone, Eastern Pacific Ocean - ETNP201302SV91 (SPAdes) (version 2) | ecosystem: Environmental > Aquatic > Marine > Oceanic ... | reverse complement strand
GAATTGCCTCCTCATTGGCATGATGTCGATAATTGTGGATATGTTATGGAAGGTAAAAGTTATGTTATTAATGAAAAAGGTGAAAAAGTTGAATTAAATCCAGGGGATAAATTGCATATTCCTGCTGGAGCTATACATGCTGAAGGCGAAGTTGAAGAAAGAATGGTTTATATTGTTGGAATCTCCGAACCTGCAAATCTTCTTGAAAAGTTGACTTTACTCGACCCAAAAGAAAGTCCACTTTACAAATAATCATTATTGAATATTTGCTATTCTATCTTGAAGACTGATTGAATAATTTTCGGAGAAATATTTACCATCAACAATAGTGCCAACTACATTTATCTTTTTTAGATTTTCTTTTTCAACTTTCAAAGGGTTTTTATCTAAAAGCGTTATGTTAGCGAATTTTCCCTTACTTATGGTTCCATAACTTTTTTCTAAACCTAAAATATATGCAGAATTCTTTGTTACAGATTCTAAAGCTTGAATAACATTTACCCTTTGTTGAGGGCCTGCAATTTTACCTGCCATATTAATTCTATTAACAGCAGAATCCATTAATACAAGAGGTGATGCTGGCGCCATTGGCATATCAGAGTGAAGAGAGAATAATATATTACTCTTACTAACCTCACCCAACCTAACCATTTCTTGGGAACGGTATGCCCCTACACCAAACCTACTGTAAAGGTCAGATAAAACTGTAACATAATAAGGATTTGCACTTACTATAGCTCCTAATTTCTTTATTCTAGGAATCTGATCAGATCGTGAATACCCAAAATGAACTATAGTTGTTCTATGGTCTTTTCTTGGATTACTTTTTATATTTTCTTCTAACACATCAAGAAGATGGTCCAGGCCTCCATCACCGTTCTGATGAATATGAATTTGATAACCAGCATCCCAATATATTTTAAACACTTCTTTAAATCTATTCTTATCCATTAACCAAACACCTTTATGGCCATCTAAGTAACCGTCACGCATAATCATATTTTGTGAATACATTGCTCCATCTACAAATAATTTTATATGTTTAGTTAAAAATTCAACTTTACCTTCACCCCAATTCAATATTTCTTCTGTTCCTCTAATTAATTCTTCATCCTTATAAACAGCAGATAAATACATTCCGTTCGGGATAAAGTAACTTTTAAAAGGAGTTTTCTTTCCTCCAAAAATAAAATTTTTAGCATTTTGCAACTCCCGGTCAGGCATAGCACCAGGATTCGCTACCAATGTAATTCCATTCATATGAAGATAATTAACCGTTTTATTTAGCCCATTTAAAAACCCTTTGTTTTTTGAGAAATACTGCATCAAATTAGGAAGAACAACAAAAGCACCATTTTCTGAAAAGTGCCCATCTTCTAAGCTTATATTAGATTTTAGATCTTCAGGAAGTTGATTAATTAAATCTTTATTAACTCCAAAAAATTCAATAGCTTTACTATTCATAATAAATTCATGAAAAGATCTATGAATTATCAGAATAGGTATATCTCTACTTATTTGATCCAGTTTTTTGCGGGTAACTTTTCCATGAAAATAGTGATGATAACCCCATGATATAAATACATCATTTGGTTTAATTTTCTTTATGGATGTTTTTAATTCAGCAATATATTTATCTTCACTAAGAATTCCTGGGCTTTTTATTCCGTCAAGGTTCCAACTATCGATAGAAATTATCTTAGAATTCATTGTTAACGATGATAAAAATGGATGTATATGGTGCTCGATAAAACCTGGAACCGCAATTTTATCCTTTAGATTTAAATCTACTTTTGCATCAGGATAATTCTTCTTTATATTTTCAAATAAACCAACATCAACAAACCTTCCATCGCTAACTACTATTGAGTTAGCCCCTTCATTCATTTGGTCTAATGTTACCATTTCTTTAAAAATATAAATTGTATTAACACTCTCTTCTGAATAAGAAAAAGTTGTAAAAAATGATACAAAAAGAAATATCAGGATATTAAGCAGAATAACCACCATCAACAGCTAATGATTGACCGCTTATATATCCAGCATTTTCAGACGCAAGAAAGACTACAGCGTTAAACAATTCATCAGGATTTCCTGACCTACCTAATGGAATTAACTTTAAGAACTGATTAGCTACATCTCCAGATGAGTCAATTTCTTCTTTTTGTTTATCGGAAAGTAAATCAATTTGTCCGACTGCTACACAATTAGCTCTTATACCGTGAGCGCCCTCTTCTCTAGCAATTGCGGTACATAAATGTTGTACAACTGTTTTAGGTATTGAAGATAATCCAGCAGTATTTATATATCGGTGTACAGCTGCTGCTGTAAGAGCGGTAATTGAACCACCCCCTCCTTCTTTAAGGATAGGAATTGTTGATTTCAGAATATGGTAAAAGCCATTTATATCTGTATCTAGTGTTTTATAAACATCCTCAGGATCAGAATCTAAGATTGGCGCAATATTAATAAAAGGGCCCGTAGCATCTATAACTGAATGAATTCTACCAAATTTATCTTTTGCATCATTTGAAAAATCTTCAACATCGGATAATTCAAGCAAGTTAATACTTTTTGAAAGAACCTGTCTTCCGTTAACCTCTACAATCTCTGTTAGCTTTTCTGCTGATTTACTATTATTTAAATAAGTAAAAGCAATATCAGTTCCATTTTTACTTAAAAGATCGATTATTCCTGATCCAAGAACTCCTGAGCCGCCAAAAACTAAAGCTGCGCCTTTAGGGAATCTGTAGTTAACCATAAATCCTCTTTAAAAAACTATATCAATGCTAATAATAATGGCCCTATAATTAATAAAATAAAAGCAAGAAGTAGAATAAATTTAAAAAATGTATTCATAAATAATATTTAAAATTATTTATTATTTAAATTATTGCCTACTACAAGAAAGTAAGCACCTAAAGTAAGTAAAAATAATTGTTCACTAGCAAATAAAATTTTTCCTCTTTCACCAAAAAATATATTCCAATCAGAATGAGCAACTATTAAAGCAGAAACCATTATTATAGTAATTATTCCGCCTGAAACTCTAGTTAAGAGATTAGAAGTAATTGGATAGAACTTGATTAATAATCCTCCAAATATAATCCCAATTCCTGATAATACTTCTCCCCAAGCAACAAAATGTGCAATTAATTCAGGGTAAATAACACCTTGTGAACCTAACCATCCAATAAATCCATCGTTAATTGGCAACTTACCGAATCCATGTAAGAAAAAGGAAATCCCAAGGGCAAATCTTAATAAATAATGAATATGAGGAATAACTAGAGAAAAGATGTTTTCAAATAATAAATTAATTTTTTTCATTTATAAGATTCCTCAATTCATAGCCTCAGAATAGGTATTGCTATCAAAATAATCTCTCCAAATTTTTATCTTACCATTTTCCATTTCAAAAACTCCTACACAAGGTAGATCAACCTTCTTCTCACCTGCTAATGTTCTATCTAATCTTTCTACTATAACTATATCATCTTTAGATGCTATAGAAAGGATATCCCAAGTAGTTTTAGTCCAAGGTTGAATAAATCCAGCTATAAATTGTCGAATATTTTCTTTTCCTGAAACAGGTTCCATAGGCATATTGTAATAAACACCATCATCAGTAAAATATTCCACTAATTCATCAGCATTTAAGTTAGACCAAGAAACTATAAAATCTCTTATCACTCTTTCATTTGATTCATTTGCCATTAAATAACCCTTTCCTGATAACATTATAGATACTAACAAAACTAATGTAATTTTCTTCATAAATTAATCCTAAAAATATTTATAATATAGGAAATGCATTGAAATTGATAAATTTTAAGTAAATGGTCGGAGCGGCGGGATTTGAACCCACGACCCCTTGTCCCCCAGACAAGTGCGCTACCGGGCTGCGCTACGCTCCGTTAATCTAGGATAAAGATGAACGAATTTCGTTTAATTCTTTAATGATTAAACCCTTAATATCTACTTCATTTGATTCAATAATAATATTTGGGTTTGTAGAATCTGATCCGCTTTTCTTAAGCTGTTCTATTGCGCCTTTTATTGTAAGGCCGTTATCATATAAATAGGATTTAATAGTTTTTAGTTTGTCGATATCTGATGGTCTATAGAATCTTCTTCCTCCAGATCTTTTAATTGGCCTTAATTGAGAAAATTTAGTTTCCCAAAATCTTATAACATATGGCTCTACACCAACTTCTTTTGAAGCTTCGCCGATAGTTCTATAAGCATCTGGTCCTTTATTCATTTTTATTAATTATCAACTCTTCTTTTTAATTCTCTGCTTGCCCTAAAAGAAACTACTCTTCTAGAATCAATAACCGCCTCTTCTTTTGTTTTTGGGTTTCTTCCAATTCTTTCTTTTTTCTGTCTAACAGAAAAAGTACCAAAAGAAGTTAGTTTAACAGAATTACCCTCCATTAAATCAATAATGATTTCTTCAAAAAATTGATCAACAATTTCTGATGCTTCAGTTTTAGAAATTCCAACTTCACTATATATTAATTCTGCTAATTCAGCTCTGGTAAGGGTATTGTGCATTTTGATTCCGTATTTTTTTTATATAAAACAATTATAATTATTAAAAATCAAGCTCTTTACCATCTAATTAAGCTTGACCCCCAAGTAAAACCTCCGCCCATAGCAGCAAGCAAAATAATGTTACCTTCACTAATTTTCCCAAGTTCAACCGCTTCATTTAAAGCCAAGGGTATTGAAGCTGCCGATGTGTTTGCGTGCTTATCAACGGTAACAATTATTTTTTCTCTTTCTAAACCAACTTTTTTAGCAACAGCGTCTAATATTCTTGAGTTAGCTTGGTGAGGAATAAACCAATCTATATCATCGATTGTAATATTATTTTGTTCCAATGCTTCTAAAATAGATCCAGAGATATTTTTAACAGCGTGTTTAAAAACTCCGCTACCATCCATGCGTAGAAAACCAACATTATTAGAAGTAGAAGGACCTCCATCTACATAAAGCATATCCTTGTAATTACCATCAGAATGAAGATGGTTGCTTAAAATTCCTCTAGAAGAATTACCATCAGTAGATTGCAAGACAACCGCTCCAGCTCCATCACCAAATAAGACGCATGTGGACCTATCTTTCCAATCTAAAATTCTACTAAATGTTTCAGAGCCAATCACCAGGGCATTCTTAGATTTTCCTAATCTTAAAGAATTATCAGCAATTTCAAGAGCAAAAACAAAACCAGAGCATACTGCTTGAACATCGTAAGCATATCCATTCTTTATTCCTAACCCTGCTTGAATGGAAGTAGCAGTTGCAGGAAAAGTATTGTCAGGAGTCGCTGTTGCTAAAATTATTAAATCAATATCATCCTTACTAATACCTGCATTATTAATAGCTTTCCTAGCTGCCTCAATTCCTAGTGATGAAGTGGTTTCTGAATCATCAGCTATTCTTCTCTCTTTTATCCCAGTCCTATCAGATATCCATTTATCATCAGTATCAATATTTTTTGACAAATCATCATTAGTGACAATCCTTTCTGGCAAGTAAGACCCAACTCCAATTATTTTGGATTTAAAAAAAATGTTTTCAGACATTAATATTTTCTCCAATTAAATCTTGAATCTTCTTTGATATATTTGAACGGGCTAAATTTACGCTAAATTCTATTGCATTAGAAAAACCTAAATAATCTGTTCCACCATGACTTTTAACAACTAAACCATTTAAACCAAGAAAAAAGCCGCCATTGCTACGTCTAGGATCAATTTTACTTTTTAAAGATCTTAAGGAGTTCTGGGCAATAAACATTCCTAACTTTCCCGATAAACTACTTTTTAATGAATCAAACATATAACGCTTCATGAGTTGAGCTATACCTTCGGCTGTCTTTAAGGCCACATTTCCGGTAAAACCATCAGTTATAATAACATCAGACGTTCCTTTAGAAAGATCGTCGCCTTCGACAAAACCTATAAACCTTTCATTAAAAAGACTAGAAAGCTTTTCTGAGGCGTCTTGAAGATCATTTGACCCTTTTGTGTCTTCATGACCTATATTAAGAATGGCTACTTTTGGTTTTTCTTTTTTAAGAACACATACAGCATATGCATAGCCCATTATTCCAAATTGCACTAATTGATTGGTTGAAACATCAATATTTGCTCCTAAATCTAAAACAACAGATTCACCTTCGGGATTAGGCCATAATGCAGTAATAGCCGGTCTTTCAATTCCTTCAATAGTTCTTAGAATGATTTTTGATAATGCCATTAAAGCTCCGGTATTGCCGGCAGAAAGAATTACATCAGAGTTACTCTTTGCACATGAATCTATGCTCATCCACATAGATGAACCTTTTCCAATTCTTCTTAAGGCATCTATTGGTTTTGCATCCATAGGAACAAATTTTTCAGTATGAAAAATATCAACTTTTGAGGAAAGGGATGGATATTTGATTAAAACTTCGTTTATTAATTCTTCATTTCCAAATAAATTCGCATGAACATTATCTAATTTCTTTAAGGCATGATCTAAACCTTTTACGGTTACATCTGGGCCGAAATCACCGCCCATCATATCAATTGAAATTTTTGTTAAATTTTCCAAAATATTTCTAATTCTATTTGCTAAAACCCCTGTTCTGAAATCTTAAGTATGCTGTCAAAAGATTCGTTTTTATATTTTTCTATTTTTTTATAAACATATTCGCTTAAGATAGGAACTTTATTAGTTAGTTCTTTATCTAAAGGCCAGATATTTCTTTTAAGTGATTCATTGAATAAATCAATATTATCAATAGTTTGTGTATAAGCATCTAACCTTCCATATATAGATTTTGCTGCAATTTTCATTTTTTTGCTAAATGTATTATCACTTATTCCCATTTCTCTATAGGTAGATTCAAGCTCATCAATAAAAGTTTCCATAAATTTTTGTTTAAAAGATTTATTTTTATTATCTCTTGCTTCAAGTGATTGAAATAAAATAAAAGTATGGAGAATTATTAACTCAAACCTTCCATTAATATCATCCGAAATTCCTAAATCCTTATAAAACCAGCTATCATAAGATTTTATAAGCACTCTTTTATATAAAGCTTCGTGTGGAAGTGTATATTTCTTGTAAATAGTTTTTTTTCTATTAAATAAATTAGTAATAATTTTAAACATTTTTCTTAGAAATATTGACATACTAAACAAAAAAGACCATTTCTAATAAATACATTAAATAAAGATATATTGATATGAAAAGAAATATTAAAAATTATATATTTACAATAACTATTCTAACGATAATTGGTTGTTCGCCTATTGTTGAAAATAGAGGTTATGTGTTTGATGATAAAGTAATATCGCAAATCGAAATTGAAAAAACAAATGCTGGGCAAGTATTAGAATTGTTAGGAACTCCATCAACAACATCCACTATAGATGGGACTATTTGGTATTATATTTATAGTCGGGCTGAAACTAAGGCATTTTATCAACCTAGTGTTGCGTCAAGAAGAGTGATCACATTAGGATTCAATGAAAATAGTCAAGTAGCATATATTACGGAATATGGTTTAGAGGATGGCAATCTAATAGCATTTAATACTAACTCTACCCCAACAAGAGGAAGAGAGTTAACCATTATTCAGCAATTGTTTGGAAATTTAGGCAGATTGGGAGCGGGAAGTTTACCTGGGAACTAATGGTTAAAGAAATAGATTTTGAAATAAAAGATAGCGCAGTTAAGCAGATAGAAAAAATTATTAATAATGAGAATAAAGAAACTCATTTAAGGATAGATGTTTTAGGCGGTGGTTGCGCAGGTTTTTCTTATAAAATTGATCTTGATGCCAATATTAATTCTAATGATATCGTTCTCACCAAAGATGGGATCAAAGTCTTAATAAATGAAGCATTTATTCCATATCTAAATGGATCCAATATAGAATTTGTTGATGAATTATTAGGTAAATCTTTTAAGATAAATAATCCGAATGCAGTCTCATCTTGCGGCTGTGGAACATCTTTTTCAATGTAATGAAAATTGCCTCTTGGAATGTTAATTCTGTTAGATCAAGAATAAGCAATATTCTTGAGTGGTTAGATAAAGAAAATCCTGACATTGTATGTTTACAAGAGACTAAAGTTGTAAATGAAAGTTTTCCTAACCAACCTTTCGAGGATTTAGGATATAATTTAGTTGTAAATGGTCAGAAAAGTTATAATGGTGTCGCAACATTTTCTAAATTTATTATTGAAGAAAGAACACTTAAGATTCCTAATTTCGAAGATGATCAGGCAAGGTATATAGAAACGGTTCATTCTATTGGGTCTGAGATATTAAGAGTTATCAATATCTACTTACCTAACGGAAACCCCTGCCCTGGTGAAAAATATGACTATAAATTAAGATGGATGAGCGCATTAAAAGATCATTTATTATCACTTAACATAAAAGATGAGGCTGTTATTCTATTAGGGGATTTTAATGTAATTCCAGAAAATATTGACGCTTATGACCCGGATAAGTGGAAAAATGATGCCTTATTCCTTTTGGATACAAGAAAAAGATTTAGAGAATTAATATCAATGGGTTTTATAGATTCATACAGATCTCTTTACCCTCAAGAAAAAGAATACAGCTTTTGGGATTATCAAAGAGGTTCATGGCAAAAAAACGAAGGGATAAGAATAGATCATATCCTGGCCTCTCCTATCGCTGCTGATTATATTAAAGATATTTTTATAGATAAGAATGAAAGAGATAAGGAAAAACCGTCAGATCATGCGCCGATAATTGCAGAACTTTTATATAGCTAAATATCTGCGTAACAATGCGTTTCTTCTTTAGCACCAGGATGTGTAACAGCCCCATATCGAGCAGGGCCAACTTGGTTAGCATATTTCCATAAGGTACCTGTATTGTAATCAGATTTTGGTTTCACCCATTCTTTTTTTCGTAATTTTAAATCTTCTTCAGATACTTCAATATCAATTACACCAGATTCTGCATCAATAGTAATTATATCCCCATCTTTAACAAGCGCTATAGGGCCACCATCAGCTGCTTCAGGACCTACATGTCCAATGCAAAAACCTCTTGTTCCTCCTGAAAATCTTCCGTCTGTAACTAAAGCAACTTTATCGCCCTTTCCTTGGCCATAAAGAGCAGCAGTTGTTGATAACATTTCTCTCATTCCAGGACCTCCTTTAGGTCCCTCATAACGGATAATAATAACTTCTCCATCCTTATATTCTTTTGCCTCAACAGCTGCAAAAGCATCTTCTTCACAATCAAAACATCTTGCTGGACCACTAAACTTTAAATTATCCATTCCAGCAACTTTTACAATTGCTCCATCAGGTGCAAAATTTCCTTTAAGTCCGACAACACCTCCAGTTTTAGTTATAGGATTATTAGCTGGATAAATAACTTTTTGAGAAGAATCAAATATAACATCTGCAATATTCTCTTCAAGAGACTTGCCAGTAACAGTTAAACAATCTCCCTTGATAAATCCCTCGTCAAGCAATGTTCTTAAAAGCATGGGCACACCACCAGCCTCATACATATCTTTTGCTACATAATTACCGCCAGGTTTCAAATCTGCAATATATGGAGTTGATTTGAAAATTTCTGCAACATCAAATAAATCAAAATCAATACCAATTTCATTAGCCATTGCTGGTAAGTGAAGAGCTCCATTTGTAGAACCCCCAGTTGCCGCAACAACAACGGCAGCATTTATAAATGAGTCTTTTGTTACAATATCTCGAGGTCTAATATTTTTTTCCAATAGATCCATAACAACTTTACCAGATTGTAATGCATATTGATCTCTAGTTTCATCGGGAGCAGGAGGACCAGATGAGTAAGGAAGAGCAAGGCCTATTGCCTCAGAAACACAAGCCATAGTATTCGCCGTAAATTGACCTCCACAAGAACCGGCACTTGGGCAAGCAACACATTCTAATGCATGAAGTTCTTCTTCATTAATTGTGCCAGCAGAATATTCGCCTACTGCTTCAAAAACATCCACTACAGTAACATCTTTACCTTTATGTTTTCCTGGAAGGATAGATCCTCCATATATAAAGACTGAAGGAACATTGAGTCTAAGCATGGCCATCATCATTCCTGGTAAAGATTTATCACAACCTGCTACACCAACTAAAGCATCGTAGCAATGACCTCGCATTGATACTTCTATAGAATCAGAAATTATTTCTCTGCTTACTAAAGAAGACTTCATGCCTTGATGGCCCATCGCAATACCATCAGTTACTGTAATTGTTGTAAATTCTCTTGGAGTTCCACCTTCAGAAGAAACCCCAGCTTTAACACTTTTAGACTGCCTCATTAGAGATATATTACAAGGAGCAGATTCATTCCAACAAGTGGCAACGCCTATGAATGGTTTATCAATATCACTCTCATCTAAACCCATCGCGTAATAATAAGATCTATGAGGAGCCTTCTGGGGGCCGACTCTGACATGCCTACTAGGTAATTTACTATTATTGAATTTTCTTTTACTCATTAATTTTTTTCCAACAAATCATGACGGCCTTACAACCATCCACATATTATCACTTGTAAGTTGTTTATCAGAATAATTAAACTTAATTATTTTATAACCTGCCTTTAATACCATTTTACTTAATGTACTTGGTGTAAATTGATTCACATGATCAGGAAATCTATATCCGCACCATTTTTTTCCTCTTACTACCCTATTAATACTCCCATAGTTAGGCACTTTAATGATAACTACACCATTATTTTTTATTGTTTTTTTTAATCCTTCTAAAACCTCAAGTGGGTTATGCTCGTGCTCTAAGTATGAACGCAACACAACAGCAGAAAAGAAATCTTCTTCAAAATTTTGCAGAACATCTGTTGCAGGCGCACATACAGCTGATCCACCTTTTTTCTCAAAATTATTTTTTGCTTCATTAGCAGATTCAAGGGAAATATCTATACCGAAGGGAGTAAATCTTTCAGGAAGATTATCAAATTTAACGCCTGATCCACAGCCGACATCTAAAATATTTCCTTTAGAAATGTATTTTTCTAATAAATACAATAGTTTATTTCTTTTAATTAAAGATTTAATTGATCTTCTTATTTTTTTTGAAAATTTTACCTTTTTTTCAGAAGAAAAATTCCTTTCCCATGCCAATTCTTCTTTCATTCTCTCATAAATAGGAACATTGGGCATATAGATAAAGAAACACTCTGGACATTGAACTAAACACCATTCGTTACTAGCAAGTATTTCTTTTGGTGAATCATTCAAATTTTTGCATAAAGGGCAATTAATTCTATTCTTTAATTTAATTTCTTCACTCATTATTTGCTAATTAAATTTTTTACTAATTCCTTAGAGGATTTAATACTTTCATTTTCAAGCTTTAATTCATCTAATTTCTTAACATTCTCTTCAACAACTTCTTTTGGAGCCTTATTAATAAAAGCCTTATTTTCTAGGCGTTTCGATAAATTTGATATTTCTTTTTTTATTTTTTCTTCTTCCTTAATTACTCTATCAAGTTCACTTGTTAAATCTATATTATCAGGGATTATTAATGCTAGTTCAGAATTTTCAATATTAAAAACAGCTGCTTTTTCTGAAAGTTTATTAACTTTGTTTATAGATACTTTAACGAGGTTATTAAGATAAAAATCTAAATTCTTTATAGAAAGAATCTTATCTCCTTCCTTAATTTCTAAGAATAATGACTCCTTTCCTTTTATATTTAATTCAGCCTTAATAGATCTAATATTGGATATAACATTAATAAGAGTAATAATTTCATCAGCCTCAGAAAGATTTGAATTGTTACTTAATTCTCTTTCCCATGTTTCAATTATAATTGGATTTTCTCTTTTCTTAGTATTTTGCCATATTTCTTCTGTAATAAAAGGCATAAAAGGATGGAGCGTAATTAGTATTGAATCAAGGATATAGGAACATGTCGATCTAATTTCATTAATATTTTCGTCATTCTTGTTATTTAAATGCGGCTTTATTAACTCCAAATACCAGTCACAAAAAGTACCCCAAGTAAAATGATAAATATAATTAGCAGCATCATTAAAACGATATTCTTGTAAGCTTAAATCTAAGGATTCTCGCATAGAAATGAATTCTCTTATAATCCACTTATTAATAGGACTAATAACGATTTGTGGATCAAATTTAGTAATTTCATTAATTTTATTTATTTCACAAAATCTTGAGGCATTCCAAATTTTTGTTCCAAAATTCCTATAACCCTCTACTCTTGATTCAGATAATTTAACATCACGTCCTTGTGCGGCCATAGCGGTTAAAGTAAAACGAAGAGAATCAGATCCATACTTTTCTATTAAACTTAATGGATCAACTATATTTCCTTTAGATTTAGACATTTTTTGCCCTTTTTCATCTCTAACTAATGCATGTATATATACTTCGGAAAAAGGCTCTTTACCCATAAAATGGATTCCCATCATCATCATTCTAGCAACCCAAAAGAAAATAATATCAAAACCTGTAACCAATAAGTTGGTTGGATAGTATTTATCTAGATCATTATTTTCATCAGGCCATCCTAATGTTGAAAAAGGCCATAACGCAGATGAAAACCATGTATCAAGAACATCTTCATCTTGAACTAACTCAACATTCTTTTTAAATTTATCATAGGCTAATAATTTTGCTTCATTTTCATCATGTGCAACAATAATATCACCTTCTTTCGTATACCAGGCAGGGATCCTATGTCCCCACCAAAGTTGTCTTGATATACACCAAGGCTGTATATTCTCTAACCAGTCATAATAGGTCTTAGACCAGTTCGATGGGATAAATTTCATTTTTCCATCTTTAACTGATTTTAATGCTGGAATAGCAAGTTTTTCTGCATCTACATACCATTGTTCAGTGAGAAAAGGTTCAATTATAACATCAGATCTATCTCCAAAAGGTACGGTATTTTCGTATTCTTCTGTTTTAACAAGATAATCATTTGCATCTAATTCTTCTATGAGTTTTTCTCTTGCTTCAAATCTGTCAAGTTGCTGCCACTTAGACGGGACTTCATTATTTAATTTTCCATCAATATCCATAATTGATATCATCTCTAGATTGTTTCTTTTACCAACCTCAAAATCATTAAAATCATGTGCTGGAGTTATCTTTACAGCTCCGCTACCCTGATCTGGGTCAGCATATTCATCGGTTATAATTTTTATTTTTCTTCCAACAATTGGAATTAAAACTTCTTTACCTACTAAATCTTTATAACGTTTATCTTTTGGATTTACTGCTATTGCGGTATCACCAAACATAGTCTCAGGACGGGTAGTTGCTATAATAATAGAATTTTTCTTATCGCTAACAACTGGATATTTAATATACCAAAGATATCCTTCTACCTCTTTTTGAATAACCTCCAAGTCTGATATCGCTGTTTTTAATTGCGGATCCCAATTTACTAGCCTCTTATCTTTGTAAATTAATCCTTCGTTATAAAGTGAAACAAAAACTTTATTAACAGCGTTACTAAGGCCATCATCCATAGTAAATCTTTCCCGACTCCAATCACATGAGGCTCCTAATCTTCTTAGTTGTTCAGTTATCGTATTTCCAGATTCTTCTTTCCACTTCCAAATTTCAGATATAAATTTTTCTCTACCAAGTTCTATTCTGGAAGGTTTATTACCATCTGCAGCAATTTTTCTTTCAACAACCATTTGAGTGGCTATTCCTGCATGGTCTGTTCCTGGTTGCCATAAGACATCCTTACCTTTCATCCTATTATATCGAACAATAATATCTTGAAGAGTATTATTAAGCGCGTGACCCATATGTAAGCTTCCAGTTACATTTGGAGGCGGTATTACAATTGAAAAGGACTCGTTATCATTTAAGCCGCATTTAAAATAACCTTCAGATTCCCAAAAATCATATAAACGAGCTTCCGCTTCCTTAGGGTCGTAACTTTTGTTAAGCATGTTAATTACGTTTTTTAAAAAGTTTTGATATTTCCTGTTTAACAGATTCTTCCACTATTGGTTTTAGATTTCTAGAAAACCAATCATCTAAAGATTCTTTAACAGCTTCCCTAATAACAGAGTCTAAAGAGATTTCATCTCCATTAAGGGCGTCAGATAAACTATCTTCTAAATTCGTTTTTGCCTCATCGGCATCAACAATATCTGAATCTACGATATCAGTTAATTCAAAAACATTATCGTCACTAATATCATCATCTACATCTTCATCAAAAGAAGTCTTGTCATTAGCAATAACATCTTTAATTGATGACAATATTTCATCAACAGAAGGTTCATCTTTCTCATTATTTTGATCCATAATGATATCTTACATTATAGATTGACTATATCAATCAACATTTCCAATAACTTTAACTCTTTTTGCGCCAATCTTAATGGTGCTGACTCTTTTATAATTCTTATTAGGGTTATAATTTTGAACATTAAGAGATAAGTTCTCTGGTGTTAGTGTTCCTAAATAATAGGACAAAAGAAAGATAGCAGTATTAGAATCATTTCTTGCCTGAACTAATGAAACTCTCGCATCTAAGTATTCCTGCTCTGCATCTAAAATATCTAATGTTGTTCGTGTTCCTAATTCAAATTCTTGTTTTACTCCCTCAAGAGCAATTTCTGTAGCGTTAACCTGTTTTTCTGCAGAAGAAATTCTCAATATTGAAGCATTATACTCAGCATAAGATGTCTTAACATATCCTTTAATTTTTCTTTTTGCGTCAATAATTAAGTATTTGTCCTTTGCATTTAATTCTTGAGCTTTTCTTATATTTGACCAATTAAGGCCACCATAAAAAATTGGAATCTTAACTTGACCAGTTAATTGGTATTGATCGATATCATCTGGCATTAAGAATGATTGATCTTCTGCATAAATATATTCACCTTTAATAGAAAGCTTAGGAGATAACATGCTTTTTTGTGAACCAACATTGTAGCGTGATGACCTCTCAATCTTTTCATTATATTTTAAGGCGGGGTTATTTTTTAAGGCTAAAGAAATTGCATCACTCTCATTTGCCGGAATCCTTAAAGTATTGTTCCATTGCTTGAGATTATCGGGATTAAGGCCTATTATTGATCTATAATTCGCTTCACTAGCTTTTAGTAAACTTCTAGCATCAGCAAGGTTAAATTGAGCTAAAGACATTCTAGCTTCTGATTGAGCAACATCTGTTAATGTCAGTTCTCCAACTTCAAATTGTATTTTGGTAGCTTCCAGTCTTTCCCTTAAAACTTCATAATTATTTTGCTGCAATTTAACTATTTGCTCGGTCTTTAGATAA
>Ga0208764_10001422_pt1 | contig 15370 bp, 15 predicted proteins | sample ETNtaG_18_FD_185762 | JGI IMG/M metagenome (GOLD analysis project Ga0208764, IMG submission 185762) | Marine microbial and viral communities from oxygen minimum zone, Eastern Pacific Ocean - ETNP201302SV91 (SPAdes) (version 2) | ecosystem: Environmental > Aquatic > Marine > Oceanic ... | reverse complement strand
CTGAAATTAAACCAGTAAATATAGATACACAGCCTTATCCTGGCTTTCCTACAGATTTACAGGCACAATTTATGTCGCTTATGGCTTTATCTAATGGAAAGTCTTATATAAGAGAAAATATTTTTGAAAATAGATTTATGCATGTTCAGGAACTTGTAAGATTGGGCGCTGATATAAAATTAAAGGGCGATAAAGCCATAATTAGTGGCGTAAAAGAATTAAATGGGGCTAAAGTTATGGCCACTGATCTAAGAGCATCTGCGTCTTTAGTGATTGCCGCAATAGCAGCAACTGATAAAACTAAAATAAGTAGGATTTACCATTTGGATAGAGGATTCTATAATTTAGAAGAAAAATTAAATAATTGTGGGGCATCTATTACAAGAGTTAAAGAAATAAATGGATAATAATTTAAAAGTAAAGGCGCTTGACGAAGAAGGATTAACAATTATTTCTTCGTTATGCCAGGACTCAATAGTAAAAGAAAATGAATTTGGATATGATAAAAAATCCAAAAGATTTGCCATTTTAATGAATCGTTTTTGCTATGAAAAAGATGGGAACGAAAGGGTCAGATCAGCAATCCACTTTGATTATGTAGAAAATGTTAAAACAAAAAATATCGATGAAAAAAAGAAAAAAGAAACGTTAGTTTTACTTGCTTTAAGATTTGATGAAAATATAAAACCTAGCGGATCAATTATTTTAGAATTTTCTGGAAATAAAGCTATTAATTTAATAGTGGAAAATATAGAAGTATTTCTCACCGATATAAGTGATTCTTGGTCAACGAAAAAGAAGCCGGATCACGATGTGGAATAAAAAATGTTAAATATTTTAAAATATCAAGATCCAAATTTTGATCAAATTATCAATAGAATAATTAATTCTAGGAAATCAGTTAATGATGACATTAAAGACCAAGTTAATGAAATTATTCTGAATGTTAAAGAAAAAGGCGATTCTATTCTTTTTGAATATATGAAGGAATATGACAAGGTTGAATGTAATGAAGAAAGTATTTGCTATAGTGAAAAAGATATCGTTGAAGCAATTAATAAATGCTCTAAAGAAAGTTTAAAAGCACTTAAGATGGCAATCGATAGAATTGAGAAATTCCATTTACAGCAAATACCAAGTGAATCAATATATGAAGATGATCAAAAAGTAAAAGTTAAGACAAGGTGGATACCGCTTGAAAGTGCTGGAGTATATATTCCTGGCGGATTAGCTTCCTATCCTAGTTCAGTATTAATGGGAGTTATTCCAGCTAAAATTGCAGGTGTAAAAAATATATCAGCAACAGTGCCTTGTTCAAATAATGAAATTGATCCTTTAGTTTTAGCCGCCTTAAATTTATGTGGAGTTGAAATAATATATAAAATTGGTGGTGCTCAAGCGATTGCAGCTTTAGCTTGGGGAACACAATCTGTTCAAAAAGTAGATATAATAGTTGGACCTGGAAACAAATGGGTCGCTGAAGCAAAAAGGCAAGTTCTAGGAGATGTCCAAATTGATATGTTAGCTGGCCCAAGTGAGATATTAATTATTGCTGATAAAAACAATAGAGCTGATTGGATTGCAGCTGATCTCTTGTCTCAGGCTGAACATGATATATCAGCGCAATCAATATTAATTACAGATAATGAGGACCTTCTAAAGAATGTAAATAATGAAATTTCTATACAGTTAAAAAACCTTAAAAGAGCAGAAATTATTTCTAAAAGCATAGAAAGTAATGGTTATGGAATTTTAGTAAATAATATTAATGATGCTGCTGCCATAGCAAATATAATAGCGCCAGAACATTTATCAATCTTATGTTCAGAAAAAGACATTATAGAAAGTGAAATTAAAAATGCTGGAGTAATATTTGTTGATGAATGGACTCCTGAATCTATGGGCGATTACATAATTGGGCCAAGCCACATACTTCCAACAAATGGAATGGCAAAAAACCAATCAGGCTTATCTATTTTTAATTTCTTAAGAAGGCAATCAACAATTTCAAGCAATAAAGAAACTTTAAAAGAGCTAGGTCCATCGGCAATAACTATTGCAGAATGTGAAGGCTTAGATGCCCATGCAAATTCTATCAAACTAAGAATAAAAGACTCTTAGATGCCAAGTAGTAGAAAAAATTATATCCAAAAAATAAATTTAAATACAAACGATAAAAAGGATGTAATTGAATTTATTTCTTATGAAAGACAAGCTGCAATTCATGATCTAATAACAGATAATAATTTTTCAATAAAGAAGGGTAATGTAATTGGCCCCTTTGATTTAGAAATTAAGATTGAAGACAATACACTTATGTTAAATGTTACTAATGAGGATAATTCGATTAATAATAATTATCGAATACCAATAAATTCCTTAAAAAAAACAGTAAAGTTATATCATAACGCCTGTAATCTATATTTTAGCTCAATAAAGGAAGGATCTATAGAAAGAATTGAGGATATAGAAAAAAACAGGAGAGATATTCATAATGAAGGAGCTGATAAATTTTTAAAACTAATAAATAAAGAACTTATTATTGATCACAATACGGCTAGAAGATTATTTACTCTTTTATATTCGCTTTACATTTAATTAAAATAGAGACTTTGATATAAAAAAATTCTTTGTTATAAGGAAAAAAAGGAAAAAAATTGGCGAAAGAAGAATTACTAGAATTTCCAGGGGTAGTAACTGAGTTACTACCGAATGCAACTTTCAGGGTTAAGCTTGAAAACGATCATGAGATTATTGCTCATACTGCAGGTAAAATGAGAAAGAATAGAATTAGAGTTCTTGCAGGTGATCAAGTCACAGTTGAGATGACCCCATATGATTTAACTAAAGGCCGTATAACCTACAGACATAAATAAGGATATCTTATGGAAGATAGCAAATGTCCTATTTGTAAAAATAACTCTAAAGAAAAATATATTCCTTTTTGTTCAAAAAGATGTTCCCAAATTGATCTGAATAGATGGCTGGGTGAAAAGTATCAAATAAATATTAATGATAATTAAAGTGAATAATAAGAGTTAAAGATTTGAATTGTTTTTTCGAAAAGTTTATATTGCACCATCTTAAATTTTGCCCAGGTAGCTCAGTTGGTAGAGCAGAGGACTGAAAATCCTTGTGTCGGTGGTTCAAATCCGCCCCTGGGCACCACAAAAAAGAGGTAAGCGTTTATCTTGCCTCCCCTTTCATTTTTTTCTAATTAAACTTACGCCACTTATATGGTTCATTACCACCAACTCTAAAGTATATAAACATATTAGTAATATGAATTGATAATAATGATAATGAAATTAGTATTACAAGTACTGGGTCTCTAAAATTTTCAAATGCGCCTAATGTATATAAAACAGTAAGTGCAAAACTCGTCCATAATATCATTAATAATATTGCTTTTATATTTTTCATTTTAATCTCCATTAACTTAAAAGCTTAACTGCAACCGAAACATCTGATTTAAGTGTTGTTTGGCACGCAAGAGCGTAACCTTCAGTAATTTCGTTTGGATCTAAAACATAGGCAAAATCGATTTCTGGTTTAATTTTTCCATCTATGATTTTACATTTACAAGTTCCACAACTTCCTACCTGACATTTTTTTGGCCACTTAATACCTAATCTTAAAGCCGCACTTAGAAGAGTTTCACCTGATTCAACAGTGAATTCCTCATCATAGTCTTCAATTGATGCTGTAAAGTTTTTTTTATTTTTTCTAAAAAAATTAATCATTTTTTAATCCTTATGCATTAATTAACTTTTCATCATAATGTTTAGTATTTTGATAATAATCTTTAGCGATATTTCTTTCAGCTTCAGAAGCTTGATTTTTATCCCAATTATCTAAATACTTTTTTGTATAAGCACGAAACAAAGGCGGTACCAAGGTTAATATGAAAAGAGTAAAATAACCTATTTGATAATTTGGCGCACCTACTTCATCGAGCTCCCAAAAATAAGTCTCACCTCTTACATGATGATCGCCTTGTCTACCAATCTCAATAAAAAACCAACTTGTAAAAAGATTATCATTATCCCAAGAATGCTTATGCTCTACGGGTTTCCCATCTTCACGGATTAAGCCATAATGACCCATAAAGTTTAAAGCTTCCAATAAAAAATTAGAAAGACCCCATACAACAATGATAGAAATTATGCCAATAATTCCACCTGACCATGTAAAAAGAATTATACTTGGTAAACTGTACAAATAACCAAGTAACCATTTATTGTTTATCGAGAAAAAAGACTTATTTTGTTTCTTTAACTTTTCTTTCTCCAGGTCAAAAGAAAATTTTGATTGACCTGCGTGAGATAACCAAGTGTGCCAATATACATTTCTTCCTCTTGGTGCAGTAGCTGGATCATTCTCATGACCTAATTCTAAATGATGTTGATATACATGCGCATAAGTAAAATGCGCAGCTCCACTTAAGGCCATAATTGCTCTAGATATGGAAAAACCCTCTCTTTTATTATGAGATAATTCGTGACCATAAATAATTCCAAGGCCAGCCCATAAGCCTGTCGAGATTACTGAGCCGATTATTGAACTAATTAAAATTTCATTAGTAGTCGTAAAAAAATATAGATTATAAGCTAAAGCAAATTGTAGTGTTATGAAAATTGGAAGCATTAAATACATCACTAGATATTGAAAAATTTTAATGCCGTATGAATTACCGCTGTTATCAAAATCTGCTCTCAAATGAATATTTTTTGTTAAAGTATCTAAGATTATATTAAGCCCAAATAGAAATACTCCAGTCCAGGCATAAATATCACCTAAAAATAGTCCAATTATCGTCAAGACTGTCATCACAGGTACTATCAAATAACGGACATTTACATAAAATGTTTTCATGGAAAACTCCATCTTTTAAAGTTAAATCCTGGGAAAATTTTCCGTTTTAGCACTTTTTTTTAAATCGCGGCAATAGGATCAAATCACGATTAAATAAAGATTAATAATAATTATTAGTTTTGTAAAGATTATATTAAAATAATTTATATGGATATTTCGTTTGAATTTTTTCCTCCTAATTCTTCTGAGGCCGAGAAAAAACTCTGGTCATCAATTAAGTTACTGGAACCATTGAATCCTAAGTTTGTATCAGTAACTTATGGAGCTGGAGGGTCAACAAGGGAAAGAACTCATGATTGTGTAAGTAAAATTTTAAAAGAAACATCTTTAATACCCGCAGCACACTTAACTTGTGTTAGCGCAACAAAGGATCAAACAGAAGAAATTATTGAAGATTATAAATATGCAGGCGTTAAACATATTGTCGCCTTAAGAGGCGATATGCCGGATATGAAAAAATTTAAACCTCACCCTGAAGGTTATAAATCTTCTATAGATCTTATAACAAGACTTAAAAAAGATAACTTTGATATTACTGTCAGTGCTTATCCTGAGAAACATCCAGATGCTGAATCTCTAGATAGTGACATTGATTTTCTAAAGAGAAAAATAGATGCAGGGGCTTCTTCTGCTATTACTCAGTTTTGTTTTGAAATTGATTATCTCCTCAATTTTAGGGATAAACTGAAAAAGGCAAATATAAATATTCCAATCATTCCAGGTATTATTCCTACAACTAATTTTAATGGTATTAAGAAAATGGCCAATAAATGCGGCGCTTCCATACCTATATCTTTAGAAAAGGCATATGAAGGATTGGAAAATGATTTAGAAGAAAGAAAAAAAATTTCCGAAGAAATTGCGATAGATTTTTCAATGAATCTTAAAGAAAATGGATTTGAATTCTTGCACTTTTATACCCTTAATCAATCAGAACTAGCACTTTCTGTTTGTAAAAAACTCAACATTGGGTATTTATAATTTATGAAATGGAATCATAAAAAGAGAATTAAAGAATTACCTAATTTATTAAAAAAGAAAATATTAATTCTTGATGGTGCAATGGGTACAATGATTCAAGAAGAAAATCTTTCTGAAGAAGACTTTAGAGGTAAAAGATTTATAGATCACCCTACAGATCTATATGGCAATAATGATATTTTATCAATAACTAGACCAGACTTGATTGCTAATATTCATCATCAATTTTTAATGGCCGGTAGTAATATTATTGAAACAAACTCATTCTCATCAACAAAGATTTCTCAAAGTGATTATGGTTTAGAGCACTTATCATACGAATTAAGTTTTGAAAGCGCAAAGATTGCAAGAAGAGAATGTGATTTATTTGAGAAAAAGTTTCCTGAAGAGCCAAAGTATGTTGCTGGCGCGCTTGGACCTACTAATAAAACAGCATCTTTGTCTCCAGATGTTTCCGATCCTGGAAAGAGAGATATTACATATGATGAATTATTTGAAAATTATTATGAATCTGCCAGAGGTTTATCAGAAGGTGGTTCCGATATAATTCTTATAGAAACAATATTTGACACATTAAATGCTAAAGCGGCTATTCATGCGGTTAATAGTTATTTTGAGGATTCAAATTCTAAATTACCAATTATAATCTCGGGGACTATTACTGATAAATCAGGAAGAACCTTATCTGGACAAACAACAGAGGCTTTTTGGAACTCTATTAGGCATGCAAATCCAATTGCGGTAGGACTAAATTGCGCTTTAGGCGGAAAAGAAATGGAACCTTATGTAGCTGAATTCTCTAGAATAGCTGATACATATATTTGTATTTATCCTAATGCCGGCCTTCCTAATGAATTTGGAGATTATGATGAAACGCCAAATGATATGTCAAAAGTCTTGGATAGTTTTGCTAAAGAAGGATACTTAAATATTATTGGAGGATGTTGCGGAACAACTCCATCTCATATAAATGAAATTTCTAAAGTTGTTGCAAATTATAAACCAAGAAAAATTCCGAAAATAAAAAAATTAATGCGCCTTTCTGGCTTAGAGCCTCTTAACCTAACAAAGGAAATTCCATTCGTAAATATTGGAGAAAGAACAAATATTACTGGATCATTAAAATTTAAAAAATTAATTACCGAAGAAAAATACTCTTCTGCTTTAGATGTTGCAAGACAGCAAGTTAATAATGGAGCCCAAATTATTGATATTAATATGGATGAAGGAATGCTGGACTCAAAATCAATAATGAAACACTTTCTGAAAATGGCTTCTACCGAGCCAGATATTGCAAGAGTTCCCTTTATGATAGATAGCTCAAATTGGGATGTTATAGAAGAAGGCTTAAAACATGTTCAAGGAAAAGCCATTGTTAATTCTATATCTCTTAAAGAAGGTGAAGATGAATTTTTAAGGCAAGCAAATTTATGTAAAAAATATGGTGCTGCAATAATAGTAATGGCTTTTGATGAAGAAGGACAAGCGGATACCGAAGATCTAAAATTTGCAATATGTAAAAGAGCTTATAATTTATTAACCAAAAAAATTAATTTTCCTGCTGAAGATATAATATTTGATCCAAATATTTTTGCTGTAGCAACAGGAATTGAAGAGCATAATGATTATGGATTAGCCTTTATAAATGCCACTAAAAGGATAAAAAAAGAACTAAAAGGCGCTCATGTTTCTGGTGGAGTATCTAATTTCTCATTCTCCTTTAGAGGTAATGATCATATCAGAGAATCCATGCATTCAATTTTTTTATTCCACGCTATAAAAAATGGTCTTGATATGGGGATAGTTAATTCTGGGCAATTAACAATATATGAAGATATTGAAAAAGAACTTAAAAACTGTATTGAAGATGTTCTCTTCAATAAAAGAAATGATGCTACTGAAAGTCTAATTCAATTAGCAGAAAAGTATAAAGACAAAAAAAATGAAGTTATCAAAACAACAGAGGAATGGAGGAAAGAAGAAGTTGCAGAACGTTTAAAATATTCACTAGTAAAAGGTATAAGTGAATTTATTTGTGAAGATACTGAAGAGGCCAGAATCAAATTAGGCAGTCCTATTTCTGTTATTGAAGGACCATTAATGGATGGAATGAATCATATAGGTGATTTATTTGGTTCAGGAAAAATGTTTCTTCCTCAGGTAGTAAAGTCAGCTAGAGTAATGAAGGAATCAGTAGCTTATCTAGAACCATTTATGGAAGAAGAAAATAAAAAAAGTAAAATTAAAAAAGAGGTAGGAAAGGTTTTATTGGCAACTGTTAAAGGAGATGTTCATGATATTGGAAAAAACATAGTAAGCGTTATATTGCAGTGCAATAATTACGAGGTTATTGATCTTGGCGTTATGGTTCCATGTAACAAAATCCTAGAAAAAGCAAAGCAAGAAAAGGTAGATATAATTGGTTTGTCTGGACTAATCACACCTAGCCTTGATGAGATGTGTTTTGTTGCAAAAGAAATGGAAAAAAATAATTTTGATATTCCACTTCTTATAGGCGGCGCCACTACAAGCAAAGTACACACTGCAGTTAGAATCTCTGAAAACTATTCTAAAGGACAAACTGTTTATGTTCCAAATGCAAGTAAAGCTGTCGGAGTAGCGAGCAATCTCTTATCAAATGATAAAAAATTAAATTTTATTTCTGAAACACAAAAAGAATATGAAAACATAAGAACTAGACATAATAGTAAAAGTAAAAAATCAAGACACCTATCTTTGAGCGAAGCAAGAAAAAATAGGTTCAAACACAATTATACCTCTTATAAACCCATTAAGCCGTCATTTCTTGGTACAAAGATATTTAAAAATTATAAAATTGAAGACTTACGAGATTATATAGATTGGACTCCTTTTTTTAGGTCATGGGATCTACATGGTAATTACCCAAAGATACTTAAAGATAAAAAAGTTAGCGAATCTGCAAATTCACTTTTTTTAGATGCTAATAATTTATTAGATAAAATTATTAAGGAAAACCTCTTAGAGGCAAGAGCGGTTATTGGTTTTTGGCCTGCAAATAGTAATGATGATGATATATTAGTTTTCAAAGATGATAAAAGAGATGAAACTGTTAGCGTTTTTCAAACTATCCGACAGCAAACCCTTCATTCAAAAGAAAGACCTAATTTTTCTTTATCAGATTTTATTGCCCCTTATTCAAAAAATAATGATGTCAAAGATTATATAGGTGGTTTTGCATTAACTTGTGGAATTGGAGAGAGTGATTTATCAAATAAATTCAAAAATAATGGTGATGATTATAATTCAATTATGACAAAAGCTATAGCAGACAGGCTAGTCGAGGCTTTTGCAGAAAGAATGCATCAACAAGTAAGAAAAGAATTCTGGGGATACTCACCGGATGAAAAATTTACAAACGAACAGCTTATAAGTGAATCATATATAGGTATAAGACCTGCACATGGATATCCAGCTCAACCAGATCACACTGAAAAAGCTAAATTATTTAAAATATTGAATGTTGAAGAAAATATAGGGATAAGTTTGACAGAAAGTTATGCTATGTCACCTGCGGCATCAATCTCAGGGTTATATTTTAGTCATCCAAAAAGTTCGTATTTTGGAGTAGGGAGAATTAACAAAGATCAAGTTAAGGATTATGCTAGAAGAAAATCTATATCATTATCAGAATGCGAAAGATGGCTACTACCAATTTTAAATTACAAATGAAAAATACTTTCATCATAACAATATTTATATTTACTTTAGTTCTTATCTTAAATTCATGCGGAACCCCTACAACAGTTATAAAAAGAGGTCAAATAGAAGAAATAGATAAAGAAAGAATAATTATGCAAGGAATTGCTCTAGATACTTACTACAAAAGATTAGAAAGAATAAATAACTTAGCTTATCCATTGCTTCTAGAATCAAAAGATTTTTGCAAAAATAATATAAAATATGACCTTGGAATAAAAACGATTTCTTTAAATCAAATAGATAAAAGGTTCCAAAATGCAGCTTCTGATAAACTCCTTATAACAAAAGAACAAAAAGTATTATTCGTAATTAAAGATTCACCAAGCTATATAGCCGGAGTAAGGTCAGGTGACATAATAAAGACTCTTTCATCTAAATCATTTGAATGGTTTAACGATGATATTTTTACCAATAATGAAAGAAAAAATTATTCTAAAGAAAAAGTTGAAATAACAATTAAAAGAAAAAGTCTAATAGAAGCTAATAATGCAATCACAGATGATAAATTATTAACCTTTAATATTTCACCTAATGCTTTATGTGATTATGGGGTAATTTTAGTCCAAAATGATTCATTAAATGCTTATGCAGATGGTAAAAATTTATATGTGACTCAAGGAATGTTAAGATTCATAGATGAGGATAAAGAATTACAATTCATTCTAGCGCATGAATTAGCTCACAATACTGAAGGTCACATCAGCAAAAGAACTAGTAATTCCATTTTAGGCACAATACTTGATATTGCAGCTGCAGGGGCAGGTATTGATACAAGAGGAAGTTTTGGAGCAATTGGAGCACAAATGTATTCACAAGATTTCGAAAGAGAGGCAGATTATGTAGGTTTATATATTCTTGCAAAATCAAAAATTGAATCTACTAATATAGAAAATTTTTGGAGGAAGCTAGCTGCTGAAAGCCCAGGATCAACAATTAATTACAACTCATCTCACCCAACATCTCCTGAAAGATGGGTAAATATAAAAGAAACACAAAAAGAAATTAGATATAAAGAAGAAAATGGAATAGACCTTATGCCAGAAAGAGTAAAAAATAATTAAATGATTAATAACATAAATAATTGTCACAACACTGAAGATTTTAGGAATCTTGCAAAAAAAAGACTTCCTTATCCTATTTTTCATTATATCGATGGTGCTGCAGATGATGAAGTTACATTAAGAAGAAATACCGAAGCATTTGAGAGGGTTGATTTAGTTCCAAATGTTTTAAAAGGTGTGGAAGAGGTAGACATAACAACAGAAATTATGGGGAAAAAAATTAGTTCACCATTATTTTTTTCTCCAACCGCACTTCAAAGGTTATTCCATCACGAAGGTGAACTAGCTGTAGCTAAGGCAGCAGAAAAAAATAATACTTTTTTTGGGATATCATCTTTAGCAACCGTAAGCATGGAAGAAATAGGTAATAAATTTTCATGTCCAAAATTATTTCAAATGTATATCCATAAAGATAAAGGTCTTAATGATAGTATGATTGAAAAATGTAAAACTTATAATTTTGATGCTATCGCTATTACCCTTGATACAATTGTTGGTGGGAATAGAGAAAGAGATTTAAAAACTGGCTTTACATCACCTCCAAAAATAGATTTAAAAAGTTTTTTAAGTTTTGCATTTCATCCTAATTGGACATTAAATTATTTACTTAGAAAAAAATTTGAATTACCTCAACTGCAAGATTTTGTTAAAGAAGGAACAGGAATAAATATCTCTATTGGAGATTATTTTACTACTATGCTTGATCAAAGTATTACTTGGGATGATATTGCTGAAATAAAAAAGAAATGGGAAGGTCATCTTTGCCTAAAAGGGATAATGTCTGTTGAAGATGCAAAAAAGGCTGTTGATGTTGGTGCTACAACAATTATGGTTTCAAACCACGGAGGCAGACAATTAGATGGTTCTAGATCTCCTTTTGATCAACTTGCAGAAATTGTCGATGAAGTTGGTGATCAGGTAGATGTTATCTGTGATGGAGGCATAAGAAGAGGAACACATATATTAAAAGCTCTATCAGTAGGAGCAAAAGCCTGCTCTGGAGGAAGATTGTATTTATATGCTCTTGCTTGTGGTGGCCATAAAGGAGTTGAAAGAGCTTACAGTCTTATAGAAGAGGAAATAATCCGAGATATGAAATTAATGGGGTGTAACTCAATTAAAGATCTTAATAGAAGTAATTTGCGTTACAGATAATCTTTTTATTTTTAATAAAATAGTATAATAGAAATACATGAAGTTAATTTTAAACATATTATGTTATTTAGTTGGTTTAATCTGGTTAGCAGCAGGTCTATCTGGAATAATTGACCCCACTCACACATTTACTGAAGGTCCTTATGCAAGTCTTCATGTGCAAGTTACTGGAGATTTAGGTACAAGCGATATGAGAGCGTTTGGCGGCCTATTAACTGCTTTAGGATTAGGAATCCTATATGCTACACACAATTCTTCAGGAAAAAGAAGTTGGTTTGCAGCTTTTGCATTTTTGATGTTGGGTTTAGCTCTTGGAAGAACTGCTAGTCTATATATGGAAGGACCTGATCAAACTTTAATAATTTTTGCAGCAGTAGAATACTCAATAGCCTTAATTCTATTCTTAAAATCTAGATATTAATCTTTAAAAAAATTAATGATATCTTCCCATGCTTTAGGATCCTCGAGGAAAAAAGCATGACCCCCTTTGTAAAATTTTTTCTTAGAATTCATTATAAGATTATTTAAAATATCAATATTGTCCTTGGGGGCAATGTCATCAAAAAGACCTCCAGCTATAAAAGTTGGGCATTTTATGTTTTTAAGATTCTTACAGGTATCGTGATTTTTTCTTGCCTCCAATTGTAATAATTTTCCATCATTCTTTTTTTTACCAGATGCTCGTAAATAGCTTTTAATCTGATTAACAATATTCTCATATAATTCTGGATTAGCTTTTATAAATCCTTCATTTATTCTTGTATCAGATATTGAAACAAATTTTTTCGCGTATTCATTATCATCTATAATACTTTCAAGCTCATGTAATGGGTAAGAATGATAATCTTTTCCTCCAGGCGATGTACATAAAAGTGCTAATTTTTTAACTTTCTCTGGATATTCAATTGCTAAATGTTGAGCAACCATCCCTCCAAAACTTACCCCGATGACATTAGTTTCTTTCCATCCAATTTCCTCTAAAAGACTATATGCATCATCAGCATAATCTTTCATTGTATAAGGACCTTTAGGTATCTGACTTTGACCTAACCCTCTTTGATCGAATGCTAATAAACAAAAATTATCTTTTAAATTATTATCGAAAGCATTTGGTGAAAATCTTAAATCTCCCCCTGTACCGGATATAAAGAGAAGGTTATCTCCTTCTCCTTTCATTTCGTAATAAATTTCTATTCTATCAGTTTGAAGATGTGGCAAAAATTACTTCTCTATAAAAGGTGATAAAATATCTTCAGCAATAATTTCATTGTTAATATTTTCGCGACCAACCCAATCATCTACAGTTTGATGGTAATAATAAATTCGTCTTTCTTGATAATTTAATGGCATTTTACTAAATACACCTGAATCATGAGATTTTTGCATAGGCTCAAGATTCTTAAAATCTTCTTCCATAATAGAATGAAAAGAAGTTTCCTGATCTATCCAATATTGAGGCTTTTCCTCTCCATCCCATTTTGGACCTAATTGCATATATTCAATTTCTGTCTCTCTTAAGCTTTTTGGCCAGAATAAAATTGCAACATAACCAGATGTATCAGTGGGTGTAATAAAATTTGGAAATAAGGCATAAGCAACATTTGTTTCAGCGTGAATGCTGTCACAGGTTTCAATATAAGGAACAAAATCTTGTCCTTCAGCGCCTAACATACCTCCATCAAGATTTATTCTTTTAGGGGTAACCATTCTTGAATGACCATTTTTTAGTAATCCGGCAGCCATTCCATTACCATCAAGTAAAATATTAACCGTATCTTTATGAATAGTTGGTGAGTGATATACCTCCATAAATGCATCTAAACAAGTCTTCCAGTTTGCTTTAACATTAGTGCTATGTTTCCAAATTGTAGTTAATTCAGATCCTTTAAAACATTCCAGTTCTGAAGCTACTGGATTAATAAAATCAATTAAATCCATGGGCTTTTCTTCTGAAAGGGAAACAAAAATCCACCCATCCCAAGTATCGCAATGAACCTTTTTTAAACCTCTGCAAGAAAGATCAAGGTTCAAGAAATCTCTTTCATCAGGTACTCTTATGAGAGAGCCATCTAAGTCATATGCCCAACTATGATATTGGCATTTTAATAATTTTGTATTTCCTTCTTTTTCTCTAACAACAGGAGCTCCTCTATGAGAACAAGTATTATAAAAAGCTTTTATGCTTTTATTTTTTTGTCTTACGACAACTATATCTCTTTGAAGTTTATCAAATATCCTAAAATCACCTGGATTAGGTATCTCATCCTCTCTAAAGATCATTAACCAGGACCTTAGGAAAATATTACTAAATTCTAATTCAAAAAATTCTTGGTCAGTATATCTCTTTCCCGACAAATCAGGTATTTGAGGAAAACCATCTGGATAAGAATTTCTTTTATACTCAAATTCTATATTTTTCCGAATTTCTTTTATTTTATCTGGATGCATAAAACAATCCCCCCATCACGAGCATATTACTAGTCAATGTCACATTTTCAAGAGATAGTTAATTTATTCAGAAGAATCAAGGTATTGCAGTGTTTTTAAGTTATCCTTATGCTTATCCTTACTCATGCTAACTTTTGATAATATAAATATAGCCAAAGACCATAAAGAAATTGAGCAAATAACAAAGCATAAACCTATTGTAAATAAAGTATTATCCAATATTTGGCCTGGTACAGCATTTACTGGCCAATTTGCATAGGTTAATATTAATCCAACAATAAAAGCGCCAGAACCACTCATACATTTTGCTGCAAATGATCTTGCTGCAAAAAGGGTGCCCTCCATTCTTCTGCCAGTAGCTTTTTCAACTTCCTCTACTGTATCAAAAACCATCGATGCAAGTGTTGTACCGGCTATGATAGCGCAAGCAATAGCTATCCAATGGAAGATAAGTACAAATCCTAAAACTGAAGGACTTCCATTAGCTGGTAATATATCTAAAAGACGAAGAATTATTATTGTATTTTCCGCCATTATTGATCCGATAGAAAGGTAAATTACGCTTTCTCTTTTTCCAATCTTATCTGCCAATAAGGGAGACATTTTTAAGCCAACAATTGGAGCTAGAAAAAGAGTAAGTCCAATTGTTAAAATATTTAAAGGTGAGAATTCCCAAAAAAAGCTGTATAGAAAGAGAGTAAAGTTCGTTGCTATACCTCCAGCAATACCAGTCACTATCATTGCAAGAAAAAGAATCACATAATCACGACTTATTGTCATTGTCTCATAAAGTTCAGAAAAAGTTTCTTTCAGGCTTAAATTCCTTGGCTCAGGAGAATATAGATTTTGGATTTCTTTATGTGTGCCAAGTGAAGTTACAAAAATAGAGAATACCATAATAATACTACACACTAATCCATAAGTTGCCCAAGTTTCAGGGATATATCGAGCATCTTGAGAGCCTGTCCAGGACGCATAAACAACAAATATCCATAAAGAATTCCACACTAAAAGACCTCCCCACCATCCAAACCAATAACGGAATGATAACAATGAACTCCTTTCAACATAATCCTTGGAAAGTTCTGGACCAAGAGCTGCACTAGGTA
>Ga0208764_10001420_pt1 | contig 15378 bp, 13 predicted proteins | sample ETNtaG_18_FD_185762 | JGI IMG/M metagenome (GOLD analysis project Ga0208764, IMG submission 185762) | Marine microbial and viral communities from oxygen minimum zone, Eastern Pacific Ocean - ETNP201302SV91 (SPAdes) (version 2) | ecosystem: Environmental > Aquatic > Marine > Oceanic ... | reverse complement strand
GCGTGCCATTCCCAGCTGCCGTCCTCGTTTTCGACCCAACCCCATTCAGGGCAGTCGAAGCATTCGTCGGACCAACCGGGAAGGTCTCTGTAATTTTCGTAGGTAACTCCGAAGTCAGGGTCATCTGCTAAGACAAGGACTCGTTCCCATCCTGTTCCGTTCCACATCCACGATGAGAAAACATCTTCTGGGTCTGATCCTGGTTCGACCCAGACGTAGCCTGAGTACATGCCGCCTTCATCTGCGGAGCCGAATTCGACGATTCTCCATCCCCATTCGTCATCTTCTGGGCAGGGCGGGAAACAGCCTTCGAAGGTTTTCTCTTCGTCGGTATTGTTATCATCGTAATCAGGTTCAAAATCTTCAGAGTATCCCTCGTCGACGTCATCAATATTGACATCTTCGTCTTCTTCAGCAGGAACAATGACCACGTAGATCAGAACTCGTTCCTGATCTTCCTCTAGGACTTCGTCACTACTCTGGTAGCCACCATCTTCGTCGTAGTCATATGAAGGAAGGTCATTGTCATAGTTCGGGTCTTCCCCTCCTTCATCTTCAGGGCAGGGGTAGCATTCCTCGATGTATCCGGGCACATCGGCTTCCGTAATATACACGTCACCGGTGTCTAGGTCTTCCCATCCTGGAGGGCTGGATTTCCAAATGAATTCACCGTCTTCAGTTTTGAGGACCCAGTCTCCATCACCGTTTTTGTGAATGCCATATGGTGGGTTCGGTGGGCATGCATCTTCAGTTGTGGTGGTAGGAGTTGGTGTTTCTTCAGGAGTCTCTTCTGGAGTTGGTGTTTCTTCTGGAGTTTCTTCAGGCTCTTCTGGCGGAAGAAGTGGATTACCGCATGCACAACGTGCTCGTGGAATACCATCCTCATCTACCAATACAGCTGTTCCCGCTTCGAGAACAGCTAGGAAAGGAATTGCTACACCATTTGAGTACCCATGGTTCGTTACTAGCGTATTTTGCAAAAGAACTGCTGGAGTCAACCCTCGAATATAGTCGGATAACTCATCTACGGGGATGCCTTGGACTGCAGCCCAGGCAGCACCGATGGCAGGGTTTGCCTCAAGAAACGCGACTAGTTTGTCTATATCGCAGGCGTTCTCGTTGGTTCCTCCATAGAGGCCAGTTGAGCTTCCACTTACTAGACCCGATTCCAGTGTCTCTGTCGGAATATCTAGCGTATAGACCGCGTAAGAAGGGGTAAACGGATCAGGGCCGACAGATTTCGCCGGTTGATAGACGTAATCCGTCTGGGGAGAAAGACCCGTTAACCCAGTTAATTCGGTCAGGGGCTCAACAGAGCTATCGCTATCGTTATTATTGACCACAATAAGTGTGGTTACGAGCGCGATAATGGCTAAAACAGCCAACGCGGCAAAAGCCTTTACTCTTTTTTGTTGAAATAAAAGAGCCATCTGAGTACCAAAGGACTCCAATTTTGAAGGTTTGTCATTCATTTTTAATACCTACGCATTTCTTGTTGATGTTTGGGTGTATGAGTAGGACAGTTTTCCTGAAAAAATATTACACCCTAGATGATCTTTTTTAGAGATTATGGTTGGATTGAGGTATGAAACTTGGTTTAGGCCTTGATATTTACAATAAATCTCAACTTCTTTTACCTACAGAAGCCGTCATTCACGCAGAAAAGAGCGGATTTCATTCCGTCTGGACGGCTGAAGCCTATGGAATAGATGCCCTTTCACCACTAGCTTATTTAGCCGCCGTAACTGAACGTATCAAGCTTGGAACTGCGATCGTTCAAGTAGCTGCGAGAACTCCAGCAGCTACGGCCATGCACGCAATGACAATAGATGCCCTCGCAGGTGGGAACCGGACCATCATCGGGTTGGGGGTTTCAGGACCGCAGATCGTTGAAGGGTGGTACGGTCAGCCATGGGGAAGCCCGCATCACTGGCTAAGAGACTATGTGGCCATTATGCGTAAAGTCCTAGAGCGGCAGATCCCTGTCGAACATGAAGGGAAACAAATCCAGCTGCCTTTCGAAGGCGAAGGTGCAATAGGTCAAGGCAAAGCTCTTAAATCGATCTTGCACCCTAGCGGCGGGATCCAAATTTGGATAGCTTCTGGAGCCCCGATGAATACTGCCCTTGCGGCTGAAGTCGCTGACGGCTGGCTTCCCATGGGGTATGGCCCTGACGGATGGGAAATCCACGGCCCGAATTTAGAGAAAGGATTTCAACGCCGCGCAGATACTGCGGTTCCGAAATCTGAATTTCAACTTTTCACGAACCTGACTGTGGAAATAACCGATGATATTCAGACAGCTATCGACAAACGAAAACCCATGACAGCTATGTACGTAGGAGGAATGGGCAGTAAAGAACATAACTTTCACAGAGATTCAATGGCTCGAAGAGGCTTTCCCGAGCAAGCCAACCTTATTCAAGAACGCTGGCTGGCTGGCGATAAAGAAGGAGCGATTAGGGCTGTCCCTGATGACTACATCGATATGGGCGGACTTTTCGGTCCAGAAGAGCGAATTAGGGAGCGGTACCCGCTCACAGTTACCCAAGGGGTAACGGGCCAGATCCTTCGATCAACCGACCTCGGGACTATTGCACTTGTCGCTGAGATTGTCAGCGACCATTCTGGTTTGGATTAGGCTCAAGTCGCAGGAAACCTTCGAACCGGCTAGTGTCTCTGTAGCGTAACGAGGAGGGGCAATGCCTGAAGCAGTAAATGGTAGTACCACATTGTTCTACGACACGATGGGTGACCCGGATGACCCGACAATCTTGCTTGTTATGGGCTTAGGAGCACAGATGGTGGCTTTTCGTGAAGGATTCTGCCAACTTCTTGTTCGGGCCGGATTTCATATCGTCCGTTTTGATAACCGAGATGTAGGCCTGTCATCAAAAACGCCTGGAACCCCTCCCCGTATAGAAGAACTCATCAACATGCAAGGCGAAGACTTGCCGGAGGACAAGGTTCCCTACCTGCTTTCAGATATGTCCGATGACGCTTTCGCTGTCCTCGATAGTGCAGGCGTTAATAAAGCACACCTTGTTGGAGTTTCAATGGGAGGCATGATCGCTCAGACAATGGTGATCGAACATCCTGAACGGATTCTGTCCCTTACATCAATCATGTCCACCACGGGAAATCCAGATGTCGGAGGAGCGAAGGCAGAGTTAATGATGAAGATGCCTTTGACTATTCCCACCTCCAAAGAAGAAGCGATAGAAGCCTCAGTGGAAACATTCCGATTAATTTCCGGACCGCATTTCGATGCTGAAGACCATGCCGAAGAAACCGCAATGACTTATAACAGAAATTGGAATCCGAATGCGCAGGGTTTTCAAATTGCTGCAATCTTTGCTTCCGGGGACCGCACCGAAGCGCTTCGTTCTAGTGACATACCGACATTAGTGATCCACGGGCGGCTCGATCCTCTCGTGCAACTAAGCGGCGGCGAAGCTACATCATCGATTATTCCCGATAGCAAACTGGTTATATTTGATGATATGGGCCACGACCTCCCAGAAGCACTATGGGCAGACATCACAGGTGAAATAATTAGCCACGCTCAAGCAGTGGCCGAAAACTGAAAGGAAAAAAATGAGTGAACAAGATGATAATTATGAAGACCTCACCCAATGCGGCCTCGAGTCCGAACTTGAGCAAGAATTGTTAGATGTCCAACGGGAATGCACGTTCATGTGGACAAATAAAAAGGGCGAAGCATTCGGAGTGATCATGTCATATCTCCCCAGTGACGGAAAGATATGGTTGACGTGCGCAGAACGAAGAGCTCGAATTCCAGCCCTTCGCCGGTTCCCCAGAGCATCAATTTGCATCAACAGTACCGGTACTTCAATGGGAACAGGAAAGACCGTCACCTACAAAGGATCATGCGTCATTCATGACAGTCGAGAAATAAAAGATTGGTTCTACCCTATTTTTGCCCGCCGCCTACGCCCAGAGCCAGAAGCAGCAGCAGTGTTCCAGAAATTCCTCGACTCCCCTGAGCGAGTCATTATTGAATTCACTCCGGATTATACGTTGTCCTTTGATAGCAAACTCATGTGGGCCCGATCACCCGAAGCGTCAATTCCAGAAAACGATCCGAGGAACGCCGCAAATTAGTTGGTTAGAACCCTCGCCATTCAGGGTCCCGCCGTTCTTGAAAACTCGCGATTCCTTCTTTGGAATCGACAGTTCCGCTATTAAGTTCAACAGCCCAGCTTTCTTCTTCCGCAATAGTATGACGGTCCGTATCTAGGGCCCTGTTAACCAACCATTTCGTGAACATGTGGGCCTTTGTAGGGCCTGAAGCCAATCTTTGTGCCCATGATGCTGCGGAATCTTGAAGATCGTCGCTTGGAACCACCTTGTTGCACAACCCAAGTTCCAGTGCGCGCTCAGAGGGAACATCGTCGGCGAAGAACATCAGTTCTTTTGTCCGCATAGGGCCGATCAACCGTGGGAGAATCCATGTACCTAGCGCGTCGGGTACAAGCCCGCGGCGGGCAAAGACTTCGATGAATTTTGCATTTTCAGACATGATGACCAGATCGCACATGAACGCGAGATGTGCCCCCACGCCAGCGGCGGTTCCATTCACAGCGGCAATGACGGGGAGTTCGCAGTCAAGGATGGAGGCCATCAGAGGGTGTTGACCTCGTAACATCATCCGCCTGGGTTCCCCGACAGCTATTTGTGGTGCGTCCTCTGGTCTTGGAGCGTATTCCCGTCCGACAGATATGTCAGCTCCGGTGCAGAAAAACTTTTCACCAGTTGCCGTCAACACGACTGCTCGAGCATCAAATTGTCCATTCAACGATTCAAAGATTTCTGCTATTCTGTCGCGCATTTGTGGAGAGATTGCATTTGCTTTAGTTGGATTATTGATGGTTATCCACGCAACCTGGTCAACAATTTCATAGAGAATCATTTCATCTAACTGTTCAGTTGTTGAGTCCATCTCCTAAGCGTAGCCGAGAACCTGCCTGGAGCGGTGAGCTGGTTATTGATCGATTCTTCAATAGCTAGGCTGTAAGAATTTCCGGAAACCTCGAAATAGGCTATTCTCCAAAGGTGGTAAAAGCAGTTCTTTTCGACGTCGCTGGCGTCCTCACAGAAAGTTACGGACACATTATCCTCGAAACGGCTGTAGCTATTGATGCAAATATTGACTTGCTCGCAGAAGTACTTATTCCAGTTTTTCTGGGCGAGGAAGATACTGATGAAATGGGCCACAAGCTAGAGCGAGGAGAAGTGACACTTGACGAATTCCTGCAATCGCTCGGCCCTGTTGAAGAAGATGCACGCTCGTTACTTCATCCCGATTCACCGCATTTCTTTGGCCATTCTTTTAGTCCGAATCGCGAAATGATGGATTTTGTAGGTCAATTATCATCCTCTGGGTACATGACTGGAATTGTCTCTAACAGTGTTAAAGAGTGGATGCCGGCTTGGGAAACTGCAATACCCGATAGGAGCATCTTCGATACAGTTATTCTTTCATCTGAAGTGGGATTTCGGAAACCGAATCAGGCGATGTATGCACTCGCCTTAGAGCGGCTAGGGATTGCCCCTGGAGAAGCCGTCTTTCTAGATGATTTTGAACCCATGGTCAAAGGGGCGATACACGCAGGCCTCTATGCCGTTCATGTCACTGACCACGCCGAGGCGATCAAACAAGTTCAAGAACTTCTGAAATCCTAAACCCAATTATGCTGGCTACTTTGCTTGTTCTACTCTACAGATAGAAAAGGAGACGAGAATGGCTAAGAAGTATTATGTTACCGACACCGACTTGTCGGAGCGGTTTCCTTTATATACACGCGCTAATGTTGGCGAAGTTTTCCCTGATCCGGTCACTCCATTGACTAGCAGTACCGGCCTTTGGCAAGCTGAGCTGGGTTGGCGGGATGCTTGGGAACGTATAGGGGCCTTCGACGCGAGCGAATTCCCACCCGACCAGTTTTCACAATTAGGTGTGGTAGCGGGGTACTGCTATCTGAATGCTTCACTTATTCGCCTTTTTGGGGTTCGTGCCCCAGGGCTTTCGTGGGAAGATATGGATGAGCAATTCTTCGGTGCGTTGCCTGGAGTTCCTACCTACGAAGAGCAACCTGGAGACGAGGATTTGGAGAAAACCGCAGCAATCGGTGAAGTTTTCCAATGGGTGTTAAGCAAAACACGGCTTGAAGACCTTGATGAACTCACCGCCGATAAAGAAGCTACGGAAGACCTTCGAGCGAACCGGCCTGACTTTACGAAATTGAGCAACGAAGAACTTTTCGTTCAGTTTCAACAGCTTATGCAGGAGCACCGGAAATATTTCGGCCAACATATTTTTACTACTTACATGGCGACTGTTCCTGTTGGAATTATTTCTGGAGTAGCTGCCGCCGTTGGACGTCCCGATCTGTTCATGCACATTATTGCCGGTATAGGTGAAGTTGATTCGGCTGAGCCGTCCCATGCTCTTTGGGAGATGGGCAGACTCGTAAGTGCGTCTGATGAACTTACAGAAGCATTCAACAATGGAGTAGAAGGAGTACTTGATCGACTAAGTGAAAGTGCCGAAACTGAAACACAATCATTTCTTGAAGCTTTTGAAGATTTCGTATATGCATACGGGTCACGTGGGCCCAATGAATGGGAAGTACGTTCTCCGAGTTGGGAAACCCGACCTGAACTGGCTTTGAGTGCTATTGAAAGAATGCGGCTTGCCCCGGAAGAAGCAGCGCCGAAAACGCAACATGCGCTACGGTCTGCGCAGCGAAAAGAAGCTGCAGCCCAATTACTTTCTATGGTTGAAGGCGACCCAGCAGTCCATGGTGAATTATCCGCTGGCATTGCCTCTTCGATGGCGTGGTTGCCGGGTCGTGAGCGCACTAAAACTAATAACATCCGGCTTATCCATGAAATACGGGTGAGGATGCGAATGATTGGTGAGCGCATGGTTGCTCTCGGAGCGTTTGACGAAATAGAAGATTTCGGGTTCCTGGAGGAAAGCGAATACTCAGACCTATTCGCTAACCCTTTAAGTATGTTGGACATTATCAGGACAAGAAGAGAGGAATACTATGGGCTTCTAGAACGAGAAGCGCAGTTCCTGTTCAATGGTGAAGCTGACCCGCCAGAAACTTGGAGGCGCCGAGATGACGCCGCTGAAGAAAAGCTTGAACCAGGCGGCACGATTCAGGGAATGCCTGGCTGTCCCGGATCTGCACAAGGCCGTGCCCGAGTAATCTTAGACAGTAATGATCCGACGGAACTTGAACCCGGAGATATTCTTGTAGCTCCGATCACTGATCCCTCTTGGACGCCACTTTTTGTCCCAGCAGCAGCTGTCATTGTTGATGTCGGTGCCCCGTTGTCACATGCCATTATTGTCAGTAGAGAACTAGGTATTCCCTGCATCGTCTCAGCTACTGATGCGACAAGAAAAATCCCCAATGGGGCTCTCGTTCAAGTAGATGGAGACACTGGAGTAGTCACAGTTCTTGAAGAGGAGTAGCCGCTCTTTTAACGGGGGATTTCACTCCAAGGAACATCCTTATCTACTCGGACATCACCTGGGAGACCTAATACCCTTTCTCCAAGAATATTTCGCATAATTTCACTCGTTCCACCCTCAATAGTGTTCGCACGAGAACGCAAAAATTGTCCTGTGACTGATGCGCTTCCGTGTGCTTCTTCGCTTCGTACCATTGGGTATCCAGCCTGGTAGAGCATCCCTTCGGCGCCTTCTAAACTGATACAAGCTTCAAAAATCTTTTGATTAAGTTCGGCGCTAAAGAGCTTTCCAACTGAACCTCCAGGTCCTGCATCTCCGCTTTTGGCTAAGACCTTCGCCCTCTGGTTTGTCAGGCGGAGTATCTCAGCCCGTATCCAAAGGTCAGCGACTTGGTCTCTCATGACTTTTCGCTCTCGTTCTTCTAATTCGTCCTTCTTCGTATTCCAGAGATTGATAAGGGTACGGATAGGTCCACCACCTTTTCCACCGCTTCCGCCGCCGAGTGCTACGCGTTCGTTCATCAGGGTGGTAATTGCCACGCGCCATCCATCACCCTCATCCCCTAAACGCTGATTGTCTGCGATTTTTACATCAGTTAGAAACACTTCGTTGAATTCAGCTTCGCCAGTGATCTGGTACAAGGGTCTAACCTCGACCCCAGGGGAGTGCATATCGAGAATGAAGTACGACAGTCCTTTATGTTTGGGTGAGTCGGGGTTGGTTCGGGTAAGCAACATTCCATAGTTGGATAAGTGTGCGAGGGTAGTCCAAACTTTCTGCCCGTTGACTACCCACTCATCTCCATCTCTGATCCCTCTGCTAGGAATTCCGGCAACATCTGATCCATGGGTAGGTTCGGAGAAAAGCTGGCACCAAATATCCTCTCCGGTGAAGATTTTTTTCAAGTGCTTCTCGTGCATTTCCTCGGTTCCGTGGTTCAGTACTACAGGAGCTCCCATGCCGATTCCGATGGGGTTTACCATTAGATCGTGGTAAGGAACTTTGGCATCCCGTAGGACCTGATCTACAACGGCTTGTTTGCTTCTGCTAAGGCCTAGCCCGCCTTTTCCTTCTGGGAAATGAACAAAAGCTAGGCCAGCGTCATACTGTGCTCCCCGAAAGGTGTATTGGTCAGTCGCATGCGGGTCCACTTCTTCTAGAAGAGCTTCTGTTCGCTGTTTGAGTTCATCATCGGTGATAGCCACTGGAATCCTCGTTCTTCCGTTATCTGGCCGGTAAGGTTTGGCGGCAAGATAAAACCTAGTTAGTATGTCTCCATACAGTATGGCGGCAGTAAACCACCGATAGTCAAGTGGTACGCCAGTTTTTTAATGTCCGAAAGGGAAAAAATGCGAGAAGTAGTCATTGTTGAAGCAGTTCGAACTCCACTAGGTAAGCGGAATGGTGGATTATCCACGATGCACGCCATTGACCTCCTAGGTTCTGTGCAGTCAGAGCTATTCAAGAGAAGCGGAGTGGATCCTGCCGAAGTCGGCCAAGTTGTAGGTGGTTGTGTCGGTCAAGTTGGTATGCAAACAATGAACGTGACACGAAATGCTTGGTTAACATCCGGACTTCCGCTCGAAGTTGCAGCAACAACCGTCGACGCACAATGCGGATCATCACAACAGGCAACAAACCTCGCCTATGCCCTTGTGGCCGGAGGGGTCGTTGACGTAGCCGTCGGCTGCGGTGTTGAACTTATGAGTGGTGTCCCCATGGGAGCAACTGTTCCAAGAGGAGAGGCAGAAGTGGGGAAGCCAGTTAATAGAGGATATTGGGAACGATATGAACTCACTTCCCAATTTGAAGGAGCGGAAAGAATCGCCAAACAGTGGGATATCGGCAGAGAAGAACTAGATGCCTTCGGTAAGCTGTCCCAAGACCGGGCCATAAGAGCTTGGGAAGAAGACCGCTTCGGATCCCAAATACTTACTATCGACGCTCCGGATCTTGGAGAAGATGGGAAACTAGCTGAAACAACACACAACGTATCCCGAGATGAAGGACTTAGAGAAACGAATCTCGAGGCGTTGGCAGGGCTAAGAACAAATATGCCCGAAGGTGTTCACACAGCCGGGACCTCATCCCAAATTTCTGATGGGGCAGCTGCGGTTCTGCTGATGACTAAAGAAAAGGCTGAAGAACTAGGTGTTAAGCCCATGGCGACAATCATCGATTCATGTCTTGTAGGATCCGACCCCGTTCTGATGCTCACCGGCCCTATATCCGCTACCCAGAAACTGCTCGACGATAATGGGCTTACGATGGACGATATAGATGTTGTTGAAATCAATGAAGCATTCGCCTCGGTTGTCTTAGCATGGGAGAAGGAACTTCAACCAGACATGGAAACTGTGAATCCCAACGGTGGAGCTATCGCAATCGGGCACCCGCTTGGGGGTACAGGAGCCATTCTGTTAACCAAAGCAGTCCACGAACTCCACCGAGCTGATAAAGAATATGCGATAGTCACCATGTGTTGCGGAGGGGGACTAGGAACAGGAACACTGATACGGCGGTCCTAGCAGTCAGAATCATACGATGTCTATGTCTTCCCACGAACTTGATGCGCCCCCATGGCTCCGGGTGGAGTCCACTATTATGGCGACTGCCAGAGCGATACGACAGTCCTATGATCAACGGTTTAACGACCTTGACCTGAATCTTTCAGAAGCAAGTGTTCTAGCTTACGTTGCAGAGCACGGGGCACTATCTCAAACTCAGATAGCAAAATCACTTGGCCTCGGCCGAGCAGCAACAGGAGCACTTATTGATGTACTTGAAGACCGAGCCCTAGTGCAGCGCCAGACCGATCCAGATGATCGGAGAGTATGGCTTGTTGAAATTACAATTACTGGGAAAGAACTAGTCGAAGAAGTGTATGTCAGGGATCAAATTTTACGTGAGCAGCTCCGAAACGGAATCACTCGTCAAGAACGCCAACAATTAGCAGCTGTGCTTGTTCGCTTAGGTAATAACCTTGCGTCAGTCTTGGCTGAAGAAATCGAAACAACATAGAGTTACAAAAAAGGAGAAAATTATGGATCTGACTGGAGCATCAGCGGTCGTAACCGGAGGAGCATCAGGCCTTGGAGAAGCAAGTGCCCGAAAACTCGCTGAATTAGGAGCTCGCTGTGTCATTGTTGACCTACAAGATGAGAAAGGCGAGGCAGTCGCAAAAGAACTTGGCGGCCTCTACGTGAAAGCCGACGTTGCAGATGAAGAACAAGTGCAAGCTGCCGTCGACGCTGCCATGGAAATGGGACCATTACGTGCTCTAGTAAATGGAGCAGGAATTGGAAGTGCCGGAAGGACTGTCGACCGGAACGGTGATCCGATGCCACTCGCCCAATTTGAATTTGTTGTTCGTGTCAATCTCATTGGAACGTTTAACTGCACCCGACTTGGAGCTGCAGCAATGGCAAAAACAGATCCAGTTGACGAAGATGGGCAGCGTGGAGCAATAGTCAACATGGCTTCTGTAGCTGCATTTGATGGTCAAACAGGTCAAAACGCTTATTCGGCGTCCAAGGGAGGTGTCGTTGGGATGACGTTACCCATCGCACGAGATCTCGTGCCATTGGGAATACGTGTCAACACCGTCGCCCCAGGGTTAATTGATACCCCAATCTACGGAAGCGGTGAAGCTTCCGACCAATTCAAAGCACACCTTGGGCAAAGCGTCCTTTTTCCAAAAAGACTTGGATACGCCAGTGAACTCGCTTCAATGGTCATCGAATGTATCACGAACGACTATATGAACGGCGAGACCATCAGGGTTGACGGTGGCGTCCGGCTACCACCGAAATAGGAGATCACATGTCAGATAACAACGCAGTACTTACCGAAACAAGAGGTCGAGTCCTCTTGATAACACTGAATCGGCCTGAAGCGATGAACGCCGTCAATACAGACCTCGCCCAAGGCCTAATATCGGCTGTTGAACAACTCGACACAGATGATGGACTGACAGCAGGAGTTCTGACAGGTAGCGGACGTGGCTTTTGTTCCGGCATGGACCTCAAAGCGTTTGCGACCGGTGGGCCACCTCAAGGATTTGATCAGTTTCTTGAAAACGGTGCTCGTAAACCGCTCATTGCGGCAATTGAGGGTTTTGCATTAGCTGGGGGACTAGAAATAGCCCTAACTTGTGACCTTCTCGTAGCGGCTGAAGATGCAAAGATCGGAATACGCGAGGTTAAGGTAGGCCTCTTCGCTGCAGGCGGAGCGCTTTTGCGACTGCCCCGACGCCTCCCTTATGCGGTTGCTATGGAAATGGCGCTCACTGGAAACCCCATCTCTGCAGACGATTCGAAAAGTTATGGGCTGGTGTCGCGCGTGACTGAAAAGGGAGGGACAGTCGAAGCAGCTTTGGAGCTTGCAGAAGCAATAGCTGAGAATGCCCCATTGGCGGTTGCTGCCTCAAAAGCTTTGATACAAGCTCAACAGGGGATAACAGAAGAGGAATTCTGGGAACTACAGAAGCCATATATGGCTTCAGTATTCAGGTCAAACGATGCTATGGAAGGTCCGGTTTCGTTTGCTGAAAAACGTTCTCCAAACTGGACAGGAACCTAGAGACTTTCAACTTGAGGGAGATGAAATTATGAAGTTAGCGATGCTATTGCCTTATGCAAATAGGTTCTCAGAGGCGGTCGATAGAGTTGTCGAACTCGAGAAGGCTGGATTGGACCTGATCTACGTTCCGGAAGCCTATGCTGCTGATGCTGTCTCAGCGATGGGATACCTTGCAGCTAAAACTACCAATGTGCAGATCGGTTCTGGAATCCTTCCGATTTACAGTCGCACACCTACCTTGTTGGCAATGACCGCTGTTGGGATGGATGAAATTTCTGGAGGAAGGTTTGTCCTCGGTTTGGGGGCTTCAGGACCTCAAGTGATTGAAGGTTTCCATGGAATTCCCTACAAGGCTCCGCTTGGACATACCCGTGAAGCGATTGATATTTGTAGGAAAGTATGGGCGCGCGAAGAAAAACTTACTTACGACGGGAAATATTACACGCTTCCTCTCCCTGAAGATCAGGGAACTGGTTTGGGAAAACCTCTTAAAATCATTACGCATCCTTTACGCCCAAATATTCCTATCCATATCGCTTCGTTAGGTCCTAAAAATGTTGAATTGACCGCTGAGATAGCAGAAGGGTGGCTACCGACTCTCTACATGCCGTCTAAGGCTGATCTTGCTTTCGGTGATGCCCTGAAAATTGGACTTTCAAAAAGAGATCCATCTCTTCCTCCGCTTGATGTGGTGGCTGGCGGCATGGTTGCCATTGGAGATGATGTTAAGCATCTTTTGGACTATGGGCGTCCTCAAACTGCGTTGTATGTCGGTGGTATGGGGGCGAAAGGCAAGAACTTTTACAACTCTTTGGTTCAACGTTACGGGTATGAACGTGAAGCTCTTGACATTCAAGAACTTTACCTTTCGGGAAAGAAAAAAGAAGCTGAGGCAGCAGTGCCGGTTGAACTTCTAGAAGGTATGAATCTTGTAGGGCCTGAAGGATATGTTCGCGAGCGTGTTGCCGAGTTTGCTGAGTCAGGTGTTACATATTTGAATATTGGTCCGATGGGATCACCAGAAGAGCAGATACGGATAGTAGAAACCCTGAAAAATATAATCAGCTGAAATTCGTCTCTGAATTAAAAGAATTCATATTGCGCTTCTTATTCGAAGTCTCGTGCACTATCGTCGTGAAATGCAATCGCTCGAAGAATTCAGGATTGAGGCATCAACATGGTTGAAGGACAACCAGTCATGTGCTCCACCGAATTACGGCGCGATTTTGCCTCCCACCATGGTAGAGCAGGGCGTTTCTTGGCAAGAAAAACTCTTCGAAGATGGATGGGCTGGTATTCACTGGCCGGAAGAATATGGAGGTAAGGGTCTTACTCCTGATCACCAGGCGATTTGGCTAGAAGAGTGCGCAAGAGCTGATGTTCCCCCATATGTGAATATGGTTGGCTGTATCTTGGCAGGTCAAGGTGTGCAGATTTATGGAACTTCAGAGCAAAAGGACCATCACCTCCGGTCAATACTCACAGCTAAGAAACTCTGGTGTCAGCTATTTTCCGAACCGGAAGCAGGCTCAGATCTCGGGTCGCTTCGAACGGTTGCTCTCCGTGATGGGACAAGTTGGATAGTCAATGGTCAGAAAGTTTGGTGCAGTGGGGGTAGATATAGTGATTGGGGAATTCTGATGGCGCGAACCGACCCACAGCTTCCGAAACATAGAGGCATTAGTTTTTTTCTGGTTGATATGCGTACTGAAGGTATTGAAACGAGACCTCTTCGTCAAATGACTGGGGAGGCGGAATTCGACGAAGTTTTCTTCACCGATGTTCAACTTCCAGAAACCTCATTGTTAGGACCTGAGAATAATGGGTGGGCCGTCGGGATGGACATCTTAACGAAAGAACGAGGTTCGATTGGGGCTGGAGCTATCACAATGCAACGAAGACTTGATGCCCTCAAAGCATTAGCGGCGAAAGATCTTGATCCTATAAATCGACAACGGCTCGTTCAGCTTTTATCTAAAGGACGAAGCTACCACTATCTCGGCTTGCGTCAAGGTTCTGGTGCATCGGTCGCGTCATCGTTGAATAAATTAGGAATAACGGAATTGATGTTCGAAACAGCTAATCTTCGAGCCGATATAGCCGATGTAGAGGCGATGCTCGTGGGTTCGGGGTCTGGAAGTCTTCTTTCCGCTCCCGGAGCTAGAATCGCAGGAGGGACATCACAGGTGCAGAGGAATATTATCGGAGAGCGCATCCTCGGATTACCGAAAGAACCCCGACCCGAATAAGTAAGGTTTCGCGCTGAGAAAAGTTAACTGCTGCAGCTAAGCATCGAACAACCGGGTCGATGACGTGCCCAATCAGGCCGCTTGGACGCCCAGTGCTCATAGTCAGGTTGTTCGTCGTATGGGTTTCTAAGAACGTCGAGCAGCTGATGGGTCATGGAGATATCCTCATTTTCTGCTGCGTCTATCGCTAGTTGAGCGAGGTAGTTCCGGAGAACATATTTAGGATTCGCAGCCTTCATCATTGAGACTCGCTGATCAGCTTTAAGCCCAGATACTCTGCTTACCTCAAGATATCGCTTGACCCAGCTCAAAATCTGCGCTTGTGTGCCCCCATGGAAATCAGAAGGTTCGTAATACGCTTCTTCCAAAGGAAGTATCGTTTCGATGGTCGCCAGCTCGGGCTCTGTAGAAGTATCGATGTCAATGAGTCTCCGGAAGAAGATAGTCATGTCGGTCTCGGCGCTATCTAGAAGGGTGAACAGTTCAGTAACCAATTCCTTGGCAGGTTCATTTGTCAATGAAGATAGCCCAAGCTTTGAAGCCATCATTTCCGACCAATAGGAGTTAAAAGTAGGCATAAATGTGTCAAGGGCGGTTTGTAGTGGATCTACTTCGTGTACTGCTGGGACGAGTGCGTTTGCTAGCTGGGCGAGATTCCAATGGGCTACTGCTGGTTGATTGCCAAACCTGTATCTTTTATGGGCCTTGTCGGTTGTGTTCGGAGTCCAATCAGCATCATAATTGTCGATCCACCCATATGGGCCGTAATCTATCGTCAACCCATGGATTGACATGTTGTCGGTGTTCATAACCCCATGTACGTATCCGACTCTTTGCCAATGGGCGATCATTTCCGCAGTAGTTTGGACGACTTCACGAAAAAACTCGACGTATGTTTCAGGTGATGGTTCCCCCAGATGAGGGTAATGGTTTCCGATTACGAACTTCAATAGCTTTTCGAGTTCTTCGATTTGCCCTCGCGATGTGAAGATTTCAAAATTCCCGAACCTGATAAATGAAGGAGCTACGCGACAAACC
>Ga0208764_10001419_pt1 | contig 15378 bp, 17 predicted proteins | sample ETNtaG_18_FD_185762 | JGI IMG/M metagenome (GOLD analysis project Ga0208764, IMG submission 185762) | Marine microbial and viral communities from oxygen minimum zone, Eastern Pacific Ocean - ETNP201302SV91 (SPAdes) (version 2) | ecosystem: Environmental > Aquatic > Marine > Oceanic ... | reverse complement strand
TTTATCACCTGAATCGTAAATACTCTTTATAGTGCGAAGATCATCATTTACTTTTTTGATATGAGTAATTGCTTCTGCAACATTTCCAGTTCCAGGTTCACCCTTGGTTCTAATCATTGCTGCTCCTTCTTCAACTCGCCTTAATGCTTCACCTAAAGAACGTGCGCCATTAACAAACGGTGTGGTGTAATCCCATTTCCAAATATGATGATATTCATCTGCAGGAGTTAGCACTTCAGATTCATCAATCATATCTACATCTGTTTCAGCAAGTACTTGTGCCTCATAGACGTGACCAATTCTACATTTTGCCATTACAGGAATTGTGACATGATCCATAATCTCTTGAATAGTTCTAATGCTTGCGGTTCTTGCTACTCCTCCAGCCTTTCTTACATCTGAAGGCAGTTTATCTAAAACCATAACAGATACAGCACCTGCTTCTTCAGCAATTTCTGCTTGCTCAACTGTTGTAACATCCATTACAACACCATTCTTTAGCATGTGAGCAAATCCACGTTTCAGTGTGGAAGTTCCTCTTGATATAGAAAACGAGTCAACATCATCATGAACTGTTCCTTTCGATTGTGGAATGTCTCCTGAAAGTGGAATCATAGTAGTATACAATACACTGAATATTTATTCCCTTATCTCATTCATTATATTTTCTAACTCCTCCTGAACCATAGTTATCATAGGAGGAATGAATTCTTCTGTTGCATCTTGTTCAGGCCAATACAATTGGCTAACTTCATCATTATACGTAATTTTTACACCATATTTCACAAACTCGTTTATTCCATCACGTATAGAAAATGAATCTGTAGGAATTGCCAGAAATCCAGTCTCCTTTATCATTGCAGCTAATTTCATTTTTGTCGTTTTATCTATTGATGAGTTTTTTTCTGGTAATGGTACACCGTTATCTATCAAAGAATATCTAAGAGATCCATCATTTTCTATAGAAATTATTTCCGTTTGGTTTGCACCAAATCTTTCAGTTACACCAAATGATGATTTTATCAATTCATGTTTTGTGAATTCGATTTGCACAGTATCATTTGGATCAACAGCAACTATTGGAATTTCAGGGTATGTAATTAATGGAACAATAAGCAAAACAGCTAATATGACTGGAACCGCACCAGCTAAAAGTAAGATTGGTTTAACCATTTATCTGCCAATCTACAATATTTGCAAATAAATCTTGGTAATAGTTAAAATTCAAGAGATTCAACTCATTATTTGTGGGGTCGTAGCCTAGCCTGGTAGGGCGACAGTGACTACGAAGTTCACCGCTAAGGGCTCCAGAGGTTAATTCAAACTACTGATCAAAAAGATGATGTGAGTTTGGAGCTGTAGTAACCCGTAGGTCGTCGGTTCGATTCCGATCGGCCCCACGTTAACATTAACTACATTACTTGTTTCTTAGAACGTTCATAGCTGAACCAGCTATGAACCATTCTATTTGAGAATTATTATATGAGTGATTTAGTAGAATTTCTTCTGATGTTCCGTCACTGTGTTCAATAATACATTGTATTGGTTTTTTCTCAGAAAAATCTGATAGTCCATTTAAATTAATTTTATCATCTTCTAGAATTTTTTCATAGTCTGTAGGATCTGCAAATGTTAATGCAAGTAATCCTTGTTTTTTCAGATTTGTTTCGTGGATTCGTGCAAAACCTTTTGTGATCACTGCTACACATCCCAAAAATCTTGGTGTCATGGCAGCATGTTCTCTACTACTTCCTTCTCCGTAATTATTATCACCTATTATTATCCAAGGTAGATTCTCTTTTTTGTAATGTCTTGCAATCTGAGCACAGTTCTCGATGTTTTTTGATATGAGATTCTTTGCTTTACCGACTTCATCATTGAATGCATTAACTGCACCAAGTAACAGATTATCACTCAATTTATCCAAGTGACCACGTAATCGTAACCAAGGACCAGCCGGTGAAATATGATCAGTTGTACATTTTCCCTTGGCTTTGATCATTATTGCTAAATTCTTAAAATCTTGACCATCCCACTTGGCAAATGGTTCTAACTTCTGTAATCTTTCACTATTAGGATCAATTAACACTTGGATTGAATCAGGATTTTCTGGTGGCGGCACATACACATCATTAGCAAGGAGAAATCCATCTTCAGGGACGTCAGGAGATACTTTTGGTGGCTCTAGTTTGAATTTTATTCCATCGTCAGAAACTAAATGATCCTCCATAGGGTTAAAAGAAAGATTTCCGCCTAAAGCAAGTGCTGTAACTATCTCAGGACTCGCAATAAAATTCATAGTCTCTCTTTTTCCATCATTTCTTCCTGGAAAATTTCTATTAAATGAAGTGACAATTGTGTTTTGCTGACCTTGTTTTAGTTCTGGTCTATCCCATTGACCAATGCATGGTCCACAGGCATTCGCAAGAACTGTAGCACCGATTGATTTTAATGAATCAATTTGACCATCGCGTTCAATTGTAGAACGAATCTGTTCAGAACCAGGAGTTACAAGTAATGGTATCTTTGCCTTAACGCCATTAGATTTTGCTTGTTCTGCTAGATTTGATGCTCTTGACATATCTTCATATGAAGAATTTGTACAACTACCAATTAATGCAACAGAAATCTTATCTAGATAATTATTATCTTTCACATCATCAGCCAATTTTGAAATTGGTCTAGCTAGATCTGGTGTGTGTGGCCCTACTACATATGGTTCAAGTTCGGATAATTCAATCCTGATTATTTTATCAAAATATTTTTCAGGATTTTCCTCAATCTGCTTATCAGCCACAAGAAATTCTTTGTACTGATTTGCCAACTCAGCAATCTTAGAACGTCCTGTTGAATTTAGATACAATTCCATTCTTTTATCATAAGGAAAAATAGAACATGTTGCACCTACTTCTGCACCCATGTTAGTGATAGTTGCTTTTCCAGTACAGCTAATTGATTCTACACCAGGACCAAAATATTCAATGATAGAATTTGTTCCTCCAGAAACTGTGAGTTCCCCTGCAACATACAAAATAACATCCTTAGCAGAAGTCCATCCATTCATCTTACCTGTAAGATAGACACCAATTCTTTTTGGATAAAGTAATTCCCAGTGCATGCCAGCCATTGTTTCAGCAGCATCAACCCCACCAACACCAATCGCTAGCATTCCTAAACCACCTGCATTAGGAGTATGTGAATCTGTACCGATCATCAGACCACCAGGAAATGCATAGTTTTCTAATACAACCTGATGTATGATTCCAGCTCCTGGTTTCCAAAAACCTGCTCCAAATTTACTTGCAGAGGATTCTAAAAAATTATAAACTTCATTATTTTCGTATATTGCTAATTTAGTATCTGATTTACCTTCTGTTCTTGCTTGAATGAGATGATCACAATGCACAGTTGTTGGTAATGCAACAGACTTCATTTCAGCTTGCATAAATTGTAACATAACCATTTGACCAGTAACATCTTGTAACGCAACTCTATCAGGTTGTAGAAAAACATAATTGATATCATTATCAAGAGTTTTTTCTAAATATTCTTCATCTAAATGCCCAGCAAGTATTTTTTCTGAGAGTGTTAATGGTCTGTCAACTGTTTTTCTATAAACAGTGATGTTTTTTTCCAATTTCTCATAAACAGATTTAACAATTTCAGGTGTTGTTTCAGTTTGCATCTTCGAACATTTTGCATTAATTTTTTATATTTATAAACGGTCAGTGGTAAAAATTTAGAATTTTTTGAATACAGTTATAAGAGAAATGCGATAATTTGCATTGTTGATTTTTACAGCGAAGTATAATCTGAAAATGTTTGAGGACATGAATTAATGGCAAACAAAGGATTTCCTAGTTTTGGTATGTCTCAAGCTGGTGCATTTGTCACTGCATTAAAAAATTATAATTTACCAGACTTTATTCTCAAACTAGTTGCTAAAGACACAAATTCTGACCTTTTAGAGAGAGGAAGAATTGCCGATAGATTACAAAGTATGAATGATACAGCATTAGAACTTTTAAATTCAATTTTTGTACAATGTGAAGAAGACACAAAAGGGAAATTTGCACAATACCGATTTTTTGCATATGTTTCAAGCATGTACCATAAGTGTGAAATTTTAGTTGATGAAACTATTCCAGGTAAATCTGGTAAAAACCATAAAATCCCAGTCGCAGTAAAGAGTAACGGTATGTATATTGCAATTGCGTTTAATAAGCCGATTGGCACTCCAGTGAACAAAAAATATCTAACAAATTTTTATGAAATAGCTGATGATGTAAAAAGTGGAATTCATGGTACACAACTAACTGATGCCATCTATGGTTCATCGGTTGGTTTTAGAGGTGAGGCATTAGTAGAATTAGAGAGACTAAGTAAAACACGTAAACAGAATCCTGAAGATAAACTAGAATTCAAAACTGCAAATTTTGAAAATAGAATTTATTCAGTAACAAAGTGTTGATAAAATCAATCTAGTTTTTATTTTTAAATTATTTATCTGTTAAATCTTTGACATCAATGGTAAGAAATTTTGGTTTATTTTTAGTTTCTAAAAAATTTTCGTCATATTGTATGAATGGAAGATTAGCAAAGAGATGTTTGGTCCATACATCATGAACGTCTTCAATGTAACGCTTGTAATGAGAGCGTCTCAACATTTCATGACATATTTCATGAGATACAACTGTACAGTTCTTTTCAGCTAAAAATAATTCATGATCTTCACCATCAGGTTTTATCCACAACGACATTCCAAAATTCTCTCCGTGAAATCCTTCTGCTCCTGCACAGTCAGTCCATATTGGTCTAAAATGCGTTAGGTAAAAATGATAAATATCTTCACCACGACTACGATGATCCTTTAACAAATCATGCGTGTCCAACCTTTGTACAATACTTCTAGGCGTCGTAATCATCTCATCACATTGAATATCAAAATCTTCTGAGAAAGTTTCTTTTATCCATTTTTGAAAAAATCTGGCCATCTGTTTGACATATTCAAATTCTTTTTTGCGATCCTGAAGATCTTCTTCTTTGACTACAAAAATAAAATGTAAGAGCATTTTGATAAAATTATTAGGTTTGACCTTCTATGCCCATTAGGGTTAGAGTTGATCTTATCTTCTCAATCTTACGAATTTTCCAAGTAATTGTTTCTCGTAATGCCTCAACAGTACCAGATTCAATTTTTGCAAGAATATCGTATGCTCCAAATGTACCGTGAACTTCAATAACTCCCTCGAGATTTTTCAGTTGGGAAATTATTGATTCTTCTGAACCAAGCTCACAGTTTATCAACACATATGCAGTTGCCATACATTATAGAAACACACATCGTATATCAATTAACCTATCAAAACTCAATTATTTTTTCGACATCTTTATAATTAAATCCCATATTGGTTTGGGGACAGGCATTACAGATAGCCTAGAAATTCGTAACAATTCCCAATTTTTCAATCCTTTTTGTTTTTTTATTTCATCCAGTCCCACTGGTTTTGCGAGTAGACTCTTAAATTTTACATCTACTACTACGAATCGTTTATCATCTTCATCTGGATTTGGATAAGGGTTTGAAGTTACACTCATTATTCCAACGACTTGTCGTTCATCTCCAGTATGATAGAAAAATACTAGATCACTTTTTTTCATATTTCTAATATGTTTTAATGCAAGATTATTATGAACTCCATCCCAGATTGTTTTGTTATCTTTTTTTAGCTGTAGAACATTATAACCACGTGGACCACTTGGTTCTTGTTTTGCTAACCAATAATTTACCATAATTTTAGAATAATTATTCCGTTTTTAAATTTAAAAAATGTCCCCCGGTTCTGACTCACAAAAAATCATTGGAATAGCCAATGCCTCTTTTTTGCTCTGAAACCGGGGTAGCCCACAATGTAGCATGCCTGGGTGAATTAGAAATCATTGTAATCAAGACGATCTCATCATCCTAATCCGTCTGCATGCCTGCTCTATTGGGCAAGGTTTTTTCTAATTAGTCAAATATTAATCCAGATAATTTTATTTCAAAGGCTATAACTGATGTTCTGATCTTAAAATTTTCTAATACATTAGAATTGAGTTCCCCAATACTGCCGACAGTTTTTTCACCCACAACAACATCAGAATGTCTTCCATTATCAAATATTGAAACATTATTTTTTGGAGTCTTTGTCTTAGAATTAATTTTAAATCCAGTTTTGAGAATAGATTGTAAAATTGCTTTCATCTCGGAATAATTAGATTCTTTGTACGCTATTACGCCAGCCAGATTAATTGACTCATGAATTGGTTTTGCTCTAGAAAAAACTGTTCCTGTTTCAAAGAGTTTCTGAGGATATGATTCGTGGATGTTTTTAGAAAGATTTTCAATAAGACCAGGTAAAATTGAATCACGAAGGATTGTATGCTCTTGGCTTTTAGAATCCATAACAGATATCATTTGAGATGAATTACGATTTGTAGAATCGAATAAAATTTTCTTGCTTGTAAGATTTGAGTTTAATGCTTCAGTGAACCCAAATCCAACAGCAATTTTTGAAACTATTTCTAATTTTTTGGTCATAGAGCTCTTCTCACCTAATGTCTGAGAAGGAGACAGTTTTGGTTCAAGATTATCAATACCATATCCTAATGCAATCTCTTCTACAATATCCATTGGTCCAAATATATCAAATCTGTATCTTGGAATTATACATCGTATTTTTTTTCCTTTTTGTACTGCATCTAGTCTACATTTTTTTAGACTGGTTATCATAGCAGATGGACTTAATTTTAATCCCAGAATTTCTTCTGTTAATTTTATATCATACTGTATTATTCGTGAACTTAATTCTGGTGTACTATTTTTTTTACCCGAGACTGTTAATTGAGTTATTTCGAAACCTGCCATCTGTAATATTGTAGCAACTACAGATAGCATATCTTCTGCTGCATCTTGATCTAAACTGGTAACTTCTACAAGTACATTCTTAGTTTTTGTAGTAACAGTAGTTACTGCCGCATTAATTATTGGAGGGAATGATATAGTCTTACCATCTGCATCTACAATGATTGGTACATTTTTGGAGTCTTCCAAAACCCAACCATAGTTCTTTCCAACTTCTGTTTCCGATAATATTTGCTCAATTGTATTTTCAGATTCAGAATTCAGAGGGACAAAACTATGTTCACGTGTTGATGTTGTATAGATTAATGGAAATGATATTTTATCAAGATCATGTAATCCTATTGATGATTTTTTTCGCTTACGACCTATTCCAAAATGTAAATCCTCTTGCATATTCATTAATTGTTTAATGGTTTGATCGTCAATCAATCCATTTTTAGCAATAATTCCAGTTACAAATGGTCTAATCTTACTCACAGATGAATCCACTTTGATTTCAAATTTACCTTGTTTTTTGATATTCGTTTTATGAATTCCTTTTTTGATGCCTAAAAGACCTTGTAATCCTAATGCTATGCCAAAATCAGTTGAATAGTCAGGTCGGTTAGGGCTATATTCAATTCTAATTTGATCACCATCTTGTGATTCTATATCTAAACCAAGAAATGGTAACGTGTCAATAATTTTTTTCTTTGTTGTATTACCAGAAATTAATTTTTTAATTCTGTTAAGATTTAATTCCACTACCGGCATTTTACACAGTCCTCAACCAATTCAAATTATTATTATAAAATTCTCTAACATCGTCAAGATCATATTTTAGCATCGCAATTCTTTCAATACCTCCACCCCATGCTAAAACAGGTTTTGTTATTCCAAGTGGTTTTGTTACTTCTGACCTAAATATCCCCATACCAAATAATTCAACCCACTTTCCAAGTTTTTCATTATAAACCATTGTTTGTAATGATGGTTCAGTGTATGGAAAAAATGTTGGCCAGAATTTAATCTTTGTAAGTCCAAGTTGCTTGTAAAATTCTTTTTGAATTCCCATCAAATCTCTAAGTGTTGTATTGTTACCAACTACTATTCCTTCAATCTGATTAAACTCCACAAGATGTTTGTAACTCAGTTTCTCATTTCGAAATACACGTCCTAATGAAAAAACTCTTGCTTCATCGGGTTTGTTTTCAGCTAAATACTTGATAGTAACACATGTCGTGTGTGTCCGTAAAACCATTTTTTGTGATTCGGAAAGTTTCCAATTATATCTCCAATTCTGTGAATGTGATGTTGAGACCTGTTTAATTTGTTTAGGAGTTGCTGGTTTTTCTGATTTTATGTTTTCAAGATAAAATGTATCCTGTAATTCTCTTGCTGGATGATCTTGTGGTGTAAACAATGCATCAAAATTCCAAAAGCTTGACTGTGTCAAGTTTCCTTGAATCTCAGAAAATCCAAGCTTAACAAAAATTTCTCGTATTTCATCAATTGTATCTTTTAATGGATGTGTTCTAGCCGCAAAAACTGGTGGAACATCTGCCTCTACATCAATTGCTCCAGAGTCAGAAAGTGTTGAATCAATCTTAGATGCTTTCTCAGTTAAAGAAACTGTTTTTGACTTTTCAGTGCTTTCTATTATGTAATCGGGTCTTTGTAGCAAAAATTTGAGAGCAAGTTTATTTTCAATTTGTTCTTCAGCGATGGACTTGTCTCCAATAAATGAAATCAATTTTTCTTCTGGAGTCTCAATAGGCTTTTCTTTAATTGAAATCTTTGAACCAGATTCAGTTTTATCTATTTTGACCCATCCATTTTTTTTGGCATTTGCAATTGCAGCATTAAAACCTGCACCAGAAAGTACTGTTCTAATCTCATCAAATGTTTTAGGTTCATCTTTTATGAGATCCATCAGTTTTCGTTCTGGTAAACCATTCTTCAATGCATCAATCCCATTTTGACCAAGTGAAATTTCTACTTTGGATGATTCCTTTACTTGAGCCAAATCCTTTAATCGAAGCCATTCAATACCACGTCTGATCTGATCAATTGATAGTTCGGTGGATTCCAAAAGTTGTTCAGGTGACTGCTCTGATTTCTTTTTTAATGAATCAATAATTTTTTTTTCTATATCATGTAAAACCTGTGACAACAGTACAACGTGCCAAAAAGACTTTTTAAAGCTTAACCTAAGTCAATCTAAATGTCATCAGATGAATTTGTTGTAACTCCTTGGCATGTTGAAGGTGATATAGATTATGATAAACTGACCAAACAGTTTGGTACGCAAAAAATCTCCAATGATCTTCTTCTGAAACTTCAAAAAATTACAGGTGAAGATCACTTTATGTTAAGAAGGGGTGTGTTTTTTTCACATAGAGATCTAAATCTGGTTTTAGAGAACTATGAAAAAGGTAAGGAGTTCTTTTTGTATACGGGTAGGGGACCTTCCGGGCACACTCACATTGGTCATTTGGTTCCATGGGTATTTGCAAAATGGCTTCAAGATAAATTCAATGTGAATATGTATTTTCAATTAACCGATGATGAAAAATTCTACTCAAAACAAGAACTCTCACTTGCTCAAACAGGTAACTTCGCATTGGAAAATGCATTAGATTTCATTGCTTTAGGATTCAAACCAGAAAAAACGAAGATAATTATCAATACAAAAAATATCAAAACACTGTATCCTATTGCAGCACAAGTTGCAAAAAAAATTAATTTCTCAAATACAAAGGCTGTATTTGGATTTACAAATGAGACAAATCTGGGAATGATTTTTTATACATCTCTGCAATCTGCGCCATGTTTTATTGAAGATAAACAAGTATTGATTCCATTAGGTGTGGACCAAGATCCACACTTTAGAATTACACGAGACGTTGCTCCAAAAATCAACAAAACAAAACCATCATTAATTCATAATATTATGATCCCATCTCTACTAGGTCCCGGTGGCAAAATGTCTGCATCGGATGAAAAAAATACTATCTATACAACAGATTCGCCAGAAGTAGTTAAGAAGAAGATTAACAAGTATGCATTCTCTGGTGGACAGCCAGATATTGATGAACACAGAAAGATTGGTGGCAATCCTGATATTGATGTGTCATATCAATATCTCAGAATTTTCTTTGAACAAGATGATAATAAATTAAAAAAAATATATGATGATTACAAATCCGGTAAGATGCTAACTGGAGAATTAAAATCAATCCTAATTGAAAAAATTAATGAGTTTTTGTCCGTACATCAACAAAAAAGGGAAGAGGCAAGAAAAAACATCGATGACTATCTATTAAGAGATTGATCAGTACAAATATTGTTTGTCAAGACAAATACGAATCACAAAAACTTGCTAGTTTGATTTTTGTGAGAGAGGGAAATGAGACATTCATCACAGGAATTTTGAATGTGTTTGACAATGAAGTAGTTTTTTCAATTAAAGACAAATCTGCTCACAGTGTTTTATTAAGAGATAAAAGTCAGGTTGAAATCTTTGTTGATTTTATTCAGTCAATAATTGATAAAAACCACAAAATATTAGATACTATCACTGATGATGATATTGTTAAAATTTTCAAAGAATAATTAAACTAAGGCTTTATCCATTTCTAGACTCATTATTTCCTGAACCTTAAGAAAATAGAGTTGAGTTGTGTATGGCATTTGTTGCAAATTGTTATCAATACAGATCATTAGGTATCTAACAGCTCTTTTTGATATATCAACATTAAATTTCATTGGAAGAACTTGATCTTGTTTTACTTTGATCTTGTCTTGTAACCAAGGAGGTGCCATTTCCTTTGTATCAGAAATTATTTTTTGATACCAGAAAGATAACTGATCTGGTTGTAGGCCTTTTTGAATTTGTGTAATATCATTATTTAATTTTTTAATTATTTGTGATGTAACTGACATGGAGATTTTTTGAAAATTTTTGCTATATTCCAATGACTCAAACATTGACAAGCATTTTGTCAATTAACGTATATTGCCTTTGATGTCAATCTCAGAATTCTTTATTCTAGTTGTAGATATACGACTACCATCCTTGGCTAAGACCATGGGAACCACTATTATAGCTACTGGTACCTGATCTTGTTCTAGTCTTAATTTGTTAAGTAGTTCTCCCTTACCACTTGTCTCTTCACTTACAACAAGTGCATCAACATCATCATCAATAGCAGCTGGACCAAAATCACTGTCTAATTTTGCAATCTCAAATACAGAATTTGGAAATTTGTCTTTTAGTAGAGACTCTAATGCTGAGTACCTTATCTGAAAATTATTGATTAGTTTTTTACCCTTTTTTTCTGCCAACTCATCTGATGTGAGACCAAGTATTACTTTTTTTGATATAGAAAATCCCTTTTCAAGTAGTGCCATATGTCCTGCATGAATAATATCAAAAGTTCCTCCCAGTGCAACTAAAGTAAATTCCATATTTTTAATAGATTTGTTTTAAAATAAACAATCCTATACAATACAAACTATGTAAAAATCGAAAATAAGTAAAAAGAGTTTGTTAGAAGATTATCTTCTTTTTCGCATTCCAGTAATTGCAAACCAATATACCAATCCTGGTGCTAGTCCTACAATAAGTGGAATCCAAACTGCTATTGAGGCTTCATAACCTGCCATGTTTATTTTTTCAATAGAAATGGTATTTAAATCCATCTCAGATAAGCAAAATTTCAATTGATCGATGGTGTTTTTTATATAATATGGTGGACTCGCTGGGATTTGAACCCAGGACCCCTCGCGTGCAAGGCGAGTATTCTACCAGTCTGAACTACAAGCCCTCTTTTGACTGAATAATTCTGAGACTTTAATTGTTGTCTTTCTGCTGGTAAAGATTTTATTTGCATTTTTAAGTAATTTTTTATGGTACTTTTAGAATCTAAAACTTCTCTTAAAACTGGTGATACCGCACCTGATTTCAATCTAAAGGGAATAGATGAAAAAATGCACTCATTAACTGATTTTAATCGTAAAGGACTACTGGTGATATTCATGTGCAATCATTGTCCATATGTAAAAGCCAAAATTGATGCAATAAAAGAAATTCATGATAAATTTAAAGATCAGATTTCATTAGTGGGAATAAACAGTAATGATTCTGAAAAATATCCAGATGATAGTTTTGAAAGTATGAAAGCCATGGCGGATGAAAAAGATATTACTTTTGATTATCTAGTTGATGAAACACAAGAAATTGCAAAAAAATATGGTGCAGTTTGCACACCAGATCCATTTTTGTTTGATTCTGATCGAAGGTTAATCTTTCATGGTAGAATTGATGATGCAATGAATCCAGATGCTGTGGCAAATGAAAAGGTCATGATAAATAATATTGAAAAATTCCTAAATGATGAAAAAATTGGAAAGGATTTTGACCCATCAATTGGCTGTTCAATCAAGTGGAAATAACAGCAAACTTAAATGACCAAATCCAAGAAAATCCCTGAGGGCTCGTAGCTCAGCTTGGCTAGAGCGTTCGACTGATAATCGAAAGGCCATGAGTTCGAATCTCATCGGGCCCACATAATATCATACATTTTCAAATTTTGTTTCGGACCATTGTATTATATCTTCTAGTTTTTCAGTTTGAAGATCAGATTTTATTTTTATTTTTTTTCCAACTTTACCTGATAATATGAGATGTAAATTTTCATCGTTTTTTCCTTTTACAGAATAAAACGACTCGGAGAAAAATTTTAAGCCCTCTTCGGTGTCAGCAAACACTACAACTATCATTAGACCTTGTTTTGATTTCCATATTTTTGATAATAATTTTATTAATTCCAAGTCAAATAATATATCAATTGAGGATGACATATCACCAAGAAAAGACGTATTCCAATTATTAGAATGATATGCTGCAGATGCAGCTTCTGCTTGTAAAATTGATTGTGAATCAGCAGATATGATAATCACATTTTTTTCATTTTTAGGGTTTTTTCTAACAAGATCAACAACTTGAATCGATTTTGATATGATGGATTTCATCAATTGTTCTTCTGCTTTCCCAATCTTGCCCTCATCAAAATATTTCTGTATTTGAGGAATAGCAGGTAAAATTGCCTCTGTCATTAATTTTGTTACATTTACATCAGAATTAATACAACTCCGAATTAGATTATAAACTTGGAAATCTGAACATTTTATTATATAATCAAGATATTTCTCTTGAACACGGAAATAATCATCTGGAAACTGAAATTGTTCGATCCCCTCATAAACAAACCATAAATTTACGTTTCCAACATTTTTTTCGGCGATTACACCTTCCGCAGAAAATACATTAAGATATTTAGTCATTGTAACGCGATTTATCCCCAACCTTTCAGAAATTTCAACTCCTGAAATTCCAGTTTCTGAATCACGTAGTAACTTAATCAACCGAAGTTTTACTTCTGATACATCATAACCACGAGTCATATACCAAACTAGATTTTCACTATCGTATAAAGTCTAATTGAGATTGAAAATGATTTAGTCATAGGTTTATGATTTTTACTAAAAAAACATTAAATAGTTTGTACTTTATAGTACCGTAGAGGACGGTAAAAATGCCAAAACCAGGATACAAAACAATTACAATTTCAGAGAAAGTTTATAATAAATTTTTAGAGTTTTCCAAAAAGAATCAGGTAGCAGGTGTTAACAGTCTTTCTGGATACATTACTTATTTGCTAGAAGATAAAATGTCAAAAGACAAAACATTTGCAAAATATGCACCAAAACTAGAATTAATATCAATTGAAGAAGATCGAGTTATAATCAAAAATAAAATTGAAAATAGGATTGCTGAGATTGTATACCAAAGAGATGAACTTTACTGCCAACTTTGTGAGGCAAAAGACTGTCATTGTATTGGATATGCTTGGTCAATTCCTGAAATCTATGAGAAATTAAATTCTAAAGGAATTCGTCATAACAAATAACTAGTGGAGGAGGAGGGATTCGAACCCTCGAACTCCTGAGAGACGGGATCACCCATTATTATGATCTTAAGTCCCGCGTGTCCAAAAGCATGATGCTTTCTTTGGCCAGGCTTGACTACCCCTCCACTGTAAAAACATCAATTCCTGAGAAATTTAACGTTTGGTGTTTCATTAAGATTCACTCAAGAATTATAAGTATTCCAAATATGCAAATTTCATGCTCCAATAGCTCAGCCTGGTAGAGCGTTACATTGGTAATGTAAAGGTCGTGGGTTCAGATCCCACTTGGAGCTTTAATAATTTTTGATGATAATTTCTTTATGTCCAGTTCTTTTTTGTGAGTTTGAGTTTATTGCTCTGTTTACCTTAATTTCTTTGATTTTCCACCCAGAGGAAAACAATTTTTTCACGGTTTTGGAGTTTGAGTTTGAAAGCATCACATTACAGCCTTTTGAGTTAAGCTGATTGGCTAGATCAGCTAATCTCTCAAGGTCATCTTCTGTGAAATCTCGATGAGTGTAACTGGTAAAATTTGCAGTGTCGCTTACTGGTTGATATGGAGGATCAAAATACACAAAATCTCCTTTTTTTGCATCTTTGATGATAGAGCTAAAATCCCTACATGAAATCTTGATTTTACCCGACTGAAGAGTTCTACTTACTACCTGCAAATTTTCCTTATTGACAATATTTGGATTTGTATACCTTCCCAGTGGGACATTGAATTTTCCCTTACTATTTACTCGGTATAATCCATTAAAACAGGTCTTATTCAAAAACAACAATCTAGATACTTTCTCAATTTGGTTTTTTGGTTCTTGACTTCTTACCTCATAATAATATCCTGTTGAATCTTGGTGATAATTCTTTGAGTGATTTTCAAGTGATTCAATTAATTTGCTTAATCTATCTCTAATTGTAATATATGCCAAAACTAAATCGGAGTTCAAATCTGATACATTGCATTTGAGATTAGACCGTTTTGCCAGTAAATCAAACATAACTGCGCCACCTCCAAGAAATGGTTCTAGATAGGTGCCAAATTTTGTCGGAAAGTTTTTCTCCAATTCTGACATTAGTTGCCTTTTTCCTCCAGCCCATTTTACAAATGGTTTAGGTTCTGATAATACGATCTGCCTATATTCTTGTGCCAAGACTCAATACTTACACAGTCAAGTTTTCTAATCATGAGTGAATCTAAGATCACTAATGGTGAAGAATTAGTTGATCTTTGGCAAATATCTTAAATACAAATTTCGTTTTTTAGAAAAATCTAAGGTAAAACCTAGATTTAATCAATAAAATGAAAAGAGGAAATGGGTTTTTTCTAATCCCACTTTGACCAAGCGGCCATCCATCTATATGTCCACGTTGTGAGTTTACAACCCAAGGCTGTGAACGTCACTGATAGTACTGCTCCAGCACCTGCACCAAGTGCAACTGGGCTGTTGTAGAACTTACCTACCTGCGGCTCTATCGGTGTCATGTATGGTGGTAACGTCGGTCTTGGATACTTGAATG
>Ga0208764_10001416_pt1 | contig 15385 bp, 13 predicted proteins | sample ETNtaG_18_FD_185762 | JGI IMG/M metagenome (GOLD analysis project Ga0208764, IMG submission 185762) | Marine microbial and viral communities from oxygen minimum zone, Eastern Pacific Ocean - ETNP201302SV91 (SPAdes) (version 2) | ecosystem: Environmental > Aquatic > Marine > Oceanic ... | reverse complement strand
CTCAATAATTTGAGGTTTAGAATTGACTTCTATTTTTAGCTGGGCAGAGGCTTCGTCTATTAGATCAATGGCCTTATCTGGAAGGCACCGATCACTTATATAGCGATCTGCCAATCGATTGGCAGTTTGTATTGCTTCATCGCTGATCGTGACACCATGGTGAAGCTCGTACCTTTCTTTAAGCCCATGCAAGATCTCTATGCTTAATTCAAGATTTGGTTCTTTGATCAGAACTTGTTGAAACTGTCTATTTAGCGCAGGATCTTTTTCAACTGTTCTGCGATAGTTCTCAGGGGTCGTTGCGCCAATGCATCTCAAATCACCTCTTGCCAAAAATGGTTTAAGCAAGCTACCTGCATCAGCATTTGAACGATCTGTGCTTAAAACGGTGTGCAATTCATCAATAAAAAGAACTACTCCAGCATCAGAATCACTTGCTTCGGCGAGAACTGCACGAAACCTTTCTTCAAATTGACCGCGGAATTTTGCACCAGCAATTATTGCCCCTAGATCAAGAGCTATTAGCCGTAATCCTTTTAAAGAGTCAGGGACTTCACTTTCTACGATGCGCTGTGCCAATAATTCTGCAATAGCAGTTTTTCCAACACCTGGAGCTCCAATTAGTACAGGATTATTTTTCCCTTTACGTGAGAGAACTTTAATAAGGCTAAGTATCTCGGAATTTCTTCCAATGACAGGATCTAATTGCCCTGCCTGAGCGGCATAAGTTAGATCTCGTCCATACGATTCCAGTGCTTTTGGCTCTTGTTCGAGCTTTAAATCACTGGGTTCCTCTTGAGAGTAATCTTTACTGCTTCCAATATCTTTATCTGGCGTTAAAGCATAATTATTAGGGGCTATTTTTGTCGTTCTTGTTTTAGTAATTGAGTTTGGGTTGCCATATCTTTTAGAAGATTCTTCTACCTTTTGCTTTAAAGTTGCTGGAGCACGTTTTAATGCGGCTTCAAGTCTTTCACTTGGGCAACCGAGTTCTTCAAAGATTGGTCCAGCGATGCGTTGATCTCTACCCAGTGCCATCAGGACATGTGAAATTTCAATCAGTTGAGAGCCCCAACGGTTGCGAAAATGGTCGGCATTTTCAAGTAGCTCTTCGAGGTCTTCACCAATAATTAGGTTCTCACCTCTTGACATTGGCTGGTCAGCCAAAAAATTTTCTAGACGATCAATTAGGTCAGAATGATTAATAGGCAGAGTGTTAATAAATTTTTTATATGCTCGATCAGTAAAAAGTGTTTGAAGCAGATGTTCTACATCTAAATCTCTATGCCTCCATCTTCTAGCTACATCTTGACTGGCTAGTAATAAGTTCCATGAATCGTCGCTAAAACGATCAGGTTCTGTGGTGAGGCTCCCTTGCATAGAACTATTGCTGAGGCTCTCGGATGACATCGGAGTTACTTCACATTATTACTAGAGTTAATCTCAATAAGCTCTATTTTGTAGCCATCTGGGTCTTCAATAAAAGCAATAACTGTTGAGCCATGTTTCATTGGACCTGGTTCCCTTATAACAAGACCACCATTTTTTTTGATGATTTTGCATTGGGAGTAAATATCTTTCACTCCCAATGCAATGTGTCCATAGCCTTCTCCGCATTCGTAGTGGGTGGTGTCCCAATTGTGGGTTAGTTCCAGGACTGTGTTTTCGCTTTCTTTGCCGTAGCCCACAAAAGCTAGTGTAAAGCGTCCAGAAGGATAATCTTTGCGGCGCAATAGTTTCATTCCGAGGACTTCGATATAAAACCGCAGAGATTTTTCGAGATCTCCCACTCTGAGCATGGTATGTAGTAATCGCATTTTTTTTGGTGTTGAATTACATGTGGTTAATTGTGCGGGAAGATTGTTTTTCGATGATCTGCTGAAATAGCAGGAGTGCAAGACAACTCAAAGCCAACTTATGGAGAGACCCATAGGATTTAATAACCTTAGACAGAGAACGTGATTGATTCTTTAGACCTCGTCATCGATACCATCGTTGCCAGGGAAGTACTTGATTCTCGAGGGAATCCAACGGTTGAAGCAGAAGTTTTGCTTGAAGGTGGTGCAATTGGTAGGTCAATTGTGCCTAGTGGTGCCAGTACTGGTGCACATGAAGCTCATGAGATGAGAGATGGAGGGAGTAGATACATGGGGAAGGGTGTCTTAAAAGCAGTTCAGCATGTGGAAGAGCGTATAGCGCCATCTCTTTGCGGATTATCTGCATTGGATCAGGCAACCATTGATTCGACAATGCTTGAACTTGATGGCAGCGTTAATAAATCTCTTTTAGGAGCGAACGCCATACTCGCAGTGAGTCTTGCGAGTGCTCGAGCTGCCTCTAATGGACTTGGATTGCCTTTATATCGTTATTTGGGAGGCCCAATGGCTTCTTTGCTGCCTGTGCCATTAATGAATGTCATTAATGGCGGTGCCCATGCTGCAAACAATCTTGATTTTCAAGAATTTATGCTTGTTCCTCATGGTGCAAGTAGTTTCCGTGAGGCCTTACGAATGGGTACAGAAGTTTTTCATACTCTTAAGGGTCTTTTAAATGATCAAGGGTTGTCTACTTCTGTTGGTGATGAAGGTGGTTTTGCTCCAAATCTTGACAGCAACCAAGCGGCCGGGGATTTGCTGGTCCAATCAATAGAAAAGGCAGGTTTTAAGCCGGGAGAACAAATTTCTCTAGCGTTAGATGTAGCTAGTACAGAGTTTTTAGAAGATGGCTTCTATGCATATGGAGGTGGTAAGTACACCAGTGAGCAGATGGTCAATGAATTAGCTAAATTAGTAAATAGTTACCCGATTGTATCTATTGAAGATGGACTGGCCGAAGATGATTGGGATGGGTGGGCTCTGTTGACGCAAAAATTGGGAAAAAATGTACAGTTAGTTGGAGATGATTTGTTTGTAACTAATACTCGTCGCTTAAGGAAAGGTATTGATAGTAATGTGGCAAATTCGATCTTGATTAAAGTTAATCAAATAGGATCACTTACTGAAACTATGGAAGCTATAGATCTTGCAAACAGATCTGGATATACCAGTGTTATTAGTCATCGAAGTGGGGAAACAGAAGATACAACTATTGCGGATCTCTCTGTGGCCACTCGTGCTGGCCAGATAAAAACTGGTTCCTTGAGTAGGAGTGAAAGAGTGGCGAAATATAATCAATTGCTTCGAATTGAAGATGAATTGGGTAGTCAGGCTGTTTATGCAGGTATTGCAGGTTTAGGCCCTAAAGGTAAATAAGCTAAATTAAACTCTTCTACATGGCTCCTTTTGCAGAATTATTGACTTGGTAGTTTGTCTATTCGAGTTTCACGTTTCATCTTTAGTTGTAATTTTAACCAACCTAGGCCTATAGGGAAAGCAGGAAATAATGGGATAATTGCAAGCATTGGTCTGTTGCTAGAGCCTAATAATGCAGCGGTAATTCCAAGACATCCAAGCAATATCGATTGCCCCATTGCTTGCTGAGTATTAATCATTCGACGTAATTGTCTGTCAGATTCACCCATACGAATTTGTAGTTGCAAGTCTCCTTGTTCGAGCCTTTCTAAGCTTTCGTCTAAGCGCTTAGGAAGACCAACTGCTTTGCTTCCTAAGGCACCAACTTGGCGACCTAGTTCATTGATTAGTTCGTTTGGATTTGCATTGTTTGAACTCATGAGAGGAATTAGGTATGGCTTTGCTATTGCCATTAAATTAAAGCTTGGATCAAGACTGCGGCCTACTCCTTCAAAGGTGGTTAGTGCTCTCATTACAAAAATCAACTCTGCGGGCAGTCGAAATGGTTTTTCGTAAACAAGGTCATATATATCCCCAGACAGTTTTTCTATTACATTTTGGCTGAATGGTGGAGTAAGAGCTTCTTTGAGCATAACTCTTACTAAACGTCGCACTGGCCCGATTTCTACCCCGGAAGCAATTAAGCCAGCTGCTTGGAACTCTTCAACAAGTTTTCCAGCATCTCTTGCAGCAGCAGCACTAACCATTGAGCCAAGCCTTTTGCGCAGCCCATCGGAAACTAGCCCCATCATTCCAAAGTCGTAATAGATCAATGCTCCAGTAGCGGAGACTGCAAGATTTCCTGGATGTGGGTCTGCATGAAAAAAACCAAATTTGACTAGTTGTTTTAAGTAACTTGTTGCTCCAATTTCTGCTACTAATGATGGATCAATTCCACTTTTTAATATTGCATTACGATCATTAACTTTGATGCCAGGGAGATAATCAAGGCAAAGAAGTTTTTGACTGCTTAGCTCCCAAATAACTCTTGGTACTTTTATTTCAGGATCATCTAGGAACTGTTGTCTAAACCTTGCTGCATATTGAGCTTCTAATCGAAAGTCTAGTTCACGCAGTAATACTCTCTGACATTCTTTTGCAATCCCAACAAAGTCCCTTCCTTTACTCCAGTTTGGATTTTTTTGAAGCACAGCGGCCACTTGCTGCATCACTTCTAGGTCCAGCCGAAACAATCTTTCAAGACCTGGCCTTTGAATCTTTAGAACAATCTCACGGCCATTTTTTAGACGAGCTCGATGAACTTGAGCAAGGGAAGCTGCTCCTAAAGGTTTCTGATCAATATCGATTATTTCCTCACATTTAGGGCCTAATTCTTGCTTGAGTACAGCTAGAGCCTTCTCGAAATGAAAAGCAGGCACTTTGTCTTGTAGATCAGCCAATTCGGAGACCCATCCAGCTGGTAAAACATCTGGACGAGCTGAGAGAAGTTGGCCAAGTTTGATAAAGGCAGAGCCAAGCTCTACTAATTGTTTAGTAAGCCAATGGGCTCTAACTTGTTGCCTCTTCTGCTTTTTCTTGATGGTACAACCACCTGGATAGCTCCAGCCTTGTGAATCCCACCAAAGTAAGAACAGCAGAGATAGCACTGCCTTCCAAATCCGCATTGCCCGTAAAAGCCTTAGGATTGGGCCAAGATCGGTAGGCCAAGTCATTAATACTTGGCCTCTAATTTTTCACTTAGTTCAGCCACCTTTGTTCGAAGCTGAGCAATCTTGTACTTTGGATTTTCAATTCCAAGATTTGCTTCTTCTCCATCACTTTTTTTTATATTTTCTTCATCACATTCATTCTCTAATTTGTTTGCTTCATTAATCACCTCTTCTTGAAAAAGCTCCCACTCTTTCTGAAGTTTTTCGGGTGCTTCTTTAGCAATTACTGCTAGTTCAACTGCAGCATTGATAAAGTTTTGAGATATTCTTACTCTTAGACGATTAAGAGTTGCTTGGAGGAGTTTTTCAGTAGAACTCATTTTTTCTTCTATAACAGTGACAGATTTAAGGTTTAAGGGGCTGGGAGTGATTGAAAGAGTTTGTCAAAGGTTTGCTGTCGCAATTGTCGTGTTTTTTTTGAAATGCTGAATCTTATGTTTTTTATTTGGTTTGAAGGTCTTCTTTGCTTAGTAGTTTTGGAATCTATCCAGCTTATTTCTAGGGCATCTAGCATGGAATCCATTTCTTTTGCTTGTTCAGAAGTCACATGTGAGGGAGATCTGGCTTCTGTATTTGTATTGAACTGACCTAGGTCTTTCACTGCTGTCTCTGGGAGTGGCTTTGGAGTTTGAAATAGTTCAATTGTCGGTTCTTTTGGCGTGCTATTCACGATCATGACTCGTTGTGTTGTCTCATAGCCAGTTGCCAAACAAATACCTGCCACAAGCGGACTAATCCAGAAGCTGGCAAGTTTCTTGGCTTCACTGTCAGTTTTCATTTCACCATTCTGATCTGCAAGTGCACCTTCTGAGCTTTCAAACTTGACTACATCAAGGCATCTTTTCTCTATTCTGACTTAACTTCTTTGTTGAGGACTAGTTTCCCGTGGATGTGGTAGCTGAGTCACTAGAGTCTTATGAGGGTTCACATTGCATCTAATGAGCACAAATATTGAATTTTTTCAAGGCAATCCCCTCGTTAGTTTCATATGCTGCTTCTAAGACAACATATCTAACCCTGAAGGAGAACCTTGTTCCTTGGAAACAATAGAAGCTGATGTTGTGATCGTTGGTGGTGGCCCAGCAGGTTGTACCTGTGCTTTGTACTCCGCTAGAGCAAATTTAAAGACGGTCATTCTCGACAAGAATCCAGCAGTAGGTGCTTTGGCAATTACTCATCAAATTGCCAATTACCCTGGTGTATCAAGTGAAATGAGTGGAGAGGCGTTGCTGGAGTTAATGCGTAATCAAGCCATTGAATATGGTACTGATTATCGACGGGCGCAGGTCTTTGGAGTAGATGTGAACGGAGAATGGAAAACTGTTTATACCCCTGAAGGCACTTTTAAAGGACGGGCACTTGTTTTAGCTAGTGGAGCGATGGGTAGGCCAGCTTCTTTTAAAGGAGAGGCGGATTTCCTTGGGCGGGGAGTGAGTTATTGCGCGACTTGTGACGGTGCCTTTTACAAGGGGCGTGAGGTGGCAGTGGTGGGTTCTAATAAAGAGGCTATTGAGGAAGCACAGGTACTAACAAAGTTTGCTTCGACCGTTCATTGGATTACTTCAAACGATCCAAAGGATGATGATTCTCATGCACAAGATTTGATTGCTCAATCTAATGTTCGACATTGGAGTAAAACAAGGCTTCTAGAGATAAAAGGGAACGAAGCTGGCGTTACTGGGATTGAAATTAAGCCTCGTTCATCGGAGACTCATCAAGATTTATCTACCGAAGGGGTTTTTGTATATATGAGTGGTTCAAAGCCTATTACTGATTTTTTGGGGGAACAAGTTGCGGTCAAAGAGGATGGCGGTGTTGTAGTGGATGATTTTATGTCCACAACTTCTGAAGGTGTTTGGGCTATTGGCGACATTCGCAATACTCCTTTTAAACAGGCAGTGGTTGCTGCATCGGATGGCTGTATTGCTGCAATGGCTATAGATAGGTACCTAAATAGTCGGAAGTCAATCCGAGTAGACTGGGTCCATGCTTGAGGTGAGTATTGTTTAGTTATAGAAATCAAACTAATTCAGAAAAATATATTGATGACTTTACTTATTTAAAACAAACTTTCTAATATTTAAAGTGGATTCGCTTCTGCAATATATGCGACTCCTCCATAGTAACTAAGAATAGGATTGATATTAACTTTTATGCGTTCTAACACCTCTTCAGGACAGAAGACTATTACATGTGCATTTGCACCAAGCCCAGTGAATTCCATGTCTTCTGAAACTACCCTCTCTGGCCCTCTGCCTGTGACATGCTTCATAACCGTATAACCAGGCACCTCAGCTTTCTCTAAGCATTTCAGCATTTCATCTAACTCTCTCTCACTAAAGATGAGATCTAAACGTTTCATGATTTTTTCTTACTCTAAGAGCTAATTGGAATAAGGCGATTGACTAAACCCATATATACAGGGATGCCAATAACGATGTTGAAAGGAAAAGTGACACCAAGAGTTGTGGAGATGTAATAACTTGCTTTTGCTTCTGGGACTGTCATTCTCATTGCCGTTGGTACTGCAAGGTATGAAGCGCTTGCACATAGAACAACAAATAGAAGTGCATTGCCTGGACCAAGGCCTAGCCATTTGGCTACAAATACTCCGATTAGAGAATTAAAAATAGGCATTCCTACTGCAAAGCAAATCAGAAAGGATCCTGCTTTCTTTAGTGCAGGAAGTCTTTGGGCTGCCACAATTCCCATATCTAGCAGGAAAAAACATTCGACTCCATAGAACAAGTTGCCTGTAAAAGGCTCCATTTTTGCTATTCCCGAAGGGTTAAATGCACCTGTCAAAAAACCGATTAACAAGCTTCCTAACAGCAAATAAACAGATCCATTCAGCATTGATTCATGGAGTATTTCGCCCCATTTCATTGTTCTTTCAATAGGCCTTTCCTTGGGGGCTGCAATTTTTACAAGTAGTAGCCCAACAATTATTGCTGGTGATTCCATAATTGCTAATGCTGCAACCATGAATCCATCAAAAGGAATATTTTGGGTATAAAGGAAGCTCTCGGCTGTGATAAATGTAACGGCACTAATTGAACCATATGCTGCTGCTATTGCAGCAGAGTTGAATACATTTAGCTTTATTCTCAGAACAAGAAAACAAATAAGTGGGATTATTAATGACATTATTATGGCTGCCAAAACTGTTGGTATCACAGGTCCACCAAACCCACTTCTGTCTAGCTCTAGGCCACCTTTAAATCCAATTGCCAGAAGAAGGTATAGCGAAAATAATTTAGGCAGCGGTGAAGGTATCTCTAGGTCCGATTTGAGAAGTACCGCTAATGCTCCTAGGAAGAAGAAAAGGATTGGCGGAGTTAAAACATTTTGGAGAACCAAACTTGTATTCATAGAGTTTTTGAAAGGGTTTGTATTTTGCTATAGGTAATTTAAATATTTATGATTTGATATCATTTAGCGCTGCTTGAAGGGCTTCTTTTCTGGTTGGAACAATTGCATCAATACCAAATCTTGCCAGACGATCTTTTACCTTTCCAGTTGCACCAGCTACATATGCTTTGCGAGAATTATTTCTAGCTTCTTCCACCATTTCTTCAATAGCTAGTGTTGCGGTAACCCCTAACCTTGGCACCTCAGTAATGTCAAGTATAAGTACTTTGTAGTTCCTAATTAACATCATTCTCTCGGTAATTCCCTTTGCCGCTCCAAAACTCATCGGACCACGCAATCTGAAAAGCATTAGATCACCTGAACACTGATCAAGCAATGATTGCTCATCAGAGGGAAGAGGCAAATCACTGAAATCATCTTTTGTTGAATCCCCTAATGGATTATCTGCATCCATGCTCTCTAATTGAGTTTGGGTAATAGAGTCAATGGTGAGCATATTTGCAATAAAGACACCGACTAGAACAGCAGAGATTAGATCCCATAAAACTGTCATTAAAAGAACGCCATACATCACAGCTGCAGTTTTTAGTGATAAGCGGTGAGCTCTTTTCAAAAAACCCCAGTCAATAATGTCGAGACCAACTTTGATCAGAATTCCTGCTAATAAAGCTTTTGGAATTTCCCCAGCCAGTGAACCAGCACCTAATAAAACAATTAGCAAAACTATTGAGTGCACCATTCCAGATATTGGAGTGCTGCCTCCAGACTTGACATTTATTACTGTTCTCATTGTTGCTCCAGCACCTGGAAGCCCATTAAATAAACCTGCAATACTATTTCCTATTCCCTGACCAATAAGTTCTCGATCAGAGTTGTGTCTAGTTTGAGAGATATTATCTGCAACCAGTGATGTAAGAAGAGAATCAATTGCTCCTAGTACTGCCAATACAAGACCTGCTTGAATAATTACAGATAGATTATTTTGCAGATTAGGAATAGAGAATGTTAGACCTCCTTCAGGAATCTCTCCAATTCTTGGGATAGGGCTAACTCCTTTTTCTATTAGTGTTGCGTCGTTAAATAGCCAAACAGACAAAGGAGTAACTATTAATAATGCTAAAAGGGGTGAAGGGACCCATTGTGAGATCCTTCTTGGTGTGAGAAAAACTATTGCAAGTGTCATTACAGAAACCGCGATTGCAGCTCCATTAGGTTCGAAATTATTAATTAATCTTTTAGCTGATTCTATTACTCCACCACCTGTAGTTATTCCTAATAAGGGTCCTAATTGAATTGTGATAATGATCACTCCGATCCCAGACATAAAGCCTGAAACAACTGAGTAGGGAACAAGCGTGATGTATTTGCCTAATCTCAGAATCCCAAAAAGTATTTGAAATAGCCCACCAATGACAACTGCTGCCATAACCATTGGCAGTATTTCTCCAGCTCCTAGCTCTGGATTTACTCCTATGGCCGTAAGACTTGCGATCACTCCTGCAACGGTGACGCTCATTGGGCCAGTAGGACCACTGACTTGTGCAGGTGTTCCCCCAAATAAAGCTGCTAAGAAACCGACTACTACTGCTCCATAGAGTCCATAAATTGCACCGCCATCACCTAGAGCGGCCTCACCAAATGCAAGTGCAAGAGGCAATGCAACTACTGCAGCAGTTAATCCACCTAAGACATCCCCTCGGACATTCTTCAAGTGAAAGCCATTGATCAATGCCACTAAATCAGCTCCTATTTTCATTTCTGTTTGATAAGCCTATCTGGAAGAGGGTTGACTGTTCAACTACAGATTTGTGAATAGGTGAATTAAATGAATTTTGAGTAGTTTCTGAGTACATTTTCGCGATTGCTTTTTTTTTATTTCTTTAGAGCGTTCGGGCTTCCCTCCATTTTTATAGCTCCTGCTAGGGGGATTCGCTGAGAGACTGATCAGATAGGGATCTAGAGGCCAAAGGACTTCATGGCTGCTAGTAATTATCGTGATTATTTCAAAGTTCTTGGACTTGAGCGCAATGCTACTTCTGCGTCCATTAAGAGAGCGTTTAGGAAGCTAGCTCGTAAACATCATCCTGATGTGAATCCTGGAAATTCTCAGGCTGAAGAACAGTTCAAAGAAATTAATGAAGCTTATGAAGTGCTGTCTGATCCTGAGAAACGGCGTAGGTATGAACAGTTTGGTCAATATTGGAATCAGGCTAGTGGTAGTGGATCTAATGGTTCTGTAAATACTGAATTTGATTTTGGAGGTTATGGCAATTTTGATGACTTTGTTAATGATCTTCTAGGAAGATTTGGCGGGGCTAGAGGATCATCTGGATTTTCTGGAGGCTTTGCTTCTTCTCAGGGGTTTCCAAGAAATGAGCCAAGATCTACGTTGAACCTTGATGCTGAAACTACTCTGCAGATTAGTTTTGCTGAGGCTTTTCATGGGACAACGCGTACCCTGTCTGTTAATGAAGAACGTGTCCAGATTCAGATTCCAAAGGGAATGAAGCCTGGTGTTCGTTTGCGCTTAAAAGGCAAAGGAAATTTGCAGCCTGGGACAGGGAGAAGAGGAGATCTTTATCTCAATCTTTCAATGAAACCCCATTCGATTTGGCGACTTGAAGATGACAAGTTAATCGCTAACTTGCCTGTTTCTATAGATGAACTGGCTTTGGGGGCTGTTATTACTGTGATGACACCCGATGGAAAGGCGCAGCTAAATATTCCTTCAGGGACTTCTCCCGGTAAGAGTTTGCGTTTAAAAGGAAAGGGATGGCCTTTGGAAGAAGGTAGGGGAGATTTGATCTTTTCACTTAATATGATCTTGCCTGATCATTGGTCGGATGAGGAGCTGTTACTTTTTAAACAGCTTCAGAAAATCCGTTTCAATGATCCACGCAAATCCTGGCTCAAATCAGCATCCTTATAAGCTCGGATTTACGATCTTCAAAATCCTTCTTCCCTCTTGATGGATATTACTTATCGTCCTCGCAGATTGCGACGCACTTCTGGATTGAGGCGCATGGTGCAAGAGCACAATCTCAATGCAGCTGATTTTATTTACCCTTTGTTTGTTCATGAGGGTGATCAAATTGAACCAATCAGCGCCATGCCAGGAGCTAATAGATGGAGTCTGGATCATTTGATGGGTGAAGTTGAAAGAGCATGGCAATTAGGTATCAGATGTGTTGTGCTTTTTCCGAAAGTGGCGGAATCTCTCAAAACCGAAGATGCTGCAGAGTGTTTTAACGAGAAAGGCTTAATTCCAAGGGCAATTAGGCGTTTAAAAAAAGAGCTGCCAGAAATGACAGTCATGACTGATGTAGCTCTAGACCCTTATTCATGTGATGGCCATGATGGAATCGTTAATTCTGAGGGGGTCGTTTTAAATGATGAGACAATTGAATATCTTTGTCGTCAGGCAGTAGTTCAGGCGCAATCAGGTGCTGACTTGATTGGTCCTAGTGACATGATGGATGGACGAGTAGGCGCCATTCGTGAATCTTTAGATGAGGAGGGCTATGAACATGTAGGAATTATTAGCTATACGGCTAAATATTCCTCTGCCTATTACGGGCCTTTTCGTGAGGCATTAGATTCTGCGCCAAGAGAGGCATCAATTAAGCCCATTCCAAAAGATAAAAGCACTTATCAAATGGATCCGGCTAATGCTCGAGAGGCTATTACTGAAGCTCAGTTAGACGAGCAAGAAGGTGCAGACATTCTCATGGTCAAGCCAGGTCTAGCTTATATGGACATTATTTATCGATTAAGACAAGAATCTGAACTCCCTATAGCTGCCTATAACGTGAGTGGGGAGTACTCGATGGTTAAAGCTGCTGCTCATAAAGGTTGGATAGATGAAAGGGCTGTAGTCCTTGAAACGTTATTGAGTTTTAGGAGAGCTGGTGCGGATTTAATCCTCACGTATCACGCCTGTGACGCAGCAGAGTGGTTAAGACAAGTATGAATTTCCTCGTAAATTTTATTTAACTCAACTGTTAGTAGCTCTTATTAAGATGATCATCAAGAAGAAGTCCTTAACTCCAATGTTGATTCAGTACTAAATAATGGAAAATGAGATTCCAGAGCATAGCAACGTTAATGTCCAGCGGCTTGGGCATTTAGCTATTCGCGTGAAAGACATGGATCGTGCCAAGTCTTTTTACATGAGCCTTGGTATGAATCTTATTTGGGATGATAACGATTGGTGCTACTTCGAAGCAGGGCCTGGCAAAGATGGTTTAGCTCTTTTGGGTCCAAACTATAAAGCTGCTGGCCCTCATTTTGCGTTTCACTTTTTAGAACGTCGTCAAGTAGAAGAGATACATAAACAGTTGGATGAGCAAGGCGTAGAGGTCGGCGACTTGCATGATCATCGTGATGGAACAGCTTCTTTTTATTTGCAGGATCCAGAAGGAAATTGGTTGGAAATGCTTTATCAGCCTCCAGAAGGCATTCCACGGAATCAGGATTCACAAAAGCAATTTTGAATGAGGTCTTTAGAATCTGCACCAATAGTGTCAGTTGCTGATATTGCTCTAAAGGACACCCTTGAGTTGCTGGAGTGGCCAAGACTTTGTGCCTATCTTTCTACATTTGCAAGTACTTCTCAAGGTTGTCGTGCATGTAGTGATCTTACTTTGCCTAAGGACTTGGAAAATAGTCGTCGTCGTTTAGCTGAAACATTGGAAGTTGGAGCTCTAGATCAATTGACTGATGGAGGTTTGAATTTTCGAGGGGTTCATGATTTGGAAAATATATTGATGAGATGTTTTAAGGGAGGTGTCGCTTCTGGGGAGGAATTACTCAAAGTTGCCAATACTCTTGCAGCAGCTCGACGTTTACGTCGACAGCTTGAGGACCCCTTGGTAAGACCTTTCATATCAGCTTTATTTGTTGACTTAGCTACTTTGCCTGATTTGCAAAAACTTTTGAAATTTGGACTTGAAGAAGGGGGGCGAGTTGCTGATAGAGCCAGTGAAAAATTAGGAGCTTTAAGAAATAAATGGCAGGCAATGCGGACAGAACGTCGGGGTGTTTTGCAAGATCTTTTAAGAAGAAAAGGATCTATCCTCCAAGACACAGCAATTACCGATCGTCATGGCAGACCAGTTTTAGCATTGAAAGCTGGAGCTATAGATCAGCTGCCGGGTATCGTGCATGGCAGTTCTGCTTCAGGTAACACAATATTTTTGGAACCTCAATTGGTTATTCCATTAGGCAATCGAATTAACTCAATAGAATCCGAGATTGCTACTGAAGAGCATCGTTTGTTATCTGAATGGAGTGGAGTTGTTAAGGAGAATTATCTATCACTAGATCATCTGGCCAATGTCATGTTGCAACTTGACATGGCCTTGGCACGTGCTCGTTTTGGTTATTGGTTGGGCGGAGTGCCTCCAAAGCTCAATGAAGAATTGGACGCACCTTTTGTGCTTAATCAATTACGTCATCCATTACTTGTATGTCAAGAACTTAGAGAGAATGGAAATGCTGTTGTCCCAGTAAGTATTGAGGTCTCTTCCAGTTTGCGAGTCGTTGCAATTACAGGCCCAAATACTGGAGGGAAAACAGTTACTCTCAAAAGTATTGGCTTGGCAGCATTAATGGCTCGTGCTGGACTCCTGGTCCCGTGTTCTGGTAATCCTTCCTTGCCTTGGTGTAATCAAGTTCTTGCGGATATCGGTGATGAACAATCACTTCAGCAGAACCTCTCAACTTTTAGTAGTCATATAACGCGTATAGCGCGTATTCTTCAATCTTTAAAAGAATTACCAGGTCCATCTTTGGTTCTTCTTGATGAAGTAGGAGCAGGCACGGACCCTAGTGAAGGGACTGCATTGGCGATGGCCTTATTGCGAACTTTGGCTGATAGGGCACGATTGACTATTGCAACTACACATTTTGGGGGTCTCAAGTCACTTAAATATAGTGATTCACGATTCGAAAATGCTTCTGTTGCTTTTGATAGCACAACTATTCAGCCCACGTACCATTTGCAATGGGGAATTCCTGGCCGTAGTAATGCTCTTGAAATTGCGAAGCGACTTGGTTTGGATTTGATAGTAATTGAGAGTGCTCAAGAGTTAGTGGGACCACAAGGTTTGGATGATATTAATAATGTAATTAGAGGTTTAGAAGTGCAAAGGAAGCGCCAACAAACTGCTGCCGAAGAGGCGGCATCTCTGTTGGCTCGTACTGAAATGCTTCATGAGGAGTTGCTTCTTCAATGGCAGAAGCAAAGTGAACAGTCAGAGGAATATAAAGAGTATGGGCGAAAGCAAGTTGAAAACTCTATTCGACAAGGTCAAAAGGAAGTTCGAAGTTTGATTCGTCGCTTACGTGAGAGAGATGCTGACGGAGAAACTGCTAGACGTACTGGTCAAAGATTGCGTCGATTGGAGAATGACTACCAGCCAAAGGTGGTTGGAAAACCACATCGTGGATGGTTGCCACAAGTTGGCGATCGAGTCAGGTTGATTGCTCTTGGTAAGCCAGGGGAGGTATTAAATATTTCAGAAGATGGCTTACAGCTGACTGTTCTATGTGGAATTTTCAGGAGTACTGTTGCCTTAAATGAGGTAGAGAGTCTTGATGGACGTAAACCTCGTAGTCAAGACACTGTTGTAGAGGTTCAGACATCACATTCGACTACCGGTGGTTCTCTAGTTCGAACTGAGAGTAATACCTTGGATGTTCGTGGACTACGAGTGCATGAAGCCGAAGCAGTTGTTGAAGAGTATTTACGTAATGCGACTGGCTCTTTGTGGATCATTCATGGGATTGGGACTGGTAAATTAAAAAAAGGTTTACGAGAGTGGCTTTCATCTATTCCATATGTTGAAAGAGTTTGCGATGCTGAGAGGAATGATGGTGGAGCAGGTTGTAGTGTTGTTTTGCTGCAGTAGACGTATGGGAATAGTGAATTTTGATTGTTTTCAAAATTGAATTGTTGTTATTCATTAGTGAAATACTTCCCCTAAATCCCATTCTTGGATAGAGGATTTACTGTTGACATTGAAAAAAATGGGTCGACTTTTGTACAGTTTA
>Ga0208764_10001410_pt1 | contig 15440 bp, 13 predicted proteins | sample ETNtaG_18_FD_185762 | JGI IMG/M metagenome (GOLD analysis project Ga0208764, IMG submission 185762) | Marine microbial and viral communities from oxygen minimum zone, Eastern Pacific Ocean - ETNP201302SV91 (SPAdes) (version 2) | ecosystem: Environmental > Aquatic > Marine > Oceanic ... | reverse complement strand
TAAATCAGGTTTTTTTTCTCTGATAGGTATGTTCCCAAATTCTTTTACAAGATATTCGGCGGTATCTGCGTCAATACTATGATTGATGGTTGCAACTACACCCATGCCTAAAAGATGTTTAATCACAGCGCTTGATTGCATTGCCATTCTATTAGAAAGCTCTTGTATTGTAATTGTATCTGGAATATTTACTTCGTGAACAATTTTTTTGACTTCAATTTTCTTTTTCTCAGAATCTTGACTTTTCTTAGCTTTTAACCTTGCTCGTTTAACTGAAGATAAGCTTCTTTCTCTCTGGTCAAATGTTTCTTCGTCTAAAGCTTTTGATAAAGTAAGTTTGTATTCCCTTTTTGATGCAAAACCTTTTTCTTTTCCTAAACTACTTTTTTTTTGTTGTAATTCTTCTTCTGAATTTTTATATCTTTTTGTGGCTCTTTCTTCAGCCATTTTTCTTATATCAAAATTTTTATTTAACGGCCTTTTTTGAGCAAAACCCCCAGATTGTTTGGGTTTAATAAAATTTTTATCCTTTGAAGGAAATTTTTTTTCTTCCCATCTTCGGGATGTTTTTTTTTCTATAACTACAGAAGTTTTCCCTCTATTTGGTGTAAAACTTTGAGTGTTGCGTGAACCTTTTGATGATACACTTAAAGTGAGTTTTTTCTTTTTTATTTTTTTTTCTTCCATAAGAATTCATTTTCCTTACTTAAACACAATATTTCTGGCATTTATGATAAGGTCGTCAGCTTCATTCTTGGTTAAAGCAAATTCCTCAAGATATCCATCTATCTTATATTTAACACCTTTTTTTTCATCATAGCCACCTATTAATTCATCTGTAGAAAGTTCTGCAAAATCTTTTAAAGTTTTTATTTTTTTTTCACCTAATGTTAAAAGCATCCCTGGAGTTAAACCTTTGTGATTTACTAATTCTTCATCAATACCAAGATCTTTTATTCTTTTTTCTATATTTTCTTTTTCTTTTTCTAGATATTCTTTAGCTCTTTCTTTTAATTCTTTCGCGGTATTTTCGTCAATACCTTCAATTTTTGAAATATCTTCCTCGGAAGATTTAAAAATCTCTTCGATACTTGAAAAACCTTCGGCAACTAAAAGTTGCCCTAAAGTTTCGTCCACTTCAAGATTTTTTATAAAAATTTCTGTCTTATCTTTAAATTCTATTTGTCTTTTTTCAGATTCTTCTTTTTCCGTTAATATATCAATTTCATAATCAATTAGTTTTGAAGCCAATCTAACATTTTGACCTCTTCTACCTATTGCTTTACTTAAATTCTCTTCAGTCAAAATAACTTCTATTCTTCTATTTTGATCATCAATTATAACTTTTTGAATTTCTGCTGGAGCTAAAGATCTTACAACAAGTGTAGCTACATCTTCTGACCAATTAACAATATCTATTTTTTCTCCGGAAAGTTCATTAACCACTGATTGAACTCTGCTACCTCTCATACCAACACAAGCTCCAACTGGATCGATAGATGAATCTTTAGATAAAACACAAATTTTTGCTCTACTACCAGGGTCTCTTGCTGATGATTTTATTTCTATTATTCCATCATAAATCTCTGGAACTTCTTGAAAGAAAAGTCTTTCCATAAATTTAGGATGAGCTCTAGAAAGAAATATCTGTTGTCCTTTATTTTCTCTTATTACATCGTAACAGTAAGCCTTAATTCTATCTCCAGTTTTTAATATTTCTCTTGGTATCAGTTCTTCTTTTCTGATGATGGATTCAGACCTGTTTAGATCTATAATGACATTTCCGTATTCTACTCTCTTTACTATACCACTTAAAATTTCTCCCTTTTTATCAATAAAATCATTATATTGTCTTTCTCTTTCTGCGGCACGTACATTTTGAGTTATAACCTGCCTAGCAGTTTGAGCGGCTATCCTTCCAAAGTCAACTGGTGGTAATTCTTCAAAAATTTCGTCTCCTAGTTTAACATCCTTTTTCTTTTCTTTTTCTATTGCATGTTCTAATGAAATTTCTGTATCAAAATTTTCTGGACTTTCTACAATTGTTAAAACTTTATGCAAACTTATGTCCCCACTTTCTCTATCAATTGTTGCTCTTATATTATTTTCAGATCCGAATTTAGTTTTGGCAGCCTTTTGTATAGCTGATTCCATTGAACTGAGAATTATCTCTTTATCAATTGATTTTTCTAATGCTACAGCCTCGGCTATTCTCAATAACTCTACTTTATCTGATCTTTGATTCAGCATAATTTATATTTGTCTCCTCTAAAAAAAAATGGGCAAAAGCCCATTTTGTATTTTCCAGGTAACTTAAGTGTTTATTTAATTTAAATTAATATATTTTTCAAGATCTACCTTTTAAAAACTGCTGTTTTATCAGTTTTTTCCCAAGAAAATTCACCATTTGGTCCTGGTTTTCTCCCAAAATGACCATAAGCAGATGTGCATTCATATATAGGTCTATGCAAAGATAACATTTCTTTGATACCTCTAGGACTTAGATCAAAATTATCATTGATTAATTTTTCAACATGTTTGCATTTTTCTTCATCCCCATCAAATAAATCAACATAAATTGATAAAGGTTTGGAAACACCAATTGCGTATGCAAGTTGAATTAAGCATTTATCAGCTATTTTTGAGGCAACAACATTTTTTGCCACATATCTTGCAGCATACGCAGCTGATCTATCTACCTTGCTTGGATCTTTTCCGGAAAAAGCTCCTCCACCATGTGGGGCAGCTCCTCCATAAGTATCAACAATAATTTTTCTTCCAGTCAAGCCAGAATCTCCATCTGGCCCACCAATTATAAATTGGCCTGTTGGGTTTACATAAAATTCTTCATCTTTAAATCCAGATAATAATTCTTTTGGAATAGATTTTTCTAAATACGGTCTAACAATTTCTTTTACTTGTGCTTGGTTTACTTTTGGAGAATGTTGTGTTGAAATAACTACTGAAGTAACTTTTTTTGGTTTTCCATTTTCATACATCATTGTAACTTGGCTTTTCGAATCTGGTTCTAGATTATCTGCGCTACCATTTTTCCTATCCGCAGCCATTAATTCTAAAATTTTATGCGAATAGTAAATAGGTGCTGGCATTAAAACTTCTGTTTCATTACAAGCATAACCAAACATTATTCCCTGATCTCCAGCTCCTTCGTCTTTATTTCCTTTCGAGTCAACACCCATCGCAATATCAGCTGACTGAGAATGTAAATGAACATCTATACTGCAATTTTTCCAATGAAAACCTTTTTGCTCATAACCTATATCTTTAATACAATTACGAACTTTTTGAATTAAATCATCTTTTTTAATTTCGGGTCCTCTTGTTTCCCCAGCCAAAACAACTTTATTTGTTGTTGTTAAAGTTTCACAAGCAACTCTAGAAAGAGGTTCTTTTGCTAAATAAGTATCTACAACCATATCAGAAATCCGATCACAAACTTTATCAGGATGTCCTTCGGATACTGATTCGCTTGTAAATAAATATGATTTTTTAGTCATTTAACTTTTTATTTTTTTTATAAATTAAGATTAGCAATATATACAAAAAAATTATTAAAAAAAATATTTTATTTCCATAGTTGGAATATAAAGTTGTTCCCGCAAACTGTGGTATTTTATGCTCAACACTACCTGATTCCCTTGTATCTAGAAATTTGATTGATTGACCATTTGGATTAATAAAACCTGAAATACCTTTGTTTGCCGATCTTGCAATAAAAACTCCTTCTTCGACTGATCTATAAATAGCCTTTGTATAATGCTGATGTGGACCTATTGAATCTCCAAACCAAGCATCTTCTGAAATATTTATTATTAAATCAGGGTATTGATTTTTCTTTTTCATCTTACCAGGATAGATTATCTCATAACAAATTAATGGAAGAACTAATTTCTCATTAAATTTACTACCTAAATTTATTATTTTTCTTACATTGCCTGCTGAAAATGAACTGTATCCAGGCGTAATTTTTTTAAGTCCTATTTTAGATAAAATTCTTTCAAGTGGTAGAAATTCACCAAAAGGAACAAGATTAATTTTATTATATACATGCAAAATTTCAAGTTTATGATTTAGGATTACCAAACTATTAAAATATTTCCTATCATATGAATCATTGGTATTAACAAAATTATTTATACCTAAAGCAATTAAATGATTTTCAGAAAATTGATCTATGAACAAATCTTTATATAGATTAATATTTTGCAAATTCGATTCATAAAATATCCCTTCAGGCCAAATAAATATGGTTTTCTTATCCTTTTTAGGCTCACTAATTTTTATTAATCTTTTTAATTGATCAAATTCGCTGTTGATACTGTATTCTTTAAGTGAAAAATTTGGAGAAATTATTTTTACATAAATATTTTGTTCAAAATTATAATTGCTAGAGTTGATTTTATATGATCCGTATAAATAATTTACTATAAACATAGATAAAAAAACTAAAAGAAAAAAAACATTTTTTCTTATTATTTTTTTTTGAAAAAAAAGAAAAGGTAAGCAGAAAAAAGTTATAGAAATTAAACTTAATGAGTAAGCACCTATTATTGAAAGTATTTGTATAGATTCAATTGACCATGACCAAGTATATGAAATTAAGTTCCAGGGAAAACCCGTAAGTAAATTTCCTCTTAGATACTCAAAAATAGAAAATAGCAATGAAAAAAGTAAAATAAAACTAATATTTTTTTCTGAAAAACGTCCCGCTATCAATAGCGCTAATCCAAAAAATATAGATAAAAATAAAGGTATTAATATTAGAGCAAAAGGAATTAAATTTTTAAAAATTTCATCATGAGTTAGTGATATAGAAATCCAATAGTTTCCAAAAAGAAAAAAACCAAAACCAAAAGAGCAACCTAAATAAAAAAAATACCTATTTGATTTTTTTTTCCTGTAGATTGATTTTGTTCTTTTTTTTATTAAAAAAATTAAAAACAAAAGAATTGAAAATGTAAAAAAATTTACAAATGTTAAACTGTATGGAGCAAAACCAAATATTGTAATTACACCAAGTAAAAATGGCCCTAAAAAAATAACAAAAATTTTATTGTTTAACAAGCTGATCAAATTGAATCTAAAATCCTTTTTTCCATTTTTTTCATTTTAATATAGTCTTTATTTTTAACATGATCATATCCAATTAAATGTAAAAGCCCATGTATCCAAACTTTATCAAATTCTGTAAGAAAATTTTTTTTCTTCCTTAAATTAATTATCTCATAAGAAGCGGCAAGATCACCTATGTAAATTTTTTTACTTTTTTTCAATTTTAAACTTTCATATGAAAAAGTTGGAAATGATAAAATATCAGTTGATTTATTTCTTTTCCTGAATTTATTATTTAGCCTTTTCATGTTTAGATTGTTAGTTAATAAAATAGTAAATGTAACTTTATTATATTTAAAAAATTTAACAATTTTGGAGATTTTCTTTAATTTTTGATTAAAATATTTTTTTGGTCTTTTGATTTTCGCATGCCATGATTTATTATTTATCTCAACATTAACCTTTATCATTGGTATTCTTTTGATAAGCTTCAACAATTTTTGTTACCAATGGATGCCTCATTACATCTTGATGATCAAAATTTATAACTGATATTTCCTTTATGTTCTTTAGTATATTTTGTGATTTTATTAATCCAGACTGATTTTTGTTTGGTAAATCTACCTGAGAAGGATCTCCATTTACAACTAATTTAGAATTTTCCCCAATTCTAGTTAAAAACATTTTAATTTGTGTCTCGGTTGCATTTTGTGCCTCATCAAGAATAGCAAATGAATTTTTTAATGTTCTTCCTCTCATAAAAGCCAATGGAGCTATTTCAATAGAACCAGATTCTATTTTTCTCTGAATTTTATCATAGTCCAGCAAGTCATATAATGAATCGTAGAGAGGTCTTAGATAAGGATCTATTTTATCTTTCATATCTCCCGGAAGAAAACCCAATCTTTCACCAGCCTCAACTGCAGGTCTTGATAATATTATTCTTTCAACCTTTTTTTCCAACAGCATTGACAGAGCTACTGCTACAGCTAAATAGGTCTTGCCTGTTCCTGCTGGCCCCAATGACATTACTATTTGATTTGTTTTAAGTGATTTAACATATTCTTTTTGTTTTTTTGACCTAGGTATTACGGATCTTTTTGGAGTTTTTATTACCTCGCTTAAAGATTGCACATCTGATTGATTTTTTATATCTTGCACCATATCCTCATTTAATGCCGTAATTATATCATTTTTTTCTATCTTTTTATCAAATTTAAAACGTTCAATTAAGTACTCAATTGCATCTTTGACTTTTTCATTTGCATGTTTTTCACCTTTAATAGTAATCGAATTTCCTCGAAAATAAATCTTTGATCCACTTAATTTTTCTAATTCTTTAAAATTACTATCAAAGGAACCAGCGATCTCCATTAGAATTTTATTATTGAATATATTAATATTTATAGAATTATCATCTCCATATATTATGGAAACTTCTTTGCTATTTTTATTTTGTTTGTTTATTTTCACTGTTTTATGCTGCTTCTATCTTATTAATATTATGTAAACCAAACAAATTATTTCTATTAAAAGACTTAATTTTAACATCAACGACTTCACCAGGTAAGCAGTCGTTTGAATCAAAAATAACTGGCGTCATATTTTCTGTTCTTCCAAAATACCTCCTCCGATCTTTTGATTTATTTTCTACTAGAACTTTACAAGATTTTTGAAGATAATTTTTATTATTTATTTTTTGTATATTTTCTAAAATACTTTGTAATTTTTCTAACCTTTTTTTACTTTCAGGTAAATTATTTGGTTGTTTTTCAGCAGCTGGGGTTCCGGGTCTTGGGCTAAAAATAAATGAGTAAGAGTTAATAAAACCAACCTGATTGATAAGTTCTATCGTGCTTTGAAAATCTTTTTGAGTCTCTCCTGGATAACCTATAATGAAGTCGCTTGATATTTGAATTTTTTCATTAATATTTTTTAATTTCCTAATTACAGATAAATAGTATTCTGTATCATGTTTTCTATTCATTAATTTAAGAATTTGGTTTGATCCGCTTTGAATTGGAAGATGTACAAGTGGCATAAGCTTTTCACAATCTCTATAACACTCGATTAAGTCTTCTGTCATATCTTTAGGATGTGAAGTAGTATATCTTATTCTTTTTATATTATGAATTAAGTTTAATTCTCTTATCAGCGAAGAAAGTCTATATTTTCTATTATTTTCAGAAAAATTATATGCATTTACATTTTGTCCCAACAAAATAATTTCTTTTGCTCCATTTTTTGCTAAATTGTGCGCTTCATTAATAATTTGTTTAAAAGGCCTGGAGTATTCTGGTCCTCTTGTGTAAGGCACCACACAGAAATGACAAAACTTGTCACAACCTTCTTGTATTGTTAAGCAAGAAGAAATTTTATTTTGTGAATTTTTTATTTTTTCTAGTTCATCAAATTTTGATATTACATCGAATTCAGTTTCATTAATTTTTGTTTTTTTTCTTTCAAAATTTAAAATTAAATCTCCAATTTTATGATAAGATTGAGGTCCTATTACTATATCTATATACGGTTCTCTTTTAATCATTTGCTCTGATTCTGCCTGCGCAACACAACCCGAAACAACAATTAAAGGTTTTTTTAAATTCCTGAAATTTTTCTTTATTCTTCCTATCTCGTGATAGACTTTCTCTGTTGCTTTTTCCCTTATATGACAAGTATTAAGTACAAAACAATCCGCTTTTTTTTGTTCAGTAGTTTTATTATATCCTGCTCTTGAAGCAATGTCGTAAATACGATTTGAATCATATTCATTCATTTGACAGCCAAAAGTTTTAATAAATATTTTTTTAGACAATTTTATTATTTTTTAATTTTTGAACCATATAATTCTAGTCTGTGATCTACAAGTTTATATCCAAGCTTTTCAGCAACTTGTCTTTGTAACTTTTCAATATCTTCGTTAACAAACTCTGTTATTTCTCCTGTGTTAATATCTATTAAATGATCATGATGATCTTCGGGTACTTGTTCATACCTTGATTTACTTCCTTTAAAATCATGTTTAGAAACTATGCCTGATTCTTCAAATAGTTTTACAGTTCTATATACCGTAGCAATACTAATTCTAGAATCAATTTTGCTAACTCTTTTATGAAGCTCATCAACGTCTGGGTGATCTTCGGACTCTGACATAACTTTTGCAACTAGTTTTCTTTGCTCAGTAAGTCTCACTCCTTTTTTAATACATTTGTTTTCAATGTCACTAGTCATAAATTTTCATACTATATTACATTCAAAATACTTTAACTCAAATATAATGGTTTAATCAAATTTTTATCTAATAAACCTTTTAATTTAAGAAATTCAAGTGCATTGTAGTCTAAATCTATAACACTTAAATTGCTTAATTTTAATATTTTCTTATCAAAAAGCACTGCGATGTTACTAGGAACAATTTTAAATTTTTTATCAAATTTTTTTATTATTTCGTTTTCATCGATTTTTTTTAGTATAGTTTTACTTTTTAAATTTTTATCAAACTCTTGTAAAAAATACTTTTCTCTAAATTTAATAAGACTAATAATTGATTTTTGTTTATTAAAAAATTTCACACAAGATAGTAGAGGTGTATTGTAGCCAAATAGCTCCAATTTTTTAGCTATACTTAATCCCTTTGCTATAGCTAATGAACCTCTTAACCCTGAAAAATTTCCTGGTCCTTGATTAACAAAAATACTTGATAAATCATCAAACTTTAGGTTATTTTCATTAAAAAAAACTAAAATATGTTCCATTAATAAATCATTATTAGATTTATCACTTTGCAAAATTTTACTAAATGTTTTATTTTTATATTTTACAAATAATGAACCTATGTCTGCACTACAATCTATCGATAAAAAACTCATAATATCTGTATTGATACTACTATTATTATCAATAAGTAAATCCTTTGCTATAAATTTAAACGAATTTAATCCCGATAAAGGCGTAATTGCTTTAATGTATCACCGTTTTAATGAAAATAAATATCCTTCAACAAATATAAGAAATGAAATTTTTTTAGAACACTTGGATGAAATAAATAATTCAAAACTTGAATTTGTTTCTTTTGATAAATTTAATAAAATTATTAAAAGCAAAATGGAAAAAAATTATTTGCTTTTAACGATCGATGATGGTTTTGAATCTTTTTTTTTAAACGCTTGGCCAGTGCTTAAAAAGAGAAAAATTCCTTTTGTTCTTTTTATAAGTACTAGGGAAGTGGGTAATTATGGCTATATGACGTGGAAGCAAATAAAAGAAATTGAGTCGAGTGGTTTAGCTGCTATAGGAAATCATAGTCATACGCATGAATATTTGATTGATTGGGAAGAAAAAAAAATAAGAGAAGATTTAGAAAAATCTATAAAAATTTTTGAAAAAGAATTGGGCTATTCTCCAAAATTATTCTCATATCCTTTCGGTGAATATAGTACGCCCTTAAAAAAAATTGTAGCTGACTTAAATTTTGATTTTGCTTTTGGCCAACATTCTGGAGTTATAGATCCAAGTAAAGATTTGCTTGAATTGCCCAGATTTCCAATAAATGAAAAATATGGAGAATTGAAAAGATTTAAATCCATAATTCAAACTTTGCCTTTTCCTTATGAAAAAATAACACCAGAAAACCGATATATTAAAGGAAATGAAAATCCGCCAAAAATTAAAATTAAATTTTTCAAAGATTTAATCGATGTAAAAAATATAACATGTTATTCAAATGAGGGAAATATTTGGAGAAAATCAGATATTAAACTTTCCGGTGCAGACGAGTTAGAAATTTTACTTAAGGAAAAATTTAAAAGTGAAAGAGGCAGAATTAACTGTTCTCTCTGGGTAGGAAAAAATAGATGGAGATGGCTAGGTATTCAATATGTTATTGCAGAATATTAAAACTGAACTTTTTATAAAGCTAAACCTTTTTTAAGTTTAGTGGGTAATAAATTGGCTTTATCAAAATCCTCTAAAGAATTATTTTTAATTATAATTTCTAAAATTTCTACATACTTTTCTCCAATTTGAGCATATTTTTTTAGATAACTAGTCAATTCTAAACCCATTGGTTTTCTATTTTCTTGTCGAATTTGAGCTCTTACTTCTCTGAATTCTTTATAGGCATTATGAGTATTTAAATTATTCTTATACGCTCTAACTGAAGCTCTAAGAATTTGAAATTGTAAAACTTTGTGAGTTCGATCAGGATCTTTATTTTTTGGTGAAATGCCCTTTTTGCTCCATGTCCATTGTCCAAATAATGCATTACCTTCTAATGCAAATCTTGAAGTTCCCCAGCCACTTTCATTTGCTGCTTGTGCTAAAGCTATGGACACTGGAATAATATCCATTCTCATCTTAAGTTTAGCTAAATCTTGATCTTCAATTTTATATTCTTTAAATCTTCGTTTTAACCATACTCTTTCTCCTGCGGTATTAAAATTTTTACTTATTAATTTAAAAAGTTTTTTTCTATCATCAAGAATTTTTTCATTTTCAGCAAGTATTAAAGGCAAAATTATCTTAATAAATAACTCTCTTTTCTTCTTGGTGTCTCCCAAGGTTCTTAGGTCTTTAGGAAGCTTTGTTAAATATATTGGTTTAACTTTTTGACCAGCTCTAACTCCTTTAAGGTCATAATTTAAATCTTCAAAAAGATTAATTGTTGTTTCAGCATTTAAGCTTACTGTATTATCATATTCCTTGGGTGTGTTTGGCTCATCAGTTTTTTTAGTTTCTTTTTTTTTCGATTTCTTTTTTTTCGATTTCTTTTTATCAACTTTTACTGATTTGTATTCTTCGGCAACATAAGTAAATTTGACTTCGTTAACTACGTTTTTTATATATGGTCTTACCAAAATTAAGGAGGCTACAAAACAGATTAGAAAAAATGATAAATAAATATTTGTTATTGTATTTTGTTTAAGTTCTTCTTTAGCGAGCGCCTTATCACTTGAGCGATTAATTGGTAATTTTATATGATTTTTAATTAATAATAATTCAAGTTGTGAAACTGTTAATCTTTTTGAACTTCTAGCATAACTTTTTATTTCAACTATACCGTATAATTTTGCTAAATGAAGCAATTGATCGCGGTATGATTTAAAAAGTTTTTCAATTTTTTTTGACATATATTAATTTGCCTCTACACTTTTCACTTCTGGTATATAGTGGCATAAAACATTTTGTACCCCTTGTTTTAAGGTCATTAGAGAACTTGGGCAACCTGAGCAACTTCCTTTTAATTCAACTGTAACCACGCCATCTTTAAATGATTTAAATTTAATATCTCCTCCATCTTTTGCTACAGCTGGTCTAATTTTTGAATCTAAAACCTCATTAATTTTATTTATTGTATCATTTTTTGAAATTGATTTTTCTGAAGGTTTTTCTTTATTTTTATGGACAACAACACTATTTCCTTGCAAATAAAATTCATTAATCTCTGAAATAATTCCGTGCTTTATATCGTCCCAATTAAAGCTTTTTTCTTTTTTTACAGTAATAAAATCTTCACCAAAAAAAATCATTGAAATTCCTTTTAAAGATAATATTTTTTTCGCCAAAGGTATTTGAATATTTTTTTCATTTTTTAAAAACTCCAAAGGTCCAATTTCAGAGACTTTTTCTCCAGGCAGGAATTTTAATGTGTCTGGATTCGGTGTATATTCAATCTCAACCATATTAACTACTTATTTAATATAATAATTTTTTTCAATCAAGTAAACTTTGTAAGTCCAATAGTTTTATAAACACTATTAAGATTTTCTTTTGCTATTAAATCTGCTTTCTTTGAGCCTTTGTTTAAAATTTCAATTAGATTTTTTTTATCTTTTAGCAATTTATTAATTTCTTTACCAATTGGACATATTTTTTCAATGAGTGATTCGCTCAATTTTCTCTTAAAAGTAGAAAAATTTTTCCCCCCGAATTCCGTAAGAACTTTTTCAACATCAATATCATTTAAACTAGCATAAATTGATATAAGATTTTCAGCTTCTTTTCTGTTTTTTAGTCCATCGATTTCTGATGGGATGGATCCAGAATCAGTTTTAGCTTTTTGAATTTTCTGATCTATCAAATCCTTGCTGTCTTTTAAATTTATTCTACTCTGATCAGAATCTTCAGACTTGCTCATTTTTTTTGTTCCGTCTCTTAAGCTCATTACTCTAGATGTTTTTTTTGGTATTAGCGGTTGAACAATTGGAAAAAAATCTTCAGATTTAAAATCATTATTAAATTTTTTTGCTATATCTCTTGTAAGTTCTAAATGTTGTTTTTGATCTTCTCCTACAGGCACATGCGTAGCTTTATAAACAAGTATATCTGCAGCCATTAAGTTGGGATATACCAAAAGGCCCACGCTAGCATTTTCTTTATGAGATCCTGCTTTTTCTTTAAACTGAGTCATTCGATTCATCCATCCAATCCTTGCAACACAATTAAATACCCATGCAAGTTCACTATGTGCTGATACACTTGCTTGATTAAATATAATATTTTTCTCTGGATTTATTCCTGATGCAATAAAACTAGCAATGGTTTCTAAAACGTTAGATTTTAATTCTTCGGGATTTTGGCGATTAGTTATAGCGTGCAAATCTACGATACAATAAATACACTCGAATTTATTTTGTAAATCAACAAAATTTTTTATCGCTCCCAAATAGTTTCCTAGGTGTAAGTTTCCTGTTGGCTGAACTCCTGAAAATACTCTTTTTTTATGCATATATAATTTTTTATTTTAATTTAATATCTTTAAATTTAAAGGCTCCTGAAAAATTTGAAATTAAAAAATAACTTATTAAGCTAACTACCACTATAATAAATAAGTAAATAAATTTCCAACTTTCATTGTATTCAAATTTATCCGAGAAAAGGCCTAATAATAAATATAGCACTACTCCCATTACAACCACAGATAATAACATACGAGGAAATTTATAAATGAATATCTTATCAAAGTTGTATAAATTTCTTTTTTTAATAAAATAATAATGAAGAAATACATTTATCCATGAAGAAATAGAAGTTGCAATTGGTATTATGACAAAACCAAATTTTTTAAAAAAAGATATACTTATTAAGATATTTAAAATTACTGATATGAGTGATAGATAAAAGGGTGTTTTAGTATCATTTCTTGCAAAGAAAAAGTTAGAAAAAATCTTTAATATTGAAAACGCTGGCACGCCAATTGCGAAAAAAGTAAGCGCAATAGCAGTATTGTTTACACTTACATTATCAAAGGAACCATAACCAAATAATGATGTAATAATTTGTTCTGCCGCTAACATCAAAGCAACTGCAGCAGGAATAGATAAAAATAAACAAAGTTCCAAAGCTCTATTTTGTAAATTAGTAATTTGTTCAGAATTATTGTTTTTTACATATCTAGATAGTTCTGGAAGCATAACTGTACCAACTGCAATTCCAGCAACAGCTAAATTTATTTGGTATACCCTGTCCGCATAATACAGATACGAAACTGCGCCAGCTTGAAAAGAAGCAATTATTGTACCAATCAAAATGTTAATCTGTGTAACTCCTGATGAAAAAATACTTGGAAGTAATTTGCGAAAGAAAAGTTTTATTTTTTGATCTATTTTTATTTTAACACTTAAAATTGGTTTAAAATTTTTTCTTACAAAGAAAAATAGAATTATTAGTTGTAAAAAACCCGCAAATGAAACAGCATAAGATAATACTAAAACATGAGATATGTTAATCCATTTTGAAAAAAATAATGATCCAATCAATATTATATTTAATATAATTGGTGCCGCTGCGGCAGCTGCAAATTTGTTATATGAATTTAATATAGCACCAAAGAAGGAAGCTAAACATACAAAAAACAAAAAAGGAAAAGTAATTCTACTTAACTCTACTGCAAGCTCTAATTTATCAGGATCTTTATAAAAACCAGGGGCTATTAGAAAAATTAATTGTGGCATAAAAATTTCTGCCAGCAGTATTAAAAATAATAAAATTATGAAAAGTAGGTTAAACACATTTTTTGCAAAATTATCTGCTTCTGTTTTATTTTTTGCAAGTTCGCCAGCATAACTAGGAATGAATGCTGCGTTAAAAGTTCCCTCAGCGAACAACCTTCGAAACGTATTTGGTAATCTAAAAGCAACAAAAAAAGCATCAGCAAAAAGACTCGTTCCTAAAAAAATTGCAATTAAAATATCCCTTACATAACCAAGTATTCGACTTATTAATGTAAAAAAACTAAATGTAGAGGTAGAAGCTATTAAGTTCATCTTGACATGTAAGCCTTATTTTTGTGACAATTGTAAGATACTTGCTTTTGAAATGAAGAAAAAGACCAAAATAGAAAAATACACAGACCAAGAGGCATTGGATTACCACAATAGTGGAAAATCAGGAAAAATAGAAATTTTATCTTCAAAACCAATGACAAGCAAAAGAGACTTGGCGCTTGCTTATTCTCCCGGTGTTGCCGCGCCAGTTAAAGCAATAGCCCAAAACCCAGATGCTGCTTATGACTACACAACTAAAGGAAATTTAGTTGCAGTTATTAGTAACGGTTCAGCAATACTTGGATTAGGTAATTTAGGAGCATTAGCATCAAAACCAGTTATGGAAGGTAAGGCAATATTATTTAAACGTTTCGCCGATATAGACTCTATAGATTTAGAAATAGATTCATCAAATGCTAATGAAATAGTTAATTGCATAGCAAGTCTTTCAAAAAGTTTTGGCGGGATAAATTTAGAAGATATAGCAGCTCCAGATTGTTTCGTTATAGAACAAAAATTAAGAGAAAAATTAGATATTCCAATATTTCATGATGATCAACATGGTACAGCAATTATAACTTTAGCAGCATTGATTAATGCATTGGATATATCAAAAAAATCAATCAAAAAAATTAAAATTGTTGTTAATGGTGCTGGGGCATCAGCCATAGCGTGCACAAATTTATTTAAAAGCAGTGGAGTTCCAAATGAAAATATAATTATGTTAGATAGAAAAGGAGTTTTATATCGTGGAAGAGATAATCTTGATCAGTGGAAATCAGCGCATGCAATAGATACTAAAATAAGAACTCTTGATGAAGCAATAAAAGATGCAGATGTATTTTTAGGTTTATCTGCAAAAGATGTGCTTACAAAAGACATGGTAAAATCAATGGCAAAAAATCCCATCATTTTTGCCTGCGCAAATCCTGATCCTGAAATTAACCCTGAAGATGTGCTCGAAGTAAGAGATGATGCAATTATAGCAACTGGTAGATCTGATTATCCTAATCAAGTTAATAATTTAATTGGATTTCCATATATTTTTAGAGGGGCGTTAGACGTTAGAGCAAAAACAATTAATGAGGAAATGAAAGTAGCTGC
>Ga0208764_10001409_pt1 | contig 15440 bp, 12 predicted proteins | sample ETNtaG_18_FD_185762 | JGI IMG/M metagenome (GOLD analysis project Ga0208764, IMG submission 185762) | Marine microbial and viral communities from oxygen minimum zone, Eastern Pacific Ocean - ETNP201302SV91 (SPAdes) (version 2) | ecosystem: Environmental > Aquatic > Marine > Oceanic ... | reverse complement strand
TGAATGCTATACCAAAACCCGCAAGTATATTCTTTCTATGATTTGGACTTGATGGGCGACTTGGTATTTTTGCAGAATCAAGAAATTGCGCGTCGCCTACTTGGGCTACTAAATTTAGTTTAGCTTCTTCCAATTTCTGTCTTAAGTAACCATAATTCTGATTTAATATATCGGTATCGCGATTTAACCTTGCAAGCTCCATTTGCTTATCAGGAAGAGTATTTAATTTTTTATTAAACAATTCTATCATTTGATTGATTTCAAATTTTCTTAATTCAAAACCCTCAATCTCAGATTCTAAATTTAAAAGCTGTGCTATGATTATCTGCCTAGCTTGCAATGGATCTTGCACTGTAATACCTTGGGCAATCAATAAATTAACCTTGTCGTCCAATTCTATTTTAAGACTTTCTAATTTTTGTTTTAATTCGATAATAAGAGCGTGTTCATCTCCATAAATATTTTTATTCTGAACAATCTGTGTCTCTAACCTTCCAATCTCCATTCTTAGTGATGTCAATTGAATATTAATATTATTCGTTAATTGATCAGCAAGAGATTTTTCTCTCTCAGTAAGTTTTGATTCTAAAATTCCTATTTTTTCCTTACGAATATTTATTTCTGAATCTTGTTTGTATCGCTCAGATTCAAAATTATTTAATTGGCCAACAATTGAACTAACATCACTCTCAAGACTAAACATATTATTTTCTACCATAAAGTCTCTAATCTTCTGATCAGAAGATTTAATTTCTTCTTCCTGTATACTAAGAAGTGAATCTAAAAATTCAACAGATTTTATTGCGTTCTTGCTAATCCATTCTTTGTCCATTCGTACATACGTTCGGGCAATAGTATTTGCTAACCTTTTTGCCTCATCAGCATTAATACTATTGTATGTAATTTCAATAATATTCGTACCCCTTCTATTATGCACATTTAAACCACTAATTATTCTACCAGCATAGCTATCCCCTATAGCATTATTATATTCTTCGTCATGCTTCAATGGCATGTCTGTTAATGGATCATAAAGACCAAGAGTAAAAATTTCTCTAACTATTCTCCTATACCGCTCTCCTTTTGGATAGAATTTTCTTGTTCCAAATAAATGCATATTATTTCTACGATGAGAATTCCAATAATACTTTACTACTTCCTTTGCTAAGGCTCTAGAAGTGATTAATTGTATCACATTAGTCATCCTATTGTGGTTACTATTACCTGTCATATCCATAATCATATTTGCACCAGGCTTTTCTCTTATCATAACTGTTGCAGTAGTTCTATAGTTCGGTAAAACTGTATAAGTGTGGTATATCCCATAAAGGAGTCCTAATAGAGATATTAAAATAATCTTTTTAATATGAATACGGGCTATAATTAGATAGTCACCCAGTGTCAATTCAGGAGTAGTATTTATATATTTTAAATTATTTACTTGCGATGATTCTGTAATATTATTCATTAGCCCGCAATAATAGTTGATATTTGAAGATATAAAGTCACAAGAGAAAAAAGTAGATTCACTGTATTGATGCGATTTAAGAATTGATTGAATAATTTTTGTGGTATAATAATTGTATCATTTGGATATATTTTTATGAAATTAGAACGATCACCAGTTTTAATAAATTCTTCAAGATCTACATTGTAAACTAATTTCCCTTTTTCATCTATATTTTCCCTATAAACAGTAACCTGCTTCAAATTTGCACCTTCCTGAGGTCCTCCAACTATTGAAAGTAACGATGCAAAATCTATTCCTTCATTAACTAAATGACTTCCTGGAGAACCTACATGACCCCAAATATTTACTTTCATAAAAATACGTCCTTCAGAATTAGTAATATAGCGTTCACTAGAAAGTTGATAGTCAGCATATGATTTTAGTTGATTATCACTCTGTTGATTTTGCCCAAAAATTAGTGATATAAATATTGATATGATGAATAACTTTAACTTCATATTATTTTCTATTCTTATTCTATATTCTTTTCCAAAATGGGGGTCGAATTTCTGAGTAATTTTCATCTAATTCCACTATTATTGGTTCTCCATCCAATAATGCCAGTGGATGATCCAAAACAAGTGCAACTGCCTCATCACCAATCCATTGCTTTGCAATTAAAAATGCATCTTTCAAACAAAAATTTCTTTTTCTATTATCATGTGCATCTGAACCAAGAATTTGGCACCACTTATTTTTTATAATTTTTTCCGATGCAATACGCGCAGATTTACCTAATGTACCAACTATACTTCCAGCATCAACTTGAATTAAGCAGCCAGCATTCAACCATTCATAAACTAGATTAATATTTTCCTGTATAGGTTTGTAACGTTCTGGGTGGGCTATTACAGGCGTAATTCCTTCCATTTTTAAATCAAAAAATATTTGTTTATGAGTGTCTGGTATTGTATACGGTTGAAATTCTATTAACATGTAATTTCCATTACCAATTGTGGCAATTGGATCATCCTTGATTTGCATTAGATTCGGCAAATAGAAAACTTCAGATCCTATATGGATTTTAATAGGGATATTCATCTTTTGTAATTCTTTTTGAAGTTTTCTTATTTCTTGTTTAATAATTTGATATGATATTTCAATACCTTCTACTTTTGGATGCTGAAAATGAACAGTGTTAACAACTTCTGTTATACCTTGACTATAAGCATGTTTTAACATAGCAATTGACATTTCCATTGAATGGGAACCATCGTCAAAATTCGGAAGTATATGATTATGGAAATCTATCATTTCAAATGGTGCTCCGCCTACTCAATCACATACTGATTGATTAGGCAATTTATTCATTTTTCTTCAGTCTTTTCTTAAGACTGTCGGTCTAATGCCCTAGACATTAGTAAATCAACAGTAGGATTAGTATTAATCCATTCAATATCTGCAAATTTATTTTTCTCTTTAGTTTGTCGCACGAGTTCATCAGCGAAAGCTGGACCAATTAAATCAATTTTTTTAAAATCAAATTCAATAATTTTATAATCTTTAATATTTCTAAGAGCGCTCTTTGCTTGTAAACGAGAATTGACGATTTTATTATCTGATAATTCTAAAAAATTTAATGGAATACGAATTCTTAAATATTTATTAGCAAAAATAGAATCGAATATATCTGAGCACGTTCTTTTGGATAGCGAATCAATTTGCAGATGGATTCTGGTGCCATGCAACTGTTTAGAATGTTTTAGTAACCAGTCTTGATTTTTATTAAAATACTTCAATGATATCCCTGATGAGTCTATCGTAACTTTATCAAATAACTGTATGATTGTATTTAATTCATCACCAGAATGGCGAGAAGGGTCTGTAGTAACATTGCCCTTAGCTAGCTCTAATGCAGCAACGCTTGAATTTGATAGCTCTAATCCTGAACGAATATTTTCGAATATTCCTTTACCATTATCACTAAGAACAAAATGTGCTTCTCTATGATTAACATATAATTTAAAATAAATATTTGTAGCATCAGCGTGATATAAAATATTGTTCAAAAGTGCACCTATTGAAAATATAAATATTTCAAATATATTTTTAGGTAATGATTCTATTTGAGGTGAAATATGTTCTTTGAGAAAATTTTCCGATGAAAAAGCACCATCTATTATTATTTTCTTATTATAGTTTACTGATGGAATTAATTCATAATATCTGCCTTTTGTTGTACCATATGCGACCACCTTTTTATCATCTATTAATCTTTTCATATGTTTATGAATAGCCTGTCTTGAAATCCCAAAATGATTAATAGATTCTTGGACAATATCTTTTTTGTGTATAGAAAGATTATCTAAAATAAATTTTTTAATTTGCTCTGATGTACGCATAAAGAATTTTTATATTTATCAACCTCAATGATATTTATTGTCAACCAATATAGAAATTATTCTCAATATTTCATAGTAATTATATTAAATTAATAATTATGAATTGTAGTTATATCAAAAAATGGATTGCGATTTATACAAAGCCAAGACATGAAAAAAGTGTCCAGAAAGAATTAATTAATAAGGGGATTGAAGTATTTCTACCATTAATAAAAAAGCGTCAAAAATGGAGTGATCGAAAAAAATGGGTGAATTTTCCTCTTTTCAAGTCTTATTTATTTGTTAGAACTGAATTAAATAATACTCATTATATTGCCCAAACACCTGGATTAGTTAAAATTGTTAGATTTGGTCAAGAAATTGCAATAGTACAAGACAATAGTATTCAATCAATTAAAATAATGATCAATGGTGGTTACAATCCTGAAACAACTGACTATTTTATTAAAGGAGACTCGGTAAAAGTGAAAAATGGTCCATTAAAAGGCATAAGTGGAGAAGTTGTGCGGATAGATGGAAGAGACCGTTTAATAGTAAGAATTGATTCTATCCAACACTCAATTTCAATAAAAATAGATAGATCATTTTTAGCTATTCTGAAATAATTTACTTTGGTTTATTATTCTTATGGTACCTTTTTAATACTATATTCATAGATAACCCGCTACTTATAAAAAATGTATATACATTTGTAAATGGGGGTGCTTGTGGTACTATATAACTACTAAAAAAGAATTTAAAGCCAATAGGAAAATCAGTGAACCAATATTGAGCTGAAGCACCCATATTTGCACCAATACCCCTATATTTTGAATCAAAAAGAACAGTGCTGTCTCCATCAGGAAAATCAATATTGGGATAATATCCTAAAGTTTGATCCATATCATAGGCAACATTATAAGATGGTCCAACTTCAACAGTGAGATGAAAATTGTCAGGCATAAAATACAGGATAGGATTAAAATCAAAACTCAATATACTAGCTATCTGCAGAGCCTCTATATGACCTTGATGAGAGGCTTTAAAGCTATAATTCATTATTGTTACTCCACCAGAATAATCAACAGGGCCAAGTTGCATATATGGCGTTTGAAAACTAAAGCCGATATTTGGACTCATTGTAAAACCTTTACCATATTCTGCATCTGTTTCCACAAGTGATTCAGCTGCAATTAAAGGTACTCCTCCTGATAATGATAAATTATAATATTCCCAGTTTTTCCTTTGTTCTTCTTGGAAGATATACTCATCTAATACATCGAGGTTTTGAATATTAGATGAATTAGACCTTTCATATTCATCCATCCAATCATCATTGTTAGCTATGAACTCACCTTTTTCATAAAAATATTTCACAGCACTATTAAGAACAGGTACCATACCATTTTCCATATTGAGAGAATCAATATTTCCAATTAATACACCCTCAGGTGTATCTAATCCTATTGGGATTATATATACAGTTGCTTCATCAACTTTAGTCACTTTACCCATTACATATGTACCATCATAAAAAACTATTTTACCATGAAGAGCAAAAAGTGTCCCAGTTAAGAAAGATATAAGAAGGGTTGTATAAATCTTAATCGTATTGTTCATGAAAACGATTTTATCGAATTAAAGATAATTAGTTTTGAAACAGCAATATTTTTTGAGCAGCTAATACTCATTTGAAACTCCGCATTTGTTGGTCAAATTCGACCCTCTTGATATTAATCATCTCTTTGGAGATAAAGCAAGCAATATGTGCCTATAAATATTTATTAAAATTATTGCGGGAACGCCTGGGAATCGAACCCAGCTCTTTAGTATAACTAAAGACAGCGGCTTTGAAGGCCGTGGAGGGCACCAGCCACTCAATCATTCCCAATGAACATTTTCTAACCAATACTTTTTGGACGATATAAAACCCTAAAATCTAAACCTAATTTCTTTTTTATAACTTTGCCAATACGTTCTGCAGATGATTTTGATTTAAAGCGTACTACCCTCACAGCATGCAATCCTCGACCATTTGTTTGAATTGGCGTAAGCTCAACATCGTATCCAATCTGACTAACTTGTAACTTGAGTCTTTTAGCATTTTTTATATTTCCAAACGCACCAATTTGAATTACATAAGGCTTAGGCTCTTTAATATTTCTTTGTGATAAAGTTTGGCTCATATTTTTATTGTTAGTGCTTAGTCCATATTTATCAATATCTAGATAAGGGAACATACCTTGATAAATACCTATATAGTATTTCGCCGAGTCCTCTTCGCCAATAGCCTCAAATGAACTAACCATTAAATCTAATACCCTCTGAATATCTTGAAACCTTGGATAGTTTCTAGGTATGTTACATAATTGTTTCCCTGCTTGTGAATAAAGTCCGCGAGCATAAAAATACTCTCCAATTTTCACTGCAGCATCACCCGCATATTTTGATTTAGGGAATTTTTCAAGTATGGTATTATATATTTCTAAAGATTTGCTTCCATGGGAAGTTAACAAACCTTTTAAATACAATACTTCTGGATCATTAGGATATTTTGAAACTAATTCCTGCATACTCTCCTTAACACCATCAACCTGTCCTTCATGAATTAATGATATATACATATCCACATTCTGAGCATTTAATACAGTTACAATTAAGCAAGAAAAACATTTATTTTTCATATTATTTAGATAATGTTTCAATAATGTCATCAATCTGATGACCTAATTCTATTGGTGTAGATTTTGTAAGATTTAATTTAAGTTTCATTAATTCAGATCTAACATCTTTATTATTCGATATTATAGTATTCTCTACAAGTGTCATAGCAGCACCACTCTCACCTTTTTCCTCAAGAACATTTGCTAATCGGATTACTGCATCAAAATTTGATGGATTTATATTTAAAAGTCTTTTATAAAAATTTTCAACTTCACTATAACGTCCTAGATCAAACAAAGCAGATTCAATATTACCATAAACTCTTTTTCCATTTTCAAGATCTTTCCCTGCAAATATTTCCCAATTTTCAACAGCTTTAACAAGGTCACGTGTTTTTTCATAAACATCTCCAAGATAACGATAACTCATGCTGTATGCAGGTGATAGTTTTATTGCTGTTTTAAAAAAATATTTTGCTTCATCTAACTTACCATTTTTTAAACAATCCAAACCTTTATAAACATCAAACTTAGCAACATCTTCATTTTTTTTATTACCAGTTACCCTATGCATTTGTTTTGTCCAATTTGCCGCCTCATCCCAATCTTGATTTTTTTCAGCAAGAGTAATTAAAAAATTAAGAGCCCAGAGGTTACGCTTTTCTAGAAGGAGAATTTGTTTAGCTTCTGTTTTGGATTTTTCATATTGATTAATATTATAAAAATCATTTGCCAATGCTCTATGAATATCAACTCTTATTTCATTTGTTAGATTTGGACGGACAGTAAGTGATTGATGTATCTTTGCTGCCTGATCTGGATTATCATCTCTAATAATATTTCCTAACTGTAGATAAGCTTGCACATGATCTGAATTCTGCTTAACAACTTGCTTTAATAAATTAACAGCTTTTCCTTTATCACCGCGCACCATAGCATTTAGTGCTTCAGTAAAAAGAGTATTTGATTCTTGATGCTTTTTCCTTTTAAACGGTACGAAGTAAATTAAAACACTTAATGAAAGTGCCAAAATCAAATAAAGATAAATGGAATTCAAAGTTAATATTCTCCATCCTCTATATCGTAAATACCTTCATCAATAGCTACATTCCTGAGATCATTTAATTCATCAGATAAACGTTTATTTTTATTCTGTAGACTTCTTATATCCGCTTTTGCTGCTAAGATTGAAAAGGCTGCAAATAAATATCCAAATAATATTCCAATTGCAAGTGATGCAAAAATAATCATACTCACTGGTGAATTTGGAAATTTGGCAAATATTAGATTAACACTTACTTTGGCATCATTGAGTTGTAAGAAAAAAATGATTGATAGAATTAGAATTATCAGAAAAAATGTTTTTACTAGATTCATCATGCAGCTTCTGCGTGACTTATCAATTTACCACGAAGAGTAATACCTCTTGCATCAGTAACCTGAATTAAAACCAAATCATTAATATGAGCATCATCTTTTGGAAATACAACCCATTTATTTGAATCAGTTCTACCTGCCCAATAATTATCAGACATTTTTGATTCTCTCTCTACTAAAACAGTTTGAATAGTTCCAATAAGTTCAAGGTTTCTACGATAAGTATGTTTTTTTTGAAGTTTAATAATTTGTTCTAATCGTTTTTGTTTTATTCTTTCATTTATTTGATCATCATATTCATTGGCTTTGGTTCCTGGTCTGGGAGAGTATTTAAAATTAAATGCTGAATCAAACCTTACTTTTTTCATAACATACAGGGTTTCTTGGAAATCTTCATCTGTCTCACCTGGGAAACCAACAATAATATCTGTAGATATTCCTACTCCAGGTAATTTTTTTCTAATTTGTTCCGTCAATCCTATAAAATAATCTCTAGTATAAGAACGATTCATTCTTTTCAGCACTTTATCACTACCTGCCTGAAGTGGTAGATGAATATAATTACATATATTATTGTATTTTAACATGGTATTAAGTAATTCATCTGTAATATCCTGTGGGTGTGGAGATGTATAACGTATCCTTTTAAGTGCTGGTATTTGTGCGACAGCATCCAATAATTGACTAAAATTATAGTTATTATAATGATATGAATTTACATTCTGTCCTAAAAGAGTAATCTCACTATAACCATCTCTAACTACTTGTTTCACTTCATTTACAATACTCTTAATATTTCTACTTCTTTCCCTGCCACGTGTGAATGGGACAATACAGAAAGAACAAAATTTATCACAACCACGCATTATTGATATCCATGCATTAACACCTTTATCTCGATGCGGAAAAAGGTCATCATATACTTCAAAACGTGACAAAGAAGTATCAACTATACTTTTTTTCTGTTTTTCTTTTCTCTTTAATAGTGCTGGCAATCTACGATAAGAATCAGGTCCCAAAATAATATCTACAAATGGTCTGCTATCTAATAGTTCATGTTTAAGATTTTGAGCCATACATCCAAGAACGCCTATAATGGTATCCGGTTGTTGTTTTTTAATAAGATCAAAACGACCTAATTGAGAATGCACCTTTTCCTCAGCATGGTCACGAATTGCACAAGTATTCACAAATATAGCATCTGCCTGCATCATATTTTCTGATATTCTGTAGCCTTCATCATGCAAGATAGACTTAATTAATTCTGAATCAGCAACATTCATTTGGCAGCCGTATGTTTCTATATAATACGTCTTACTCATAATTTCAAAAGTCTAGATTCTATTTTGAGGAAAGGTGAAAAAAGAAGTCTAAAGGATTTTTTGGTTCTCCATAATGATGAATTTCATAATGCAAGTGAGGAGCAGTGGACCGTCCAGTATTACCTGTTAATCCTATTATATCTCCACGTTTTACCTTTTGACCATGTTTTACATTTATTTTTGACAAATGAGCAAAGAGAGTCGTATATCCATCCCCATGATCTAATTTAATATGCTTTCCAAATCCTCCTGCGTAATAAGCTCTCTTGACAGTTCCATTCGCAGGAGCATAGATAGGAGTACCAGAATTGACAGTAATATCTTGTCCTTGATGGAATCTCATAATATTATCAATTGGATCATTTCTATAACCAAAGGACGAATTCAAGAATCCACCATTCACAGGTCTTATTGAAGGGATTTTTGAAATTCTATGAATATTATCTTTGACTTTATCATATATCTCATTGTAACTGTTCATCTCCAAGTTTATTTCGCGAGATAATTTTTCAATATCCATTTCAAGAGCAACCAATTCTTCAGTAATCACAGGTGCAAGGTTGTCTAATGACATTTTTGGTTTTAATGAATTGCCCCCTATACCTAGTTTTCTAATATCAAGATCAATCTTTGGCATACCTGCATAAGTACGAACTGCATTATCCTTATTTTCTAATATATCAATTTTTTCATCAATTTTTACTAGTTTACTTCTTAAAGATTCTAAATTTTTCGCAATATGAAGATAATTTAATTTGAATTCACTAAGCCTTTTTTCATATAGATAATTACTCAGAGCATCGGCTGATAAAAATATAGCAACTGTTATTAACAAAATTATTGCACTACTAATAGCAATGATTTGACCATGATGCAAATGCCATTGGCGCACGTTTGTGTTTGATTCTTTCTGTATTATAAAATTTTTCAATTATTTAAACAATCTTATTAAAAAGTAATATTTAGAAAATTTTACGATTTTTAAAAAAAACTTAAAAATGTTTTATTTATCTAATTTTTCTTCAATATTTCTATACAAATTATCTTTCTTAACAGATACCTCATCGGTAATGATTTGATTATTAAGATGATTTTTTTCATCCAAATCATTTTCAATACCATATTCACTTTTAATTTCATCTATATCATTTTCTTTAACTAATATTTTTTCTTTTATTCTTTCAATATTATTAACTAATTGAAAAAAATCGTTATTGCCTGAAAATGTTGCCATATGATCTTTTTTTGTATGGGAATAAGCAAGCCTACCTAATTCTTGGTATATATTATTGATTTCCCTTTGGAGTTGATGTATTTCAAACCTTATTTTAGAAATACGTGTCATTTCTTCGGTTTTAGCCATTGCTATTTTACTCATTTCTTCGGCTTTTTCAACTGCTGAGACACTCCAATCTTTCATATTTTCTTTTAAGTCATCCCAAAGTTTTGACATAAGTAATTCCCTCTATTTATCAAGGTTAAAAACTTTTAAGAATATAATTTTATTATCAAATAAAATAATAATTTTCTAAATATAATCATTTATAGGATATACAAATACTCTTTTTTATTTTTGCAGGAATCAGCTTTTAATTTGAATTAATCAAATTTAAAGCTGATCCTGCCTTAAACCATTGTATCTGAGAATTATTGTAGGTGTGACTACATTCAATAATATCTTTTGTACCATCAGAATGATTTGCAGATATTTTAAGACGTTTATTTTCACAAAATGAGTCCAAATTGAGAAAATGAAAAATATCATCTTCAAGAATTTTATCATAGTCAGATTTATCATGAAATGTTAAAGCCAACATCCCTTGTTTTTTTAAATTAGTCTCATGTATACGTGCAAAAGAACGAACAAGTATCACACGCACCCCAAGGTAACGAGGTTCCATTGCTGCATGTTCCCTTGAAGATCCTTCACCATAATTTTCATCACCTACAACAATTGTTGGTATCCCTGAAGCTTTATAAGCACGCTGTGTATCTGGTACAGTACCATATATACCATTTAAATGATTTTTCACTAGATTAGGCTCATCATTAAAATAATTTATTGCTCCCGTCAACATATTATTTGAAATATTATCAAGATGTCCTCGGAATCGTAACCAAGGTCCAGCCATAGATATATGGTCAGTTGTACACTTTCCTTTAGCTTTAATTAATAATCTGATACCATTTATATTTTCACCATCCCATTCTTCAAACGGTGTCAATAATTGCAATCTCTCCGATTTTGGGTCGATAATTACTTCAATATTTGAGCCATCATCTAAAGGTTTTTGATAACCCAAATCATCAAAAATAAATCCATTTTTAGGAAGATCAAATCCGACAGGAGGTTCAAATAATACACTTTTACCCTCCTCATTTATTAAACAATCCTCCAAAGGATTGAAGGTTAAATCTCCAGCAATCGCTAAAGCAGTGACTAGTTCAGGAGAAGCAACAAATGCATGAGTATTAGGATTCCCATCTGCACGTTTTGCAAAATTTCTATTAAAGGAATGAATAATTGTATTTTTTGGTTCTTTTTCTGAGCCTTTTCGATCCCATTGTCCAATACAGGGTCCGCAAGCATTTGCAAATACCTCTGCCCCTAATTTCTTAAAAATTTCTATAAGCCCATCTCTTTCAATTGTGCTTCTAACTTGTTCTGAACCTGGTGTTATTGTGAAATGGGCAGTCGTTTTTAACCCTTTCTTAGTTGCTTGTTGTGCTATTGATGATGCTCTGGATATATCTTCATAGGACGAATTTGTACAAGATCCAATGAGGCCAACATCAATTTTTGTTGGCCAACCATTTTTATCAGCTATATTTTTCATTTTTGATATAGGTGTAGCCCTATCAGGTGTAAAAGGGCCATTCAAATGAGGTTCCAAATCTGAAAGATCAATCTCAATTAATTCATCAAAATAATTTTTTGGGTTTTTGATTACTTCATCATCAGCACAAAATAGATTTCTAGAATTATCAATCAAATCAGCCACACTTGATCTACCAGTAGCTCGCAAATATTTTTCCATGCTTTCATCATAACCAAAAATAGATGTAGTAGCACCAATCTCTGCTCCCATATTACAAATAGTTCCCTTGCCTGTACAGGATAACTTATTTGCACCAGAACCAAAATATTCTACAATTGCACCAGTACCTCCTTTAACCGTCAGAATACCAGCAACTTTAAGTATAACATCTTTAGCTGATGTCCAACCATTTAATTCACCGGTTAATTTGACGCCAATTAATTTCGGAAACTTTAGTTCCCAAGGCATACCTGCCATGACATCAACAGCATCTGCACCCCCAACACCAATTGCAATCATTCCTAGACCTCCAGCATTGACAGTATGACTATCAGTGCCTATCATCATACCTCCTGGAAATGCATAATTTTCTAAAATTACCTGATGAATAATGCCTGCACCTGGTCTCCAGAATCCAATACCATATTTATTGGAAACAGATTCAAGAAAATGATAGACTTCGCCATTAACATCTTTAGCTTGAGCTAGATCTCTACTTGCATTGTTTTTTGCTTGAATCAAATGATCACAATGCACTGTTGAAGGGACTGCGACTTTTTTCTTGCCAGCCATCATGAACTGGAGAAGTGCCATTTGTGCGGTAGCATCCTGCATAGCTACACGATCAGGAATAAAATTTACATAAGATTCACCTCGATTTATTGAATTACTAATATTTCTGTCTGCAAGATGGCTATAGAGGATTTTTTCTGTTAATGTCAATGGCCGGTTAAGAATATTTTTTGCAGTTTCAACTCTGTTTTTCATCTGCAAATAAAAATTTTTAATTATATGTAAATCAAACATTGATAATGCTACTCCATCCTTAAAGTTTTTGTTACTCGGAACAAAAACAATATTTTCGATTATAAGTTATTTAAAAACTTACTTGAAATTTCCTATACTTTCCAATGCAGTTAATTACTCATATCATTTAATTTTGTGCAATGTTTTTCAATCTTATTTATATATTATTATTAAATAGTATTCTTTATTCATCTGTTTCAAAAAAGATTATTCGAAATAGCAATGAAAGACTAATAGTAGAACTAAAAATTGATGCGCTAACTGAATCTGATATTTTTCCTACTTCATTAATTATTGGCTTACCAAATAATGAAATTCCACAAACAATAGTTGAATACTATAATCCAAAAAAGTTACCATTCCAATCTTCCCAAAAACCATCAAAGGAATTTGAATGGATTAATAATCAAGAGTTACAGAATCTTAACGTAGCAACTCTGCGAGTTTCGCCTATTTCTTCCACAGGTATATACTATCAAAATATAAAAATAATAATTGATTTCAATGAAACTAATTTAAATTATAAAACCCCAAATTATTCAGAGGTGGAATTTTTAGAGGATCGAATAATAAACTGGGATATTGCCAAATCATGGCTAAAAATGAATAAAAGAAATTTATTTAAAAATCCTGAATCTCAATCAGGAAAGTGGTTCCAATTTTTTTTGGCTGAAGATGGAATGGTTTCTTTGCCTTACTCTCTACTGGCATCTTCATTTTCTGATATTTCAAACCTCGATCCAAGATCAATTTCAATTTTTATGAGTCAAGAATTAGGACGACCTAGAAGTCAAGAAGTAAACCAACCAATCCCTGAGAATCTTATTGAATTACCAATATTTATAATTGGAGAAAATGACGGATCTTTTGATATTGATGATAAAATTATCTTTTATGGAAGAGGACCATCTGGATTTGATATTGCCGAAACTGATATTAGATGGAATCAAAATATATATTTTAACAAAAATTCTTGTTGGCTTTTTATTCCAAATGATTCCCAAATCAGGGGGAAAAGAATAGAACCTTATATTCAGCCTGATGCTGGTGTTTTAATTGACTATGGTTTATCATCTAAACATTATGAAGCAGATTTGATTAATTTACAAGCATCTGGAACGGAATGGGTCGGAACACCTATTCCATCTGGCGGATCAATGCCATTAGTTCTAAGTCTACCTGATCCTAAAGCGGGTGTAAATATTAATATTAATGCTCGTTTTAGAGGACACTCTCTTAGTGAGACAGTATCTTCATATCACGAACTAGCAATTTTATTTAATAATTTAAATGGGTTGCAAATAGGTTCATCATTAAGTTGGTCTGGAAGTGGTGCCCGAACTTTTATCTCAGAGTTTTCAAACATCAATCTAATTAATGGATCGAATGTCTTCTATATCATTAATACATCGTCAGATCCAAATTCTTATCCATATTTTGATAATTTTGAGATTCAGTATGGCCGTGAACTTAAATTTGGTGAAAATTTTGAATTCACATCCCCTATAGTCGATCAAAATGTAAGATTTGAATTTAGTGGTCAAAGTACTAACAATACTTATCTATGGGATATCTCCGATCCTTCTAATATCAAAAGTATTTTAATAGATGATCTAGGATTCTGTAATGTTTTTACTTCGTCTGGATCAAGAAATCGTTATGTTTTATTTGATTGGTCAAACATAAATAGTCAAATCAATATTGAATTAAAAGAAAATCAACAATTTAATACTCTGCGTAAAAATAGTATCCAAGCTAATTATATTATTATAGGTCCCGAACAATTTAGAACTGCAGCTAGTGATTTGACTAATTTGAGGAACCCAGCAATATTTGCAGGTATCGAGACTATTTATGATGAATTTTCAGCAGGAAACCCCGATCCTATGGCAATCAGAAGTTTCATACAGTGGACACAAGAAAATTGGCTATTACCTTCTCCAAATTGTGCTTTAATACTTGGAGATGGTGGTTATGATTATAGAAACGTAACTGGCCAATCATCTATTATCATACCCACAATGCAAGTACAGTCATCTCGCACATACGCTACAGATGATCTATTAGCTACGATTTATGGTAATATACCAGAAATAGCGACAGGTAGATTTCCAGCAAAAAATGAACAAGAGGTTTTAGATTTTGTTAATAAAGTAATCACAATAGAAACTAGTCCTGAGTTTGGTCCATGGAGACAAACTGTTACATTAGTAGCAGATGATGCAGCTAGACCAGAACCTAACCATGGGTCAATATCCACAGGCCAATCTCATACCCTAAACTCAGAAGAATTGGCAAATTTAATCCCTAAATCTGTTTATGTTGACAAAATATATATGATGGAATACCCGGAAGTCGGTGACGCATCTGCATATGGAGTAATAAAACCAGATGCTACACAA